>OEOE01000136.1_pt1 | contig 11300 bp, 13 predicted proteins | sample 1539681 | NCBI WGS metagenome assembly OEOE01 (sample SAMEA3611561, study PRJEB22512) | activated sludge metagenome | biome: Urban; feature: Wastewater Treatment Plant; material: Activated Sludge | place: Slovenia | collected 2012-09-24
CAAAGAGCTTGCAAGCGTTCAAGATGAGAACCTCAAGATTAAGGAAGATTTATTCCTGCTGTCTCTTATACACATCTAGATGTGTATAAGAGACAGGTCCAGCACATTGTGGTCAGCGTTAAATTCTTCAACAGTAAAAGACACTTCAGAATCTTTTGTAGCCTCAGAAGCATCCGCAATCTCTGCTGACTTATCAGCGGTGTTCTTTAGTTCTTGACGGGTTTCGAGTTCGAAAAAATCGTCGTTTGTATCAAATTCTTCCAAACTGCCAAAATTAGTAGTTGCTTTACTGTTGTTTACCCATGCGAGTTGGGCATTTTCAAGCTGCTGAATTTGACGGCGCCTGCGCCACTTGTCTGCAATATTAACGCCGGCCATCAGCAACCCGCCACCTAATATATAACCGATAAAATCCAGCTTATTATTCAACGCGTTAGCTTCATTAAGTTGCTGTGTTTTAAGCTGGTTTTCGCTTTTAAGCTTGAGGTTGGCCTGTGCCAACGTGTCGATTTGCTGTTTAAGATGTGCCAGGCGATTGCTCATCACAGTGATTTCGTCTTGGATTTCAACCTCGGCCGCAAGCGCTTGTGGCGCGGTGTCTGGCGTGAAATGCAATTCTCTGTCCAGGCGCAGTTGAGCGCTGTTCAAGTTAATATTTGAAGCATCGCCGCCAGAAATGCTCAGGCGCGGTGTATTTTCTTTTGGAACATTATTTTCAGCGTCGGCAGCAATTGTTTCTGAGGGTTTTTCAACTTGATAGCCGGCAGTTAGTACAATGTTTTTATTATATTTGTTATTGCTTTGTTGTTTTTTCCCGGAAGTTTTTTTTGAAGAGGTTACGGGCACATTGATGGTTTGTTGATGAGCGGCGGTTGTGGCCGTACCATTGGCTTTTGCGCTGGCTTTATCGACAGTGTTCACAACAGGTTCAGTAGCCGGATTTTCAGCTTCGGCTGTCAACAGCGGGTCCAGCAGCAGCACATAATCGCGGCGCATGCTGGCGTCGCATTCCGCGATTACAGATAAATTAACTATCGGCTCATTGATGACCTGGCTGGTGGTGACTGTCAAAATCGCGACATCATCGACAGCTTTGGATAACTTGAAATCTACGTTGGCAAGCTGGTTTTCTGCGCTGTTATCGTTGATTACCCTGAAGCAAGCTTCATTTTTCAGTTCAGCGGCGCCTTGTATTCTGATGCTCGCGCGCAGAGGCTGCCCAAGATGTGATTTAACCTCGATATTGCCCAAACCCAGCGCCAGTGCTTGGTTTTGTGTGCCAATGGCCAGCATGGTCAATGCGGTAATCACCGCCTGTTTAAGTGTATAATTGCTTCGCATATTGCTCACCTGTTTATTTTTAAGTGCGGCTTTCGATGTTTTATTCTTCGCCTTGGTCTTGCATTGGTAATAAGCAATCGGTGTGCCAACTAAATAATCTATCGGCACGCGCACTGAAATCTAAAGCAGATTCCAAGAAAACAGCGTTATAAAGTTAAATACATTAAAAATCAACAAATAATCCGTGCTTGGCAATTGACAAGCCTTCGTTCGAGGGCATATAATCCGCCCTCTTGATTTTATAAGCAATGTATTGGTAGTCAGACTATGAATATTTTCTCTGGAAAAACTTTTTCTGCTAAATCGCACGAAGTGCAACGCGACTGGTTCGTGATTGATGCAACTGATTTGGTGTTGGGTCGCTTGGCAAGTGCTGTAGCGCACCGTTTACGTGGTAAACATAAAACCATTTACACGCCTCACGTGGATACCGGTGATTATATTGTAGTGATTAACGCCGACAAGATTAAAGTAACTGGCGCAAAAGCTACCGATAAAGAATATCACCGTCACTCTGGTTACCCAGGTGGTATCAGCACGACGACATTCTCTAAAATGCAGGATCGTTTCCCAGGCCGCGCGTTAGAGAAAGCAGTAAAAGGCATGCTGCCAAAAGGCCCATTGGGTTACGCAATGATTAAAAAAATGAAAGTTTATGCTGGCGACAAGCATGAACATGCTGCACAACAACCAAAAGCATTGACTATTTAAGGTTATATACAAATGATTGGCAAATACAATTATGGTACAGGCCGCCGCAAAAGTTCAGTAGCGCGCGTGTTTTTAAAATCTGGCAAAGGCAATATCATTGTGAATGACAAGCCTGCCGACGAATACTTCTCACGTGTGACCTCACGTATGATTTTGCGTCAACCGCTGGAGCTTACCAACAACACAGCCAGCTTCGACATCATGGTAAACGTGGTGGGTGGCGGAGAATCCGGCCAGGCCGGCGCAGTGCGTCACGGCATTACACGTGCTTTGATCGATTACGATGCAGCGTTGAAAAGTGCATTGTCACATGCAGGTTTCGTAACGCGCGATGCGCGTGAAGTTGAGCGTAAAAAAGTGGGCTTACGCAAAGCACGCCGCCGTAAACAATTCTCTAAACGCTAATGCTATTCAACGCTTTATTGGGCGTCTAGTATTAAAAAAGGTCGCGATTGCGGCCTTTTTTATTTAATGCATTAACTTTGTTATGATTAGACTTATGGCAAATAAAAAAATAAAAGTAGGTATTGTTGGCGGCACCGGCTACACAGGTGTCGAGTTGCTGCGACTGCTAGCGGTGCATCCGCAGGTAGAGCTTGCCGTGATTACTTCTCGTGGTGAAGCGGGGATGCCGGTGGCTGACATGTTCCCCAGTCTGCGCGGCTATGTCGATTTGGTATTTACCGACCCTGCTAGCGCCAATTTAGACACTTGCGACGTGGTGTTTTTTGCAACGCCGCATGGCGTGGCCATGAGCCAGGCGCAGGCGCTGTTGGCGGCAGGCGTTAAAGTTATCGATCTCGCGGCAGATTTCAGGTTGCAGGATATTGCAGTGTTTGAAAAATGGTACAAACTGCCGCATAGCTGCCCCGATATCCTCAAAAATGCGGTGTACGGCATTCCAGAGCTGTATCGGCAGCAAATCAAAAGTGCACAGGTGATTGGCAACCCAGGCTGTTACCCCACCACGGTGATTCTTGGTTTGGCACCGTTGCTGGAGCAAGGCCTTATCGATTTTTCCGCACCCATTGTCGCTGACTCGAAATCAGGCGTATCAGGCGCAGGCAGAAAAGCTGAGATCGGTACTTTATTTGCCGAAGCGAGCGACAATCTCAAAGCCTATGGCGTAGCGGGCCACAGGCATCATCCGGAAATTCACGCACAGCTCACACAGCTGGCAGGCGATAAGCTCAATCTGATTTTTGTGCCGCACCTCATTCCCATGATTCGGGGCATGCTCTCGACCATTTATGTGAAGCTTACCTCCAAAGGCAATAGCACAGATTTGCAGGCGTTATATGAAAAAAGGTATGAACAGGAACGCTTTGTTGATGTCTTACCGGCGGGCAGTCTGCCGGAAACACGCTCAGTACGCGGCGCCAATAATCTGCGGATTGCCTTGCACAAACAAGCGGATACCGGCTATTTGACATTGCTGGTGGTACAGGATAATTTAGTCAAAGGGGCGGCAGGGCAGGCGGTGCAAAATATGAATATTATGTTTGACTTTGATGAAGCCGCAGGTCTGGAAGTTGTTCCGCTGCTTCCGTAACCGAGCCTGTTGAAATGAGACCAGTCCGCAGCAGAATCCGCCGTCATTTTGGGCTTACCGCCAAGCAGGTCGCGGTGCGTTCGCAACGGCCTTGGTATTTCCGCGCCTTGCTGGCTGTTTTGTGTGCGGCATTAGGTTTCGTATCGGCGTATTGGATGTTGCGCGATACTGAGAACCTTGGCGAAAAATTAAAGCAGGTTACTCTTGAAAATAAAGAGCTGGAGACCAAATTGGTGGGCGCGCAGCGCGAGCTGCAAGTGGAGTTGGCAACCAATAATAATCTTGCCAAAGAGCTTGCAAGCGTTCAAGATGAGAACCTCAAGATTAAGGAAGATTTATTCTTCTATAAAAATATGGTGGGCGGCAAAAGGTCAAAATAATATTTTTGGCTCATTATTTAGCTAAAGCCAGGTTAGGGAAATAGATGTTTTTTAAAAAAGCAAACAAAATTGATAGCCGCATTGATACGCTAGTAGGTGCCGATACCCGTATTGAAGGCGATTTGCATTTTAGTGGCGGTTTGCGTGTCGATGGTGCCATTCGCGGCGATGTGACCGAACAGAACGGCACGCCAAGCACGCTGATTATTAGCGAACATGGCAGTATTGAAGGCGCGGTGACAGCGGCAAAAATCGTGCTCAACGGCAAAGTCATAGGCGCGGTGAAATCCAGCCATTTTATTGAGCTGCAAACCAAGGCGCGCATCACGGGAGATTTATATTACAAATCGCTTGAGATGCACACTGGCGCGGTGATAGAAGGCAAGCTTGTGTATATGGGTGATAACGCACCTGAAGATATAGAATAAATTTTTAGATTGAACAATTGACCAAATACATGGTCTTTCGATAAAGGTTTTAAGGAGTAGAAAAAATGGATACAGTTACAGATGTGCCAGATGTAGAAATGCCAAGTCCATTGGTGTTTACCGACAACGCGGCTAAAAAAGTGAAAGAGCTGATTGAAGAGGAAGGCACGCCCGACCTCAAGTTGCGCGTATTTGTCAGCGGCGGCGGCTGTTCCGGCTTTCAGTACGGCTTTACTTTTGAAGAAGAAGTGAACGAAGACGACACGCAAGTCATGAAAGATACCGTGACCTTGCTAATCGACCCGATGAGCCTGCAATATTTGATGGGCGCAGAGATTGATTACACGGATAGTCTGCAGGGTTCACAATTTGTGATCCGCAACCCGAATGCGCAGTCGACTTGCGGTTGTGGTTCCTCATTCTCTGTTTAACTCACTGAGTTAACTAAAAAAGCCAAGCATTTGCTTGGCTTTTTGTTTGGGTTTTAATAAAGGTTTGGTAATGAAGAAACTTGTTTATTTGCTGTTTATTTTAATACTGGCAAGTTGCAGCCAGGGTGAAAAATACCCGCCCATTCCCAAAGGCTCGGCAGTGGTTGTTTTGGGCGATAGTTTAAGTTACGGGACAGGTGCAAACCAAGGCGAAGATTACCCGACTTTATTGGCTAAAACCACAGGCTGGAACATCATTAATGCAGGCATTCCGGGCGATACCACTGCGGGCGGGCTGGAGCGGCTGCCGAGTTTGCTGGAACAGCATCAGCCGAAATTGCTTATTGTGGAGCTCGGTGGCAACGATTTTTTGCACCAGGCGCCGCAAAGCGAGATCGTGGCCAATCTTAAAAACATCTTGTTGCTCGCCAAAGCGCAAGGCGTTAAAACCATTCTGGTGGCAATTCCAGAAATAAGTGCATTAAGGGCTGCGGTGGGTAATCTGTCCGATCATCCGATGTATGAAAAACTTGCCGAAGAAACAGCAACGCCGCTAATAACAGATGTGTTTTCAGATGTGCTTTCTGAGCGAGATTTAAAGGCGGACCAGATACACCCCAACACGCGCGGTTACGGCGTAGTGGGAAATGAAATGTATAAATCTTTAAAACAATTGGGCTTTGCGGGATGATTTAACAGTGCCCTGTGAGGCAATATACATGCGGGTTGCAGAGGCATGTTGTTTTAGGTGTTATAGGGGCCCGTCAATAGTGATGCGTATTGCGCCGGAGGTGAGTTGCACGTGCTATTAGAAGTATCTAATTACCAGGTAAGCAATGGCTACAATGCAGATCAGAATGCTTGGCACCACAATACGCATAATGCTCTGCTGGCGGCGCAATGCCTCCTTTTGCAGACCTACCGACTCCTCAACTCGCTCTTGCGACTTTCTTAGCTGCTCAGTTGTGAGCGCTCGCTGCGATTCTAGGTGAGTAATGATTTCTCGCTGCCCATCTCGAATCTCTTTCAGGACTGACAAGATCTGTTGCTCTGATTCTTGACTCATATTTCTCTTCCCAGGTCTGCTATCCTAAAAATGTTTTAAGTTCTCTTCTCAATCGGCACAAACTCGCGTCTTGTCTCTCCTGTATAAAGCTGTCTTGGGCGACCGATTTTGTGTTCCGGGTCAGCGTTCATCTCGCTCCACTGCGCTATCCAGCCTGCTGTACGGGCCAGCGCGAAGATGGCGGTGAACATACTATTCGGTATGCCCATGGCGCGCATAACGATACCGCTGTAAAAATCTACGTTTGGATAAAGTTTTTTGCTGACAAAATAGTCATCTTCCAGAGCGATTTTTTCCAGTTGCATGGCCAGTTTAAACATGGGGTCGTCTTGCAGACCCAGTTCATCGAGCACTTCGTGGCAGGTTTTACGCATAATGGCGGCACGCGGGTCCATGTTGCGGTAAACGCGATGGCCAAAGCCCATCAGGCGGAAACTGTCGGTTTTATCCTTGGCGCGCTTAATAAATTCATCAATGCGTGAAACGTCGCCGATTTCTTCCAGCATCTGGAGCGTGGCTTCGTTAGCGCCGCCGTGCGCAGGCCCCCACAGCGACGCGATGCCTGCCGCGATGCTGGCAAACGGGTTGGCGCCGCTGGAGCCGACTAAGCGTACGGTACTTGTTGAGGCGTTTTGTTCATGGTCGGCGTGCAGAATGAGAATCTTCTCGAATGCTTTGGCCAGCACCGGGTTGGGCGTGTATTCCTCGCACGGTGTGGCAAACATCATGTGCATGAAGTTTTCAGCATAATTCAGGCTGTTTTTTGGGTACATAAACGGCTGGCCAGAATTGTATTTATAGCTCCAGGCCGCGATGGTAGGCACTTTGGCCAGCAGGCGATAAGCCGAGATAATGCGGTGCTGTGGGTTGTACACGTCCATGGCATCGAAATAGAATGCGGACATCGAGCCGACAACGCCAATCATGACGGCCATGGGGTGTGCATCACGCCTGAAGCCGCGGAATATATTGTTGAGCTGATCGTGCAGCATGGTGTGGCTGCTGATGGTTTTGGTGAACTCGTCTTTTTGCGTGGCGTTGGGTAACTCGCCGTGCATCAGCAAATAGGAAACCTCCAGAAAGTCGCAATGCTCCGCGAGCTGCTCGATGGGGTAGCCACGATAATAGAGCAGGCCTTTTTCGCCATCAATAAAAGTGATGTGTGAACTGCACGAGGCAGTTGACATAAAGCCTGGGTCGTAAGTAAATACACCGTGCTTGCCCAGCGCGCGGATATCGATCACATCATTACCCGCCGTACCGGAAAGCACAGGCAATTCAATAGGCTTGAGGGTGTTATCAAAGGTGATGGTAGCTTTGGTTGGTTTCATAACAAACTTCTTAATTTTGATAATGTGATTATTATAAAGTATGAAAGATGCTTATGGCTTAATGCGGGAATTTTAGTGCGGGTAAATGGCGCCTAACACACGCAGGCCTTTAGCACCCGTGACCGCAGGCAAGTTGCCGGGTCTGTTTTCCAGGGTTTGCTTGGCCAGCCAGGCAAAGGCTGCTGCCTCAACCCAATCAACACCCACCCCAAGCGCATCAGTGAATAATACTTTTGTTTCGCCCAATAATGACTGCAGGCTGTTTTTCAGCAAGCTGTTGCGTGCGCCGCCGCCGCATAAATACACTTCATCCACATCGCCGCATTTTCCGAGCGCATCGTGAATGCTCTGCGCAGTTAATGCTACGAGTGTGCGTGCGACATCTTGCGGGCGTAAATGCGGATAAAGCAAATGCCGCTTCAGCCAGTCATCGTTAAACAGATCGCGCCCTGTGCTTTTGGGCGGAGGCATTGCAAAATAAGGCTCAGCAAGCATGCCGTATAATAAGGCGTCCAGCACCACGCCTGTCGATGCCCACGCGCCGTCTTCATCATACGCTTTGTCTAGACGTTGTTTTACCCAAGCATCCAGCAGCATGTTGCCCGGGCCGGAATCGAAGCCCAGCACGTCACCTTTTTTAGAAAGATAAGTAATATTGGCAATACCGCCGATGTTGATCAGGGCTCGATTTAGCTGGGAATTGCCAAATACGGCTTGGTGAAAAGCAGGTACGAGCGGCGCGCCCTGGCCGCCAGCGGCAATATCGCGGCTTCTGAAATCCGAAACCACGGTGATACCGGTGAGCTCGGCCAGTAATGCGGCGTTGCCGATTTGCAGCGTAAACCCTATGCCATCATTAAAGCCAGGCCGGTGCCGGATGGTTTGGCCGTGGCAGCCGATCGCAGTGATCGTAGAAGCATCAATTTTTTTAGAAGACAGTAGAGTCTTGACCGCATCTGCATACATCACTGCCAGGTTATTGCCCATCAGCGCACTGGTTTCCAGCTCATTGCTGCCGGGTTTGTGTAAAGCCAATAGCTCAGTTTTAATCTGGGCGGAGTAGGGCGCAAAATGCGTTTCAAGTAGCTGACAGGCATTGTTCTCAAACGAACATAAAGCCACGTCGATACCATCTAGGCTGGTGCCAGACATAATACCAATGAATAATTGCATGATTTAAGTGTTTTTCTTAAAGAGGATATTCCTGTGCCGCAACCTGATTGAGGTTTTGCGTTAAAATACAGAACTTAGGCTTTATTATCCCGTTTGTGTATCAGTTGCAGCATAAAAATGACTAAAAATCGCCCAAATGCTTGAATATAAAGCATGGTAACAGAAATGTTAATACAACAAAAAACAACCAAATTATAAAAAACATAAGACTAAACTTTATTGGAAGAAACTGTGAAAACAGACATTAATCAGGCATTGGCGATCATTAAACGCGGTGCAGAAGAACTATTAATTGAGCAAGAGCTCATCGAAAAGTTGAAAAAAGGTACGCCTTTGCGTGTCAAGGCAGGGTTTGACCCCACCGCGCCGGACCTGCATCTTGGGCACACGGTATTGATTAATAAATTGCGCCACTTTCAGGAGCTAGGGCATCACGTCTTATTTCTGATTGGCGATTTCACGGGCATGATCGGCGATCCAACTGGCAAAAGCACCACGCGTCCGCCGCTTACTAAAGAGCAGGTGGCGGAGAACGCAAAATCTTATGCCAGCCAAGTATTTAAGATTTTAGATAAAGAAAAAACAGAAATCGTCTTTAATTCAACCTGGCTCAATGAGCTAGGCGCAGCTGGCATGCTCAAACTCGCGGCCAGCCATACGGTGGCACGCATGCTGGAGCGCGATGATTTTACGAAACGCTTCAAAGCCAATCAGCCCATCGCGATTCACGAATTCATGTATCCGCTACTGCAGGGCCATGATTCGGTTGTGTTGAAGGCCGATGTTGAGCTGGGTGGTACCGATCAGAAATTTAATCTGTTGATGGGGCGTGAACTGCAAAAGCAGGCTGGGCAGTCGCAACAGTGCGTGCTTACCATGCCGTTGCTGGAAGGTCTGGATGGCGTCCACAAGATGTCTAAATCGCTTAATAATTACATCGGCATTAACGAACCACCTGAAATTATTTTTGCAAAGCTGATGTCCGTGTCTGATGAGTTGATGTGGCGCTATATCGAATTGTTGTCGTTCGAATCGCTGGAAATTGTCGCGCAATGGAAGGCTGCTGTAGCGGCAGGTGAAAACCCTCGCAATATCAAAGTACGGTTCGCGCAGGAGATTGTCGCACGTTTTCACAGCCAACAGGATGCTGAAAAAGCGCTGAATGATTTTCAAACCCGTGCCAAAGGCGGTATCCCGGATGATGTGCCTGAAGTGTCCGTGGATATTGGCTCACAGAGCATCGGTATTGCGCAGCTTTTAAAGATGGCTGGCCTGGTAGATAGCACCTCAGAAGCCTACCGCGCTATTGAGCAAGGCGGCGTTAAACTTGATAGCGAAAAAGTGAGTGATAGGAATTTGCAGCTTAATAAAGGTGCGACATTTGTAGCGCAAGTGGGTAAGCGCAAGTTTGCTAAGATTACAATTCTTTAAGAAAGTAATTGTAACTAGATAGAGGCGCTTCGTTACATCGTTCTTTTACTGGCTGAATTAAGCAGCGGTGAAGTCTTTACCAGATTTTCCTGATAAGGATGGGTTGAGTTGTTGTAAAGTTTGGCGATTTTCTTTACATACTGTTGCGTTTCTGCGTAAGGCGGAATGCCTTTGTATCTTTCAACAGCAGCCTCGCCAGCGTTATAGGCCGCCGCTACCAGCTGTACGTCGCCTTTGAAATAAGCCAGTAGCCATCGCAGATAGGCCAGCCCGCCTTTGATATTGTCCTCTGCTTTATATGTATCCTTTACACCAAAACGTTTGGCGGTTTCCGGAATGAGCTGCATCAGGCCTTGTGCGTTTTTCGGTGAAGTTGCCTGGACATTAAATCCCGATTCCACGGCAATAAACGCCATCGCCAGATTGCTGTCAATGTTGTAGCGCGGCGCAAGCTTGTTCACCAGTTTTAGAATGTGAGCTTGCGAATAAAAGAGCGCCGTTGTTTTATCTGAAATGGATTTTCGTTCGTTTTGCGCGGTCTCGACATCTGACGAACTCGCGACAGGTGCAGGCGGATCAGGTAAAAGGCATGCAAGCAAAGGTGCCTGTGGTGCGGTGCTAGAGATCTTGGTTAATGATTCCTGTGCGAGGGCATGTCCTTGTTCTGCTGCCATAGCAAATAGCTGCGCGGCAATTTTTTCGTCCTGGGAAACGCCTCGGCCATTGGCATACATCCAGCCTAGCGCATACTGCGCATCAGCATCGCCGGATCTGGCCGCTCGGCAGTAATTGGCAGCTACCTCTGCATAATCGCGGGGTGTGCCATCGGAGTTCTTGAACTTAAATGCCATGGCCACCAGTAGCGAATTGGGGTTTTTAAGAGACCCTTTGGCTTCTTGTTTGTTGATAGCAGGCTTGGTTGATGAGGAGGCTGAATTTTCGGTATTTAGTTGAGCGCCTATCGAAGTTTCAGCATCATTCGCCATAACGCTGGCACACATAATCAGGCCAGCTAATAGCAACAATGATTTTATATACATTAGGTTAAAAGCATGCTTCATTTATTTGGCGACCTTCAGTACAAATAAAATAACTTCTTAGCCTCCATATTCTATAGATTGCGATGCAGGAGTCTATGGCCCTTTTGGGTCATTAATAGATTGCTTTTTGCAGCCGCTTCAGACATGCATATGTAATAAATTTGTAATTTTTCAAATTTGGGCTTGACCAAACGTATAAGCCCTGTAAAATGCGCGCCTTCGCTTCGATAACAAGTGAAAAGCGGTAAGCCAAATACGGTTTGAGAATTAAATTAAAAATGTTTCAAATTTAATCTTGACCAGCCTGAAAAGCTCTGTATAATGCGCGCTTCGCCAAAATTAATAGTAATTATTTGGCACTGCTCTTTAACAAACTGAACGACTGATAAGTGTGGGTGTTTGTAGTTAAGACGCTT
>OEOE01000137.1_pt1 | contig 11282 bp, 5 predicted proteins | sample 1539681 | NCBI WGS metagenome assembly OEOE01 (sample SAMEA3611561, study PRJEB22512) | activated sludge metagenome | biome: Urban; feature: Wastewater Treatment Plant; material: Activated Sludge | place: Slovenia | collected 2012-09-24
GCTGGAGGATGACGACGGCGGCTATGCCGGCGACACGTTCTATGCCCTCCAGACCCTGTCTCTTATACACATCTAGATGTGTATAAGAGACAGGCATTATAGTACCCGGGTTCTTTTAGGCGATTCACGGCGGGTGTCTTTCTTGCTGGGCTTGACACCTTTCCTGGCCTTGAAACCAATCGAATAGTGCGATCCTGAGCGCTGACCCGGACAGGCGTCGAGGATCGTCGGCCAGTTCCCTGGCGTGTAGCTCTATTGTAAACCGATTGGCAACAATCGATTCTGTCAGTCTGTATTGGTGATTAGGTGAAAGCGAAAACAGGCTAACGATAGATGACCAACTCGCTACTGGTTATTCCTGTACAACTTGACGTTCTTAGACTCGCGGAAGGGCTGCCGGTCGCCGGCCCCATACTGGATTTCACCAAGCTGCCGTGGGGCGGCTCACATAACTACAAAGATAGCCCCTATCTGAGTGAAACCCTGGCCGCCGAAGCGTTTGAAGACCAACACGAATTACAGCCGGGGCTTCATTTCCACTGGAGTTTGCCGCTGGCCCTCACCAAGACCAGCAGCATCGGCATCGTTTACCGCCAGTCGTTTCAATCCGTCTTTGGCAAGGGAGCGCAAGCCAACGGCGAAAAGAGCGGCGACGACATCTGGAATGACCTCGTCGCGCTAAATTGGCTGCAAGTGATTGATGACCGGATCGGCCTGGCGCGCGCCCACTTGCCGGCCGCGGCCGAGTTAGCCGCCCAGCTGCAGGCCACCTTGCCGGCCCAAGCCCAGGCGGTGCGCCAGCTGCTGAAAACTTCCGTCTTTCCCCCGGCTCCCAATCGCTGGCTGCTCAGCCGCATCATTGACGGCCAACCCCAGACCATCCAGCTGATCGAAAGTGACTACGTATGGCCCACCGGGCAAGAAAAGGATGACGCCGGCCCTCTCGCCGATCGCTATACCATCTACCCCCAAATCACCCCTGATCCCGCGCAACAACCCTATCGCTATCTGGGCCGCGCCTATGAGCTGGGGGCCGGCCCACCCTCGGCCGACCCGGCCGACTATCTGGACAGCCCACTGACGGCCGCCGGCTATGGCGAACCGACCTTTGCCGCGTTCTATCCCATTTGCCGCTCCGTCTTCGGGCATTATGATCCGCGGCCACCCCGGGCGGATCAGGAACAGTATGAACTCATCGGCTGGTACGACAGCCCCGAGCAGGATTACCTCAAGCTTTTTGTCGCCGCTTTTAAGGAAAAGTGGCAGGCGGATCATCAGACTGACGCCACTGAAGGCACCCATCAGCAGCATCAACAAACCAATTACCTCTACCTAGATCTGCTGGACGTCATCTACCGTCAGTTGCGCATTGTCATACCGATCAGCCCTCCCCAGGACGCTCTGCAAGCCATCAGCCCGGATGGGTCGCCGGCGGCCGGCGGGGGGCCAAAAAACGGCTGGGAATATCTCCAGCAACACCTCTGGCTGGACGAACAGGGCCGCCTGCTGCCCAAAGCCTATCGCATGACCACCGTCGTGGCCGAGCCATTTCAGGCCAGGGCCGATGACATCCGGCAACTCTAAAACGCGGCCATCGAAGCCCAAATGCCGGATCGCTTGATTTGTTATGCGCGTTGCCAAAACCCCGACGCCGACAGCGCGTTTCCCGAAGTCGATCGCGACCGGATCAAGATTGCCGTCGGCAACTCGTCCACCGAAGCCCTCTCGGCCCTGCTGGCCGGCGTTATCTCCACCGACAAACAGAGTATCATCGAAGACCAACTCGAGGCCCTGCAATTCGCGCCAACGCTCCAGCACGTCACGGTCGATACCGGCCCCATCTTCGAGGCGCTGCGGCATGAGAAACAATTCCATGCCCTGGCGGGCGGCCAACGCTGGCGCATCAAGACCCGAAGGGAAAGCGGCAAAAAAGCCGGCCAGGTGGCTGATGATGCCCAGTTGACGCTGCCCGACGCGCTGGCCAATACCTTGAATTCGCTCAATCAACTGGAAGAGGACAAAGATCGCAACGCCGCCGCGATCGACAGCCTGCGGCGGCAGATCTATGCCGATTGGTGCTGGTATCTCAAGTTTGCAACCGAGTTGAAGCTCATCAATGACTCGCCCAATTTTGGCCCGGATCAGCCTCCTCCCCCCGATTTTGGCGACGACCCTGGCCAAGCGCCTCCGCCCCCGCCGAAGCCTCAAGTTGGCACCAAGGTGGAGCAAACCGACAAAGCGCCTACCGGCTGGGATGACGGGATTGAGCCGGACGGGCCACAATCCGAAGATGCTACCGCCGCGGCCGCCCCCGAGGCCGACGTCGAGGCCGCCTTTTTAGACGGCTTCAAGGAGTTCATTACCGCGCAGATCGACAGCCAACTGGGCGCGTTGCTGAGCCGGGATGCCCAGCTCAAAACGGCGATCGACGCGCAGTTTGCCGCCGCCCAGGCCGACTTACTGGGCTATCAAGCCGAGTCCCAATTCCTGCTGGCCGGCGATATTGTTGATTGGGCCGCGTTCACCGCCGCGGTCGCGGCCCAGGCCGCGACCGTGAGCGTCTTCAATAACCTGGCCGCGCCCCAAAACCGCGCGGCCTATCTGCGGTCAATCAATCAGCAGTTGGCCGATAGCGATGAACTGCTACCCTGGCCGGCGGCCGCGGCCGACTCCGGCCCGTACCAATCGTTGAAGAGCCAACTGGACACGCCCGATCTGCCGCCGCTGTTGGCCGCCGCCCTGCGCCTGCGCGCCAACCGTCTGGCGCTGGAGGCTTACGTTCCCGGAGTGATCAAGCACCGTCCGGCCCTGGAGCTGGCCCCCCAGGCCGCCGACCGCTTCTGGCGGCCCAACGATCCGGTGGCGCTGATCAGTGGCTATGATCCGACTCCCCGCCATCAGGATACCCGCGATAATGTCATGGCTCGCCTGCTGCCGCTCGATTGGGAGCTGCAGGGCGGCGACCCGGACGGCCTCGTGCATTTCAAGTCCTTACTGGAAGAGCTGTGGGGGGGCGAGATTACCACTGTTCCTTCGCCCGATTGGCAGCCCATCTTTCTCGCCTGGGATACCGCCTTCAGCCAGGCCCACCAGTCGCAGGATCAAACGTATGACCCGGCCTATCTACAGGCCAACTTCCGCCTGGGCGACACTGATTTCGCCGCCGTTCAGCAAGCCACTTACGATAAGCCCATCCCCTTCTATGGCCGGGCCATCCTGACGCCCGGCGGCAGCATCAGCCTGAAAAATACGATAATCGGCAACCTGGTTCCGGTGCTGGTGGGGCAGTTTATGGCGGGGGCGGCGGCCACGGGCGGGCAGCCGGCAACCATCGACGCGTTCAACGTCTGGCTGAAAGGCATCGACCCCGCGGTCGAAAATCCGGCGCTGAATAATCCCGACCTGCCGGTGGAGCAACAGATCAGCCAATGGTTGACCGATGAACTCGACCGGCTGGACGATACCGATAGCCGCCTGATGGACCACCTGCTCGATTATCTGAAAGCCGATAGCCGGCAGCCCATTATCCGGCAATTCCTCAAGGAACACAGCGGGGCCGATTTGGCCGATAACCTGGATGCCTTTCTGGACTGGGCAACCGCCCACAGCCACATCCAGGCCGGCTATGCCGCCCAGCACCGGCCGGCGGCGAACGAACCTCTGGCGATTGCCCTGGTCGATCAGGCGGACGTGCGTCAGGATTTTGTCGCTCAATTGACCGTTATGCTGGGCGACAACCTCCAGCGCTACTACGACGAGAAGAGCATCCCGGCCGAGCAGCAGGCGGGCTATCCCGACGACCACTACGACGAACTCATCGCCTGGTATCAGCCGCAGGTGAATGAGGCGTTGCAACTGGTGGTCCAGATCAGAGCGTACCGGGCCTTGCTGGATATTCGCGGCCTGGCCCAGGCGCTGACCGGCTTTGGCGAGGCGCTTGTCATGCGCCATCAGGCTTTCCAATTGCCGGTGTACGATCCCTTCCCGCATGACAAAGACGACGCCTTCGCGGCCAGAGTGCGCGCCGCCGTCCAAACCGCCAACAGGGTGGCCCCCAGCGAAGATCTGCCTTTCTCGCCCTGGCGGGCCGGCAAAATCGCGCTGACCCGGCTGGAGTTGCTGGACAACTTCGGGCGCTATTGGCCCAACGAACGGGCCACGGAGTCGTGGGATTTCCTCGTGCAGGCGTCCGATTCCCTGCCCGACGCGGGCGACACGCCCGGCAAGGAGTTCGCCACCCCGCCGCGGCTGGCCCAGGCGGCGCGGCTGGCCTTCCGCTGGCTGGCGGCCAATACGGAAATCGAGGAGATGAACGACCACCCCGCTTCTAATCCCATCTGCGGCTGGGTGGTGCCCAATTATCTCGACAATAGCCTGATGATCTACGCCGTGGAGGGGCAGGCCCTGGGTTATATTGACGAGGGCGGCCAGTGGCGCACCTTCCCCGGCAATCGTGGCCCCATCCTCCCGGCCGATATCGCCAATCCCCATCTGGCGCGGCTGGTGCAGTGGTTGAGCGCCCAGGGTCAGGCCTTTCTGGCCGATTTCCTGACGACCCTGGATGGCGCGCAGGAAAATATGGAGCCGGAGAGCTTTGCCCAGCACGAAGCCCTGGCGTTGCTGATGGGCCGGCCGCTGGCCCTGGTGCGCGCCGACGTGCGCCTCCAGCTTCAGGAACCCCCGGCCATCAACGTGAGCAAGCTTAAGGTGCAGGCCGACGTGGAGGCCTATCATCAAAACCTGACGAATGGCGCGACGGGGTCATTCCCGGCGCGCGACACCTTCGCTTTTGAACAGGTCCAGATCCCACTGCGCCTGGGCGAATTTCACCGCCTCAACGACGGCCTGGCCGGTTACTGGCTGGAGGATGACGACGGCGGCTATGCCGGCGACACGTTCTATGCCCTCCAGACCAGCCCCATCGCCGGCCTGAGCGCCCAGATTCAGACCCGGCATCAGGTCGATAGCGACGACCGGGACGAAAGCCAGTTTCTGCTCTACCTGTCCCTGGGCGACCCACGGCCGCGCAAAATCAGCCTGCTGCTCGATCCCCGCGCGCCGATCCACGCGACCACCGGCATCCTGCCCGTGAAGGCGCTGGACATCCCCCGCGACCAGTACCAGGCCGCGTTGCAGCGCCTGCAGGTGGCTTTTCTGACCGCGCCGGTGCTGGCCCCAGAGGTGGGCCTGGAGATGTCGCTGCCCACCGAACCGGGCTTCGACTGGACGTGGCTTCAATTGGAGGGTCACCATTGGTCGAGCATCAGCGCCCAGGGGATCATTCGCCGGCACCAACTGGCGCACCACCTGGGCGCGGGCGCCGGCGCGCTGTGGGCCGGGCTGCTGCAACAGGGCTGGCTGGAAGCCCTGGACGGCGATACCGCCCGGATCGTGGCGGAAGATAAACGGCGGCAGGCGGATTTGCCGCCCGCGCTGGCCCCGCTGCAAGAGGCGGTGGAGCTGCTCTTCCACCGCCTGCGCATTCGCCCGTTTGACCCAACGGCGCGCTTAGATAGCGGCCAGCAAATACGAGAAGGTTGGCTGCGGCTCAGCCCGGCCGATGATCATGACGTGGTTCAATAACGAGTTCAATCACCAAAGGAGAATTGTACGATGGCGACCTCACCCGATTACCCGGCCAACGGCCTGGAGATAAACTTCCTCGGCCTGCCCATGGTCTTCAACGATGGGAAGACGGAGAATACCCTGAATATTGTGCTGACGAATAATAACTTCTTTGTTTCGCTGGATCCGGCGCAGGACACAAACATCGTCTTTACGCCGGATACGCCGGTATCTATTTGGTTTGTGGTGGATTCACCTCAGGCGTCGGCCGCCACTGTCCGCGATTGGGCCTTGACCAGCAACGATGATCTTCATAAAGCCGGCGTGGCGCTGACGATCAGCCCCGACCCCGACCACTGGACAATCGACCGGGACGACAGTCTCAGCGGTAGCCCCCTCAACGACAGCCTGCGCGGCTGGAAGCTGACGCCACGGCAAGAGGTGACGTTAGTGCCGGGGCAATCGCTGCTGGTGACGCTGAGCGGCCTGATCACCGGCCTGCCGGATGGCCCGACCTCGGGCTATTGCAAGGTACTCATGCCAAATGTGGATGCCTATGGTAGGGAAATTTCCGAGCTGCGAAAAGTCATCGGGCCGATTATCAAGTCCCACACGATCATCACCGGCGACCGCGTGGGCATCGGCACGGGTATGCCCGGCTCGACTCTGGATGTCAACGGCGGCGTGCGGGCCAAAGGCGGAGAACCCGGCGAAGATAATAGCTTCTTATTTGGCGGCGACGGTCATGGCGTCACGGGGATGAATAGCCTGGGGGATGGCAGCCTGGATTTCTACGCCAGCGGCTTGAAAGCCGTCAATATTGAATCGACCGATTTTAATCTTCTTACCGCTACCATATTAGGTGACCTGAAGGTTATGCAGGGAGAGCATAGTTATTCAGGTGGCAATCTGACAATAGATCACAAATTGACCACAACAGATTTGACCGTACAAGTAATCACGGTAGACACATTGTACGCAAGCAAATTGCTCGCAACCCAATTGACCACAAGCGGTGCGGCGACCATTGGTGGTGATATCAAATCTCAAGGCCGTATACAGGATGTATCCGGTGACGTGATGCCGGTGGGAACTGTTGTCAGCTTTATTGGTCAGGATATTCCCATTGGTTGGTTGATATGTGAAGGACAAGGAATCCCGTATTACACGCCAGAATTCATAAAAATGTATGGCGCTTTATACCAGGTTCTTGGGCAGCCTCCGTTTTTCAAAGATGGTAACAATAATGACTATTTCCACGCCCCCGATCTCCGCAGCCGGTTCATTGTAGGCGCTGGTAGCGGCGCGATCGAGGACGATAGCGGTAACCTTTTGACCACTTATGCCAGAAATAACCGTGGTGGCACTGAGTTCGTGACGCTTACTGTCGATCAAATGCCGACTCATACCCACTCTATCGACAGCCATCTTTATTTTCATAGTCGTTCCTTCCAGGGATCGAACGAAGGTGCTGCACCACTAAAGAGATACCGTGAGAACGAAGGAGATATAACATTATATGGTACTGATCCAACCGGCGGCGGCAAGCAATACGAAAACCGGCCACCATACTATGCGCTGACGTACATCATCAAGTACTAAATGAGAACATCGACGTCATCGCCATCCATCGCAGCCTGTTCGATGTGCTTCCGTGATTCATTGCACCGGCGAAGGTATTAAAACATGCCAAAGACAGACGCTTTAATTGCCTTACATACCCATCTGGTGAAAGGCGGCCGGGAGGATTACGCCCAGGTCATCCCGGCCAAATATGCCAAGCTCAGCGCCGTCGATGTGTACGACCGCTTTGTCGGGGTGCGCATGGAGGCCAAGGGCATGATGGCCAGCGGCTTTGGGGCCACCGGCATCGAGCTTGAGTTTGACGTGGGGATGGACTTTGGCGATCTCGTCTTGCCGGGGCTGCTGAGCATGAAGGTCAGCCTGGGGGCGCAGGCGCAGGGCAAGAACTTTGCCCTGCTGCTCATTCATCGGGGCATGCCCCATTATCTTCCGAATCAACTACCGGGCGCCGCCGCCTCGCCGGTGTGGGCCACCCCCAAGCCCACCTGCTTCATGACCCTGTTTGGTCGTAGCTTTAGTATTACCCTCACGTCCCGCGCCAGTCTTTACGTCTTGCAGGATCCGATAACCCTGCCTGATGACGGCGCTGCCGGCCTGGCGCTGAGCCTCACCGAACTGCCCCTGACCCTCAGCGCCGGCGCCACGACGGAACTATCGTATACCTATCAGGCGATGAAAGTGTACGACTGGGCGCCGGGTTGGTACTGCTGTGAGCAGGAACAAGCCCTGAGAACCGACTTCAACAACATCATTCAAACGATCGGTAAGAAAGACTTAAAGGTCGCCATCAGAAGTTGGCTGGCGAACTTTGAGCGCATCTACGATTGGCCGGCGGCCGTCAGCCGGGTCAAAAAGCAAAAAGGCGCGGCCCCAATCCAGTTGCAAGATATTTGGGACGATTACCTCACCTATCAGCTCAGGAAACATGATCGCGTTTCTCGCTCACAACAGGTTAAGGTGGTGGCCAAGCGCACCTATGCGGCGGTGGTCGGTGGGTCGCCCGTAGATCCCACGTTGCTGGGCAAAATGCTGGGGGGGTATTGGGACGATGCGATGGCCCATCTCTCGGCGTCGGCCGATTTGCAGACGAGGTTGGCGGCGATCATCAATATCATCCCTTCAGAGGACTACGTGGCGACGTACGCACAGAAGTTCAAACTCTCGCCCATCCCGTCAACCCTGGACATTATCCGGCAAGAAACCGGGCTGATCCGCAATCAGGCGATTGAGTTTTACTATCGCCTGGGAGAAGCCAGCGATACGCAAATGAGCGGTTTGCCGACCAATGTCGTCCCCCCCAAATGGGGGGCGTTGGCCGGGTTTAACGCGCCCTGGTGGTATCTTGCCTTTTTGAAGATCAGCAGCCACGCCGCCGAGGGGAGCGCGGGGGCCAACGTCAGCCCCATGTTGGCGCGCCTGCAAGGGACAGTGTCCGGGCAGATCAAGCGCACCGCCTATCGTTATCAAACGTATTCCCTGAGCGAAGATTATAAGCGCACCCTGGTTTATACCCAGGACACCATGCTCATCTACCGGCAGGCGGTAATGGCGGCCGGTGCCGCCACCAACCTTGTTTCTTTGCAACCCGGCAAGTCCTACAGCGGGTCGGCCGGATACTCAAAATTCGTGACCAATGGGATGAACTATCGATCGGTCGGCGTGTATTGGCTCTATCCGGACCGGGTTAACCAGCCCAACGTACTGACCCAGATGGGCAGCGGGCTATCTTACGGCGTAAGCGTCAACTCGGCCGATTTATTGGCCATGCTGTCGGGCATCGCGCAGATTAAATCGGCGGCCCAAACGGGGCAGGAGCTTAAGTTCTTGCCGCGCTATGACCGCATGCTGGAAACCCTGGCCAGGTATCTGCGGATGAGCAAAAAAAGCCTGGGAGAATTTCTGGCCAGCATACCCATGGCGAAACAGGCGGGGTGGGCCATGATGGAATCGTTGCTGATTGAGGCGAGTTATTCATTCAAACCGCTGAATATGACGACATCCTGGCAGCAAAAAGGAAGCGTTCAGGTGTGTGATCTGCCGGGGTTATGGCTGCAAGATCCCATGTCTTACTGTGATAATTTTGATGCCATCCGCATTCGCTGCCGGATGGCCGATCACCGCCAAAGCCAACATAGCTTCCGCCTTCGAGCAGGCTACGTGGCTGATTTCGGCATCGTCCTTTCGGGCATTGAAGAGGCCGGCTCCGAGAGTGTTCTCGATTTGCATACCGAGTTTTATAACGGCAAGAACCACGAGACGGCCGTGCCGCCGGTGGCGATATTCTATCAATAGTCGCAACGGAATCCTGAGGCCACATAACATGACAACGGATCAGCTTACCCCTGAGGCCCTGCAGGCAAACCTGACGCAACAAGGTGTTGATGTCAGCAAGATCAGCATTCAGAACAACACGCTGGAAATCAGCCCACCTGGGGTTTCGGTGCAGAAAATAGGCGACTTTTTTCGCAATACCCTGGGCGATATTCCGGAGCTGAATAGCCTGCTGCCTGCTTCTTTGCCTGTCGGAAACGTCCAGCTAAGCCATTTTAAGTTCACCCCGACCTCCGACAGCGGTCCGTACGATGTCGAGATCACCCTCAGTTGGCCTGACCTGGAGTGGGCGCTCATTCCCGGCATCCTGGCGCTCTCTCATCCGGAAATCACCATCGGCGTCACCGGGGGTTCGGCCTACGGCGATGTGGCCGGAGACGCGCAGGTAGAGGGAGTCCCGTTACATCTGACACTGGAACTGCCCACTACTGTCCTCACCGCCTCGCTACCTGATACGACGCCGGCACCGTCGGCCGGTAAGCTTCTGCAAGGCTTTCAGGTGACAGAACCGCAAGGCAACGGCCGCGCGCCTGCGGCGATTGATTTAGGCGTCCTGTCTCTGGAAGCGCTCAGTGTGTTGGGGAATATCGAAGACTCCCGGCTGCTGCTTTATCTGGCGTTGGGCAATATCGAGTTCGGCCCCGGCGATCTGACTACCCAACTGACCATCGACTACATCGGCGGCCCCAACAGCCAACTCTCCGGCCAGGTCTGGGGGCAATACGATATCCACCGCAAGGACAGCGACGACGACACCCTCTTTTCCATCATGCTCCTGGCCGCCTACGATGGCCCCGGCAAAAGCTGGAAATTCGAGGGCGGCGCGGCCGGGGCCGACGGCGATCCGGTCACCATCAGCGATCTCATCGAGGTCTTCACCGATAGCGCCGACATCCCCGGTATCTTCAACCAGGTGGGCATCAGCTACCTGCATCTGGCCTACGAAACCGGCTCCGGCGACTTTGAATTCCAGTGCGACGTGGACGTGAGCGATCTCTTCGGGGCTGAGGCCACGGTGGCGATGATCGTGGATGTCCACCTGCACAAGGTGGGCCAGGCCACGGGCAAGAGCGCCCAGTATGCCAAAACGTTCAGCGGCCGTTTGCTCTTTACCCTGGCCGACGACATGGTGCTGGAGTTCGACCTCCTCTTCGACCAGTCGCCCCACGGCCAGGCGACCGACACCACGTTCATCGCCGCCTACAAAAACCCCAGCGGCGGCGAACTCAACATCGGCGATCTCATCGGCCTCGTTCAGCCGGACATCGACGTGCCGTTGAGCATCAAGCTGCAAGACGCCTTCTTCATCTATGACAAGCGGTCCGGCCCCCCGGCCCGCGGCACTTACCTCTTCGGGCTGGACATCGGCAGCGGCATCGACCTGTCGGCCTTGCCGCTCGTGGGCAAACTGCTGGACAAGGATAGCGGCCTGACCTTCGGCCTCCAGCCGCTCGTCGCCCTGGGCACGCCTGATCCGGCGACCCAGATCTACTTTTCCCAGTCCGATCTGACGCGCCTGGGGGGGATGATCCCCGGCGGCGGCATCACCTTGCCGGCCGAGGACGTCAAGGCGCAGATTGGCCTGGGGATCAACATCGCGCTGGGCAAAGACACAAGCTTCCATTTTAACCTGCCCATCAAGCTCAATAAACAGGTTCAACCGGCGCCGACGAAAACGCTGCCGGCCGCGCCGCCGCCCATCGCCGCCACGCCGCCCGCCGACAATGCGCCGCCCCTGTCTCTTATACACATCTAGATGTGTATAAGAGACAGGGCCAACGTCAGCCCCATGTTGGCGCGCC
>OEOE01000138.1_pt1 | contig 11222 bp, 5 predicted proteins | sample 1539681 | NCBI WGS metagenome assembly OEOE01 (sample SAMEA3611561, study PRJEB22512) | activated sludge metagenome | biome: Urban; feature: Wastewater Treatment Plant; material: Activated Sludge | place: Slovenia | collected 2012-09-24
GTGTATAGGCAATGGGGCCGGTGACGCGGATTACGCCCCAGCGCCCGGTGTGATGGATAAACGGATTGTAAAGTTTGATGTTATGGCAAACGTTTTCAATCACAGCCTTCAGGAACGGGTGACCTTTGACCGCCATGATATGCCATTGCTGGAACTCGCCATGCGGATTGGGTAAGGAATGATGGATGCCAGTATTGACGTAAACTTGTCCGGGCTCATTAGGCCAGTGCGAGAGGATGTACTGGTCGTCATTCCGGAGAATCTCATCGAGCGGTTTGGAAATGCTGCTTTTGATGTCCAGATATACGCCACCTTCGTTGTAGATGAGCAGGTACCTGAAAAAATCCACCCTGGCCGCAATATAGGCGGGATCAATCTTCAGGAACACAGGGTATAGCGCCGGGAAATGCTTCTGGATGTAAACATCCATGTCGGCATCATCGTAAAAACGATATTCCCAGCCGGGATTCAGCTTTTTGAGATGTTCAATATTCTGCTGGATGCCCGGATGCAGGTTGCTGCTATCGAAGCACTGGTGAATCAACTTGGGAATATGCTCGCCTTTGGGGATAGCGTTTACATATCCGTAATCGCCGGTCTTGTTCAGGCTATCGCGAAGAGATGAGGCATATTTGAGAAGATTCATTTTTGAGAATATAAAACTTGAGGTTATATATGCAACTCAATGCCCAGCTAGCAAAAACATTATTTGTTGCAAAGCAATAGTATCGCAATCACGGCAAATATTGCTAGTATCAGCAAGCCTTCCATGAAGTGTCTTAGCGTACAGCCTGCTTGAGTTGGTCTAGTATCGCCGGATTGTCCAAAGTCGAAATGTCCGACGTAATTTCCTCGCCTTTTGCCAGCGAACGTAATAGTCGACGCATGATCTTACCGCTGCGGGTCTTGGGCAGGTTGTCGCCAAAGCGAATTTCGTCCGGTTTGGCGATTGGGCCGATTTCCTTGCCCACCCAGTCGCGCAGCTCGGCAACGATTTTCTTGGCGTCTTCACCTTCGGGGCGTTTGCCTTTGAGGACAACGTAAGCGACTACGGCTTCGCCCTTGATGTCGTGTGGCTTGCCAACGACGGCGGCTTCTGCCACCAGATGGTTGGCGACTAGCGCGGATTCGATTTCCATCGTGCCCAACCGATGGCCGGAGACGTTGAGTACGTCATCGATACGGCCCATGATGGTGAAATTGCCGGTTTTGGCATCACGCACAGCACCATCACCCGCCAGATAATAGGTGCCGCCCAGTTCGGCCGGATAGTAGCTCTTCTTGAAGCGTTCCGGATCTCCCCAGATGGTGCGTATCATCGAAGGCCATGGTTTCTTGATGACCAGCAGGCCGCCTTGGCCCCATTCGATATCCTTGCCAGTTTCATCCACTACGTCGATGTTTATGCCTGGGAAGGGCAATGTACAGGAGCCGGGTACCAGTGCGGTCGCGCCGGGGAGTGGGGTAATGACGTGACCGCCAGTTTCGGTCTGCCAGAATGTGTCGCAAATCGGGCAGCGGCTGCCACCTATCTGCTCGTAATACCACATCCAGGCTTCCGGGTTGATTGGCTCGCCCACAGTGCCCAGCAAGCGCAGGCTGGATAGGTCGTAGTTTCTTGGGTGCGTGCTCGGGTCGGTTTCGCCGGCCTTGATCAGCGAACGAATCGCGGTCGGGGCTGTGTAGAAGATTGACACTTTGTGTTTTTGGATCATTTGCCAGAAGCGCCCAGCATTTGGGTAAGTCGGGATGCCCTCGAATACGACCTGTGTTGCACCCAGTGCCAATGGGCCATAGCAAACGTAAGTGTGGCCTGTGATCCAGCCCACATCTGCAGTGCACCAATAGATATCGTCAGCTTTGAGGTCGAAAGCCCAGCGTGTGGTGTTCATCGCATGCAGCAGGTAGCCTGCGGAACTGTGCTGCACGCCTTTGGGCTTGCCGGTGGAGCCAGAGGTGTAGAGCAGGAAGAGCGGGTGTTCGGCATTGACTATCACCGGGGCGCATTCGTCGGATTGGCCGGCGATCAGGTCGCTCCACCATATGTCGCGTGCGTTCCACACGATTTCTTGCCCGGTCTTTTTCAGCACCACGACTTTTTCCAGGCACTCACAGCCGCCCATGGCGACCCCTTCGTCCACTGCGGCTTTCAACGGCATGGTCTTGCCGCCGCGGAACTGGCCGTCCGAGGTGATGACCGCTTTTGCACCGGCGTCCTGGATGCGTTCTTGCAGGCTTTTGGCGGAAAAGCCGCCGAATACGACGCTATGCGTCAACCCCAGCCGAGCACAGGCTTGCATGGCGACAATCGCTTCGATACCCATCGGCAAGTAAATAATGACACGGTCACCCACGCTGAGATTAAGTTTTTTTAGGCCATTGGCAAACTGGCATACCTGATGGTACAACTGTTTGTAAGTAACGGTTTTCACATCGCCGTTGTCTGCTTCAAAGATGATGGCTGTCTTGTTGCTGTCTCTTATACACATCTAGATGTGTATAAGAGACAGGTGTATAGGCAATGGGGCCGGTGACGCGGATTACGCCCCAGCGCCCGGTGTGATGGATAAACGGATTGTAAAGTTTGATGTTATGGCAAACGTTTTCAATCACAGCCTTCAGGAACGGGTGACCTTTGACCGCCATGATATGCCATTGCTGGAACTCGCCATGCGGATTGGGTAAGGAATGATGGATGCCAGTATTGACGTAAACTTGTCCGGGCTCATTAGGCCAGTGCGAGAGGATGTACTGGTCGTCATTCCGGAGAATCTCATCGAGCGGTTTGGAAATGCTGCTTTTGATGTCCAGATATACGCCACCTTCGTTGTAGATGAGCAGGTACCTGAAAAAATCCACCCTGGCCGCAATATAGGCGGGATCAATCTTCAGGAACACAGGGTATAGCGCCGGGAAATGCTTCTGGATGTAAACATCCATGTCGGCATCATCGTAAAAACGATATTCCCAGCCGGGATTCAGCTTTTTGAGATGTTCAATATTCTGCTGGATGCCCGGATGCAGGTTGCTGCTATCGAAGCACTGGTGAATCAACTTGGGAATATGCTCGCCTTTGGGGATAGCGTTTACATATCCGTAATCGCCGGTCTTGTTCAGGCTATCGCGAAGAGATGAGGCATATTTGAGAAGATTCATTTTTGAGAATATAAAACTTGAGGTTATATATGCAACTCAATGCCCAGCTAGCAAAAACATTATTTGTTGCAAAGCAATAGTATCGCAATCACGGCAAATATTGCTAGTATCAGCAAGCCTTCCATGAAGTGTCTTAGCGTACAGCCTGCTTGAGTTGGTCTAGTATCGCCGGATTGTCCAAAGTCGAAATGTCCGACGTAATTTCCTCGCCTTTTGCCAGCGAACGTAATAGTCGACGCATGATCTTACCGCTGCGGGTCTTGGGCAGGTTGTCGCCAAAGCGAATTTCGTCCGGTTTGGCGATTGGGCCGATTTCCTTGCCCACCCAGTCGCGCAGCTCGGCAACGATTTTCTTGGCGTCTTCACCTTCGGGGCGTTTGCCTTTGAGGACAACGTAAGCGACTACGGCTTCGCCCTTGATGTCGTGTGGCTTGCCAACGACGGCGGCTTCTGCCACCAGATGGTTGGCGACTAGCGCGGATTCGATTTCCATCGTGCCCAACCGATGGCCGGAGACGTTGAGTACGTCATCGATACGGCCCATGATGGTGAAATTGCCGGTTTTGGCATCACGCACAGCACCATCACCCGCCAGATAATAGGTGCCGCCCAGTTCGGCCGGATAGTAGCTCTTCTTGAAGCGTTCCGGATCTCCCCAGATGGTGCGTATCATCGAAGGCCATGGTTTCTTGATGACCAGCAGGCCGCCTTGGCCCCATTCGATATCCTTGCCAGTTTCATCCACTACGTCGATGTTTATGCCTGGGAAGGGCAATGTACAGGAGCCGGGTACCAGTGCGGTCGCGCCGGGGAGTGGGGTAATGACGTGACCGCCAGTTTCGGTCTGCCAGAATGTGTCGCAAATCGGGCAGCGGCTGCCACCTATCTGCTCGTAATACCACATCCAGGCTTCCGGGTTGATTGGCTCGCCCACAGTGCCCAGCAAGCGCAGGCTGGATAGGTCGTAGTTTCTTGGGTGCGTGCTCGGGTCGGTTTCGCCGGCCTTGATCAGCGAACGAATCGCGGTCGGGGCTGTGTAGAAGATTGACACTTTGTGTTTTTGGATCATTTGCCAGAAGCGCCCAGCATTTGGGTAAGTCGGGATGCCCTCGAATACGACCTGTGTTGCACCCAGTGCCAATGGGCCATAGCAAACGTAAGTGTGGCCTGTGATCCAGCCCACATCTGCAGTGCACCAATAGATATCGTCAGCTTTGAGGTCGAAAGCCCAGCGTGTGGTGTTCATCGCATGCAGCAGGTAGCCTGCGGAACTGTGCTGCACGCCTTTGGGCTTGCCGGTGGAGCCAGAGGTGTAGAGCAGGAAGAGCGGGTGTTCGGCATTGACTATCACCGGGGCGCATTCGTCGGATTGGCCGGCGATCAGGTCGCTCCACCATATGTCGCGTGCGTTCCACACGATTTCTTGCCCGGTCTTTTTCAGCACCACGACTTTTTCCAGGCACTCACAGCCGCCCATGGCGACCCCTTCGTCCACTGCGGCTTTCAACGGCATGGTCTTGCCGCCGCGGAACTGGCCGTCCGAGGTGATGACCGCTTTTGCACCGGCGTCCTGGATGCGTTCTTGCAGGCTTTTGGCGGAAAAGCCGCCGAATACGACGCTATGCGTCAACCCCAGCCGAGCACAGGCTTGCATGGCGACAATCGCTTCGATACCCATCGGCAAGTAAATAATGACACGGTCACCCACGCTGAGATTAAGTTTTTTTAGGCCATTGGCAAACTGGCATACCTGATGGTACAACTGTTTGTAAGTAACGGTTTTCACATCGCCGTTGTCTGCTTCAAAGATGATGGCTGTCTTGTTGGGAATAGTATTGAGATGGCGATCCAGGCAGTTGGCCGAGACGTTCAATTCGCCATCCTCAAACCATTTGTAAAACGGAGCATCGCGGTCATTGAGCACTTTTGTGAAAGGCTTGTGCCAAATCAACAACTCCCTGGCGAGTTTGGCCCAAAATCCCTCGTAATCGCTTGCGGCTTCCTCGCACAAAGCCTTGTAGGCCGCCATGCCAGAAACTGCCGCTTTGGACTTGAATGCTTCGCTTGGTTCGAAAACGCGATTTTCGTGCAATACTGATTCGATGGACATGCTAACGTATCTCCTAATTGCCTTTGCTGACCTCGCTGTGTGCCATCATTCGGGCCGGACAGGCTTATAATAAAAGGGTTGTTTGTTACAAGATGTAACGTGCATCATAACTGAAATTTTTTATGGAATCACTGCAAAATTTACTTTCTCAAGCCGGTGCGGATGCGCAGCAGACCGCTATGCTGGCACACGCGGCGGACTGTAGTCCATATCTTGGCCGGCTGCTTTTAAAAGATGCGGCGCTGCTGGCAGATTTGCTACAAAATCTTGCGATTCCGTATAGCGTGGCACGTATGCAACAATTTTTGGCGGTACAAAAGATTGACGATGATGCATCGCTGAAAAAAGCACTTCGCCAGTTGCGTCAGCGCGTGATGGCCAGCATCATTGTCCGTGATTTATCCGGGCTGGCGGATTTGCAGGAGGTCATGCAAACCACTAGTGCGTTAGCAGAATGCACAATCAAGTCAGCGATTGATTACCTGAATAGTTGGCTTGTGGAGGTTTATGGCCAGCCTGTGGATGCCGATGGCTATCCGCAGGAGCTGATCGTTATCGGTATGGGTAAGCTTGGCGGCGCAGAATTAAACGTTTCCAGCGATATTGACCTGATTTTTGCCTATGAAACATTGGGCGAGACTGATGGCGAGCAATCCATCAGCAACCAGGAATTTTTCACCCGTCTTGGCAAAAAGCTCATCGCAGCATTGGATGATGTGACCGAGGACGGCTTCGTGTTTCGCGTGGATATGCGCTTGCGGCCGTATGGCAGTGAAGGCGCGCTAGTGAGCGATCTGGATGCGCTGGAAAGCTATTACCAGATTAACGGGCGTGAATGGGAGCGTTACGCCTGGATCAAAGGCCGTGCGGTGACGGGTCCGGATGCCAATATCCATGCGCTTCTCAGGCCATTCGTTTTCCGCAAGTATCTGGATTACAACGCTTTTGCCAGCATGCGCGATTTGAAAGCGCAAATCCAGCGCGATGTGCTGCAAAAAGGCATGCAAGGCAATATCAAGCTAGGGCGCGGCGGCATCCGTGAGATCGAATTCATCGCGCAAGTGTTCCAGCTCATCCGCGGCGGGCGTGAGCCGGAACTGCAGATCCGGCCCACGCTTTCTGTCCTGAATATCTTAAAAAATAGGCAATTGCTGGATGCACAGACCGTGGATGCGTTGAGCGAAGCTTATGTCTTCCTGCGCAACCTGGAACATCGGCTGATGTACGTGGAAGACCAGCAGACGCAGGAGTTACCAAAATATGAGGAGGCGCAGGCGCGCATCGCCAAAGCGATGGGTTTCTCCGATTGGGCCGCATTCCTGCAGGTGCTCAACCAGCATCGCAACACGGTGCAGCAGCATTTCGACGCGACCTTTAGCGAAGACGCGCAAAGCGAGTTGCCGCAGGAAACCGCGCTCTGGCAACAAACCATGCCACAGCAGGATGCCCTGCAAGCCTTATCTGGAGCGGGGTTTGGCGATGCCGCGCATGTGTGGCAATTGCTGCAAGGCATGCGTGCCAGCCAGCGTTACCAACAATTGCCGGAGCAAAGCCGCCAGCGCATGGACAAGCTAATGCCAATGGTGCTGGCGCAAAGTGCCAAGACCGCGATGCCTGACACCGCTTTGTTACGTACGATGAACCTGCTGGAGAATATCTGCCGCCGCGCGAGTTATCTGGCTCTGCTGGCCGAATATCCGCACTCGCTAGAGTTGCTGGTCAAGCTATGTGCCGCAAGTCCCTGGTTGGCGCAGTATCTGGCGGCGCATCCCATTTTGCTGGACGAGCTGCTGGATACGCGCACGCTGTACGCTGCGCCCGATTTTGCGGCTATCAAGCGATCGCTGATGAGTCAGATGCAAGCGCTGGCGGGTGATACCGAGGCACAGATGGACGCGATGCGGCATTTCAAAAACAGCTATATCATGCGTTTTGCCGCGCAGGACATTAACGGCGAGCTGCAACTAGAAACGCTGTCGGATTATCTGAGCGCGCTGGCTGATGTGATTCTGCAAGTGAGCCTTGATACCATCTGGCAGACGCTCAAGTTCAAGCACCGCGAGTCGCCGCAATTCGCCATCATCGGCTACGGCAAGCTGGGCGGCAAGGAACTGGGTTATACGTCCGATTTGGACATCATTTTCCTCTACGACGATGGTCACCCTGAAGCGGGCGATGTATACGCGCGGTTTGCCCAGCGCATTAACAACTGGTTCAACAGCATGACCAATGCCGGCCAGTTATACGAAACCGACCTGCAACTGCGTCCGGACGGCAATAGTGGCCTGCTCGTCAGCTCGGTCGAGGCGTTCCGCGAGTATCAGGCGCACAAAGCCTGGACGTGGGAGCGTCAAGCGTTGACCCGCGCCCGCTTTGTGGCGGGCTACACGCCCATTGCCGGTGCGTTCGACAGCATCCGTCACGCCGTAATGACACAGCCGCGCGATGCGGAAAAATTGAAGCAAGATGTGCTGGAAATGCGCGAGAAGATGCGCGAAGCCAACAAGGCCAAAGCAGGCGAGTTCGATGTCAAACACAGTCCGGGTGGCATTATCGATGTGGAATTTATCGTGCAATATTTGTTGCTAAACTACTCGAATAAACATCCACAACTTACTGATAATATAGGAAATATTGCATTAATAAAATTACTGGCAGTACTGGGTATCGTTGAAACGCAATTGGCCAATGTGACTGCAGACGCCTATCGTCAATATCGCAGAACCATCCACCAAACCAAGCTGCAAAGTCAGGAAGCCAAAGTGCCCGTAGCAGAAGTGGCGGCGCATCAGCAAGCGGTACTGAAATTGTGGCAACAAGTATTTTTGTAGTTTGAATGTTGATGGTAAGAACGAACGAGCGCTACGAATCTATGGGGCCGACTGTACAATCAGAAGGTCTGGAGTTGTTCCAAGCTGCTATAAGTATTGGTCTGCTACGCTCATACCACCATTTAACAAGCCTTTGCTCTCTGCCATCAATATTTCCACTAATAAAAGTACAGTCATCAATGGTGAATATGGCGTCAACATCCGGGCTTTTAACATGGAAATGGGGTGGAGGGTGTTCTTTTGCGTATATGTGAATTTCCAACCCTTTTGCTCGCGCAACTAGCTGGCGAATATTGTAAAGCGTGCCATCTGTCCATACGGAATATCCGCCTGTAATAATAGCTTCAAGAAGTAAAGCAGCATCTTGGAGGGTAGATATCTCCTCAGCAATATCTTCGGGATCTATGCGTCGGTTCAATATCCCCACCTCAATGCAGCAGTATGCACAGGGCTATCCCAATGTCGCTTGATTTCGTCATCCAGCAAGCATACGGTGATGGAAGCGCCTGCCATATCGATCGCGGTAGTATAGTTGCCCACCAGACTGCGGGCGATTTGGCAGCCTTGCGCGCCCAGCAACCTCGCAGCCGTGTTGTAGATGAGGTAAAGTTCCATCAATGGCGTTGCGCCCAAACCATTGACCAATAACAGGATTTCGCCTTTTAGCGACAGGTTTTTCGCGGCAAAATCCGCCACGACCGCTGCCACCATGTCGCCGACTATCGCATCGGCCTCGCGCATCGCTTCGCGCCTGCGGCCAGGTTCACCGTGGATGCCGACACCCATTTCCAGTTCGTTATCCGCTATATCAAAAGTCGGCTTTCCGTTGGCGGGCACCGTGCAACTGGTGAGCGCCACGCCGATGCTGGCGGTGCGCTGGTTGATCTTGTCGCCAAATGCTTTGCAGGCAGCCAAATCTGCGCCGGTTTCAGCCAGGCTGCCCACGCATTTTTCTATAATTACCGTGCCGGCCACGCCGCGGCGGCCGGTGGTGTAGGTGCTGTTGATGACGGCACAGTCGTCGGAGGTGAGTACAGTGGCATGTTCGAAAGGCAGCATCTCGGCGGCCATCTCAAAGTTCATGACGTCGCCCGCATAGTTCTTGACGATGAACAGCACGCCTTTGTCCGCATGCATGGCTTCAGCGGCAGCTAGCATCTGGTCTGGCGTCGGGCTGGTAAACACTTGGCCGGGGCAGGCGGCATCCAGCATGCCTTTGCCGACATAGCCGGCATGTAGCGGCTCATGGCCGGAACCGCCGCCGGAAATCAGTGCGACCTTGTTTGCGGCTTTGTTTTTGCGTGTGACGAAAGTGGGTTCGAAGTGGACGGAGACTAAATCAGCGTGGGCTATGCCGAAGCCGGTGAGGCTCTCGGCTAGCATGTTGTTGGTTTTATTCAGGAATTTTTTCATAGCAATTAATTTAGATGTGGAAAAAAATATGTTAGCCTATTGGCAGACTATGGTCTACTTTAGTCTTCAGTGGTAAATCAAAATAATAAGGGGCTTAAAAAATGAAAAAGAATAATGCTTGCTGGATTGCAATTTTTTTGCTGTACTTTACTTGTGTGGGTATAACTCAGGCAGCAGAGAGCAATATCAATTACATTGCAGATATAAATCAGTTATCGCAAGCTGACCAGAAAGCATACTATGACATATTTCAGTTAAACCATGAATATTCTGGTATGGGCGATAACCCAGATAAAGCTAGGAAGCTAATTGATTATCTAGTTAAAAAATACCCCAAAAACTTGTATCCGATAACGGCATATGCAGACTACGTTTTGGTGATTCAGAGGGACCAGCGTTTAGCATACGACATTATCAACAAGATATTTGATTCAAGTCCTCAAAGTTTTAATATTGTTGAAGCTCGACTTATTTCTTCCGAACTCGAACTGAATCTGGAGAAAAATCCGAAAGGGGCAATAGAAACAGCAAAGAGCGCACTCAAGTTGGCACCTAACAATCCTACTGCGATGGCAATGATAGGTTATACAGAAAAGGCTTTGGGCAACTTTATAGAGTCTGAAAAATGGCTGCTGAAAGCAATACAAAATCAAAAAAGTCCTGTTAGAAAAGCTAATTTGTTAAATGGACTAGGCTCCCTTTACATAGCTCAAGAAGCACCAGATACAAAAAAAGCCGCTGAGGCCTGGAATGCTGCCGCAAGATTGGCATTCGATACAGCGCCTTGGCTTTTAAATGATGTGGCTCATCTCTTATACCGCCATACAGATAATTATGATGAGGCCATAGGCTATCTAGAACAGGCATTGAGGTTGATGAAATTTAATATGGCAAAAATCAATCTCGGCTATGCCGAATACTACAAACTTAGCGACTCATTGGCGCATCCGAAAAAGTATATTAATGTATCAAAGCCTTTATCGCCTGAAGAAATTTATACCAAAACTGGAATGACCCCAGAGCATGCATTTGTACACTTTTCTTCACAGAACTTACCGATACTATCCAGATATTTAATTGAAAAAGGGTATGTGAAAGACATTGACCACTATGATGACAGTGACTTTAGCGTAGAAACCGGAGAAGATGGTACGGCACTTATGTTTGCAATTACTTCTCAAAACATAGAATACATCAAGTATTTGGTTAACAAAGGCGCAAATGTTAATGCTGTCGATCACGAGTCAAGAACACCCATTTTTCAAGCGGCTTTAATGCAGCAGGAACCAAAGGCTAAAATTAAAAACAATATAAATATTATTAAATATTTAATTGCTAAAGGTGCCAATGTAAAGGTGGTGGATAAAGCGGGACGCGGGATTCCGTACTATGTTCTCGGGAATTCAAAAGACGTTCTAGAATTGCTTTTCCTGAAAGGGGCCGACCCAAGAGCAAAAGATAACGATGGAGTGTCACTATTGGGCTATGCTGTAAAGTTTAATGATTTAAATGCCGTGAAGCTTTTGGTTGATAAATATGGCGGTGATCCGAATTCATATGTCGTGCCAAAAGCTAAAATTAGTGCATTGGCAATTTCTGCGATGCGAGGAGAAGAAGGCAGAGAGATAGTGAAATGCTTGCTTGATTATGGTGCAAACCCATGGGTTATGCTAGAAGGCAAAGATATATTGGTGACTTTGAATGACCCAGTA
>OEOE01000142.1_pt1 | contig 11089 bp, 12 predicted proteins | sample 1539681 | NCBI WGS metagenome assembly OEOE01 (sample SAMEA3611561, study PRJEB22512) | activated sludge metagenome | biome: Urban; feature: Wastewater Treatment Plant; material: Activated Sludge | place: Slovenia | collected 2012-09-24
CCTGCCCGGTAGACGCCATTTTAGGCGCAGCCAAGCACATGCACACTATTATTGCGAGTGAATGCACAGGCTGCGAGCTGTGCGTGGCGCCGTGCCCGGTCGATTGTATCTCAATGATCCCCATTGCAGAGACGCCCGATAACTGGAAATGGAAATATCCCACCATTCCGATTAAGCCCGTGCCTTTTAACTCAAAACCTGTCTAACAATATGAACAAATTGGCAACATGAACGCACTGGTTAATTTTACTAAAATTTTCAAGTTTCACGGCGGCGTGCATCCGCCTGGTCACAAGGCGGAATCTACCCAACTGCCGATTGGACAATTGGCGCTGCCAGAAAAACTGGTACTGCCTTTGCGTCAACACGTCGGCAACATTCCAAAAGTAAAAGTGGCTATTGGCGACAAAGTGCTGAAAGGCCAATTGCTTGCCGAGACGGAAGGCACGGTATCTGCAGCCATTCATGCGCCCACTTCCGGCGTGGTAACGGCAATCGGCGATGCGATTATCCCGCATCCTTCCGGCTTGCCGGACAGGTGTATTACCATTACGCCCGATGGCAAAGACGAATGGATTGAACGCCGGCCACAAGATTGGCGCAATACGCAATGCGATGATTTAATCGCAAGCTTGCGGCTATCAGGCATTGTGGGTTTGGGTGGCGCCACCTTTCCTACTCATATCAAGTTTCGCGTCGGCTGCAAATCGGATGTGCATACGCTGGTGATTAATGCCGCCGAGTGCGAGCCCTACATTACCTGCGACGACATGCTGATGCGTGAACGTGCAGATGAAATTGTAAAAGGCATTGAAATCGCCCAGCGCCTGCTGGGCGCAGAAAAGATATTGATTGGCATAGAAGATAACAAGCCGGAAGCGATTGCGTCCCTGCAGGCCGCTACCACAGGCACTTCCATACAGGTAGTGGTGGTGCCTACGCTCTATCCCAGCGGCGATGCGCGTCGTCTGGTACATTTAGTATTAGGCACTGAAATCCCGTACGATAAGCGCTCGACCGAAGTTGGCGTACAGGTATTTAACGTGGCGACCATGCGGGCGCTGTATCGTTATTTTGAACTTGGCGAGCCATCGCTTAGCCGTATTGTGACCATGACTGGCAACGTGCAGCAGCCGCAAAATTTCGAGGTGCTTTTTGGCACGCTTTTACCGCATTTGGTAAAAGCCGCTGGCGGCGCCAAACAAGGAACCACACACTACATCATGGGTGGGCCGATGATGGGATTTGACCTGCCTGACGAAAATGTACCGATTACCAAAGCAGCTAACTGCATCATTGCGGCGTCGCCCAATTTATTTGCGCCGCCGCCCACGCCAATGCCCTGCATCCGCTGCGCGCGCTGTGCAGATGTTTGCCCGGTGAATCTGCAGCCGCAGGAACTGTACTGGTTTGCCAAATCGGATAATTTCGAAAAAGCGAGCGATTATCAGCTGTTCGATTGCATTGAATGCGGCGCCTGCTCGTATGTGTGCCCCAGCAATATCCCGCTGGTGCAGTATTACCGCTATGCCAAGAGTGAGATCATCGCGCTGGATAAAGCGCGTGAGGCCGCTGACCTGGCGCGCGAACGCAATGAATTCAGGCTGGCACGCATCGAGCGTGAGAAACAGGAGCGCGCACAAAAGCATGCCGAGCGTGCGCAAGGCGCCAAACAAGAAGGCGAAAAAACACCTGCCCCAGGAGCCAGGCAGGATGCGCCTTCCAGCCCTGCCGTTTCAACGGCGGATGACGCCAAAAAAGCCGCCATCGCAGCCGCCATTGAGCGTGCCAAGGCATTAAAACTGGCTGCCCAGCAAGCAGGAGAAGTACCTAAAAATACTGAACCGGCAAGCGCTGAAATTAAACAGGAAATCGCCGAAATCGATGCGCGGCGCAAAAATGTGGGCCTGGAAAAACCTGCTGTAACAGGATCCGCTGCAGATGCAGACAAGCAAGCAAAAATTGCAGCAGCTATCGAGCGCGCAAAAGCACAGAAAGCGGCAGCCGAAGCCGCTAAACAGGCAGACAACCGTTTAAATACAAAGGAATAAATGAACCGCTCACCTTACATTTCTGAAGCGCCCTCAGTCAGTAGTATCATGCTCAAAGTGTTGCTGGCGCTGGTGCCTGGCATCATTGCTTATGTGTGGGTATTTGGCGGTGGCGTGCTGGTCACGATTACATTGGCCACCGTTACTGCATTACTCGCCGAGGCAGTTATGCTAAAGCTTCGCAATCGGCCTGTGCAGCCATATTTAACGGATTACAGCGCCGTAATCACCGCATGGCTGTTAGCGCTGGCGATCCCTCCGCTTGCGCCGTGGTGGCTGATTGTGGTCGGCACTTTATTTGCGATTGTAGTTGCCAAGCAATTATATGGCGGATTGGGTTACAACCCGTTCAACCCCGCCATGATCGGCTATGCCGTGCTGCTGATTTCGTTTCCGGCGCTCATGACCAAATGGCCGGCTGCCTTGCAACTGGCGCAAACCAAGCTTGGTTTTGCTGATCAAATTCAGTTTATTTTTAGCGGACTTTTACCGCAAGACGTGAAACTGGACGCGGTCACCTCTGCCACGCCATTGGATTACTTAAAAACACAACTCACGCTGAAACATGATGTCGCCAGCATTAGAGAGGCGCCTATATTCGGCGCGTTTGGCGGAAAAGGCGGCGAATATATTGCAATGGCCTATCTGTTGGGTGGGCTTTATCTGTGGCAGCAAAAAGTCATTAGCTGGCATTTGCCAACAGCGTTTTTAGGCGCTTTGGCGCTCATATCTGGTGTGTTCTGGGTCATTAACCCAGCGCATTTCGCATCGCCCTTGTTTCACTTGTTCAGCGGCGCCAGCATGTTGTGTGCATTTTTTATTATTACTGACCCCGTCAGCGGCCCTACCACGCCAAAAGGCAAGTTATATTTTGCGGCGGGCGTGGCGGTCATTACCTATCTCATCCGCGCCTATGGCGGTTACCCGGATGGCGTGGCGTTTGCGGTGATTTTTATGAACATTTGTGTGCCGCTGCTTGATATGCATACGCAGCCGCGTATATTCGGGCATGAGAAATAGATATGCCTGAAACCATTTTAAAACACACCAGCAAAACCGCATTTACGCTGATTGCCTTTGCCTTGGTATTTACGTCGCTGATGGCTTACGTGTTTAACATCACCAAAGCGCCGATTGAAAAAAGCGAGGCCGCTGCACGCATGGCTTTGTTCAGGCAAATCGTGCCGGAACACATGCATGACAATGATTTACTCAAAGACACCATCACCATTGCGCCCAACGATTTGTTGGGCAATCGGCAACCCACCATTGCCAACCGCGCGCGCATTAACAACGCGCCTGCAGCAGTGATATTAGAGGCAATCGCGCACGATGGTTACAGCGGCGATATCAAGCTGCTGATTGCGATTAAACACGACGGCAGCATCTCTGGCGTGCGCGTGCTCACGCACAAAGAAACGCCCGGTTTAGGCGATTATATTGACATTACCAAAGGCGATTGGATTAAACTTTTTAACGAAGAATCACTCGTAAAAACAAGTGACGAAAACTGGAAAGTAAAAAAAGACGGTGGCCAGTTTGATTACATGGCGGGCGCAACCATCACACCGCGTGCGGTAGTGAAAGCAGTGCATAAAGCGTTACAATATTTCGAAGCGAATAAACAAGCGTTATTTGCCTAAAGCGAGAAATGAAAATGAGCGAATTTAAAGAAATTGCCTACAACGGATTATGGAAGCAAAACACAGGTGTAGTCCAACTACTAGGCCTGTGCCCAACATTAGCGGTTACCACATCCGTGGTCAACGGTGTGAGCTTAGGCATAGCAACCGCATTGGTCATGGCAGCTTCTAACGGCGCGGTTTCTCCAGTGCGGAAATACATATCAGATGAAATTCGCGTACCGGTATTTATTCTGGTAATTGCGGCGCTGGTGACGGTGATTGATCTGATCATTCACGGCTTTGCCGAGCCTCTGCACAAAGTGCTGGGCATATTTATTCCGCTGATTGTGGTGAATTGTATCGTGCTTGCGCGCGTAGAATCGTTCGCGGCCAAAAACCCACCCACTCCCGCCATATGGGACGGCTTCATGATGGGCCTCGGTCTGACGATTGTATTGGCCATATTGGGCGGCATACGCGAAATCGTCGGCAAGGGCACACTTTTTTCCGGACTGGATCTGGCGCTGGGGCCACAGTTCAAACAGTTTATGGTAACGGTTATCCCGGATTATCACGGCTTTTTATTAGCGATTCTGCCCCCCGGCGCGTTTTTGGGCCTGGCTTGCTTGATCGCTTTCCGCAACTGGGCCGAGCAGCGTAAATCATCTCCAAGTCAACAAGCCACTGGCGCGCTTAAACCTGCGCATTAGCCAACGATTAACATGAATGCGGGAAAACGTGCCGAGATTTTTAAGCGACTCAGCATCGCCATTCCAAATCCAACGACAGAGCTTGAACATTCCAGCACGGTTGAACTGCTGATCGCCGTGATTTTGTCTGCGCAGGCCACTGACAAAGGCGTAAATATTGCCACCCGCAGGCTGTTCAAAGTTGCCAATACACCGCAGGCCATTGTTGACTTGGGCATCGAAGGCCTGGAAAGTTATATCAAAACTATCGGGTTATATCACGCCAAAGCTAAGAATATTATTGCCTGCTGCGAAATGTTAATACAGCAACACGATGGCTTGGTGCCCAATACCCGCGCGGCTCTTGAGGCATTGCCAGGCGTGGGCCGCAAAACTGCCAACGTGATGCTGAACACCGCGTTTGGCCAGCCCACTATTGCAGTCGACACGCACTTGTTCCGGCTGGGAAACCGCACCAGGCTTGCCACTGGCAAAAATGTGCTGCAAGTCGAGCAAAAATACCTGAAAACGATCCCGAAAGAGTATATGCAGGATGCGCACCATCTGCTGATTCTGCATGGCCGTTACACTTGTACTGCCCGCAACCCCAGGTGCGGTGAGTGCTGCATTGTAGATTTATGCGAATATCCGCATAAAACAATTCCAAAAATTCATCTGATGGCTGGTGGCGCGGCATGAGGCCTTTGTAATAGTGTTTATTGTGAGTGAAGTGCAAGGCGCACGGAGCGCAGAAGCCGAGATAGTATGGGGTATACAGCGAGGTTATGAGCACCGCGTAACGCAGCAATTCGACGCAAGAAATACTTTTACAAAGGTCTCAATATGAAAGTCGCAACCGGGCTAGCCATTGGCGCAACACCCATGCCAGAACTGGCAGCCAAAGCGGTCGAAACGGCCATGGCAAAAGCCAATATCCATGCGCCTTCCAGCGTATTGTTATTTTTAACTTCTGAATTTGCGGCTGATCCGCAATCTGCCATCAAAGCTGCTGCCAAGGCAGCAAGCTGCACGCAAATCATTGGCTGTTCGGCCACCGGCATTTTTACGGAAGAAGATTGGGTGATTGATAGCCCGGCCGCGGCTGCGATGGTGTTTTCAGACTTAAACTTCGGTTACCCCAGAGCAGATGCCGCGCAGAAAAATACCGATTTACTGCTCACGCTCACCGCACCCAATGCCATCAACACGACCTGGCTGAATCAGTCCGGACTCAGATTCGGCGGCGTTTCGGGCGATGCGATTGGGCACGGGCCCTTTTCGGTTTGGCAAAACGGCAAAGGCACCACGCAAGGTTACTGCGAAGTGACGCTCACCAATATCGCGATGGCCGTAGCGGCCACGCATGGCTTGAAGCTAATATCTGCCCCACAGAGAATTACCGCTTGCAATGGCAATGACTTGCTCACCGTAGCCAATCTGCCGGCACTCGCCACACTGTTAGGCGCATGGCAAAAACACGCAAAAACATCAGATCCCGCACCATATCATCAACTCATGGCAGCGTACGCCAGCAAAGCCAGCCAGATAGAACGGGGTGAATACAATCTCGCCTCCATCATCATCGAGGATGCAGATAATGCCTCCGTTACCCTGACAAAGCCTCTGCAAGCGGGAGACTGGCTTAGCTGGGCGATTCGTGATGTGGATGCGGCGCAAATTGATATTGTCAAAACCGCCACCGAACTTAAGCAGCAATTAGGCACAGAGCCTGCGTTTGCCCTGCTGTTTTCCTGTTTAGGCCGTGGCCCTTATTTTTATAACGGCACAGATCAGGATTTGGCTTTAATTAGAACACTGTTCCCACATCTGCCTGTGATTGGTTTTTATGGCAATGGCGAAATCGCACCTATCAACGGCATTAACGAGTTACTGCAGTATTCCGCCGTATTGGGCTTGTTTTCCAAAAGCAAGGTGACCTATTTATGAGCCTGTTTAACCCTTCCCGAGACGAGGTGCGCAAATTCTTTTTTGGCATCTGGGCTAAATTCAAGGCTTCGCAAGCACTGACTGATTTAGAAAAAATCGGTTTGGGCGTGATACACATGCACCCCGAATATCACGCCATCCTGGATGCGCCGACACAGTTCAAGCATCAGGCTTACTTTCCGGAAATGGGCGAAACCAACCCGTTCTTGCACATGAGCCTGCACCTGTCCATCCTCGAGCAAGTCAGCATCAATCAGCCGATTGGCATTGCTGGCATTTACGAGCAATTGAAACTTAAACACCAGAACGAGCATGATGCCCAGCATGATATTCTGGAATGCCTGGCAGAAGTGATTTGGCAGGCACAGCACAATAAGGCTGCACTCGATGCCAACTATTATGTACAATTGCTACAACAAAAAGCGGGCAACCCATCACAATGACAACAGCAAATGTGCACGACTGGCTTAACGATCACGGTGACTTCCTGTACCGGTTTGCGCTCGCGCGTCTGCGCGACCCGCATCTGGCGGAAGATGTGGTACAAGAGACGTTTCTTGCCGCAATCAAATCGCCTAGCTTTGCCGAGCAATCCGCGCCACGCACCTGGCTGACAGGCATCCTCAAGCACAAAATCATTGATGTCATGCGTAAAAATGTACGCGAAATTGCCGCTTCCGACTTAATGGACGACGAAGATGCCAATATGGATGAGTTTTTTGATGAAACTGGGCACTGGGCAGAAAAACCATTGGCTTGGGACATGCCAGACAACGCGCTCGAGCAACAGCAATTTTTGAGTATTCTGCAAACCTGCATAGACAAACTGCCTGCTAAATTAGCGCAACTGTTTTTGATGCGCGATGTAAACGAAACTGATAACGAAGAAATCTGTAAGGAACTGAACATCACCACGACTAATGCCTGGGTGATGCTGTACCGGGCCCGCATGGGATTAAGAAAATGTCTAGAAATCAATTGGCTAGGAGCTTGAAGGTTTAACTATGCTGAGTTGCAAACAAGCCAGTCAACTTATTTCGCAATCGTTAGATCGGCCATTAACGCTACGTGAACGTTTTGCACTGCAGTTGCATCTAATTATCTGCAAATACTGTAGAAAGTTTAGTCAACAATTAAAAACCTTACGCGTTGCTTTAATACAGATGACCCGCTCTATCGAGAATAATGACGCTATCAAAATGCCATCTGCGGCCAAAAAACGCATTGAAGATCAACTTGCAACAAATCGCCCGCAACCATAACCCTTAACTAATCTTAAAAGGAATCATTCATGAAAACTTCAAATAAAACACTCGCATTGGCCGTTAGCGGCGCATTTGCACTTTCTGTCGGCTCAGCAAGCATCGGCGCTGCAGAAAACCCGTTTGCAATGAAATCACTCTCTAGCGGCTATCAAGTCGCTGATAGCCATGAAAAAACCAAAGATGGAAAATGTGGCGCTGGCAAATGCGGCGCAGAGATGAAAAAAACCGATGCTAAATCAGTGGAAGGGAAATGTAGCGCAGAAAAAATGAAAGAGGGCGCCTGCAGTGCCGAGAAAATGAAGGAAGGTGCCTGCTCTGCCGAGAAAATGAAAGAAGGCGCATGCAGCCACGACAAAGCTAAAAAATAAACATTATCTATCGTTCTAAATGCCAACACTGGCTGATATTAAAGGCGCAGGTTTGGGGTTAAAGCGCGAGCTGATACCCCAAATCCAAAGCCTGTATCAAACACCCTTATTAGCCAATCTCGCTTTTGTAGAAATCGCCCCAGAAAACTGGATTGGTGCCGGCGGTAAAGCCGCTTCTGACCTGGCCTGGTTCACAGAGCGCTTCCCTATTGTCTGTCATGGGTTGTGCTTATCTTTAGGTGGCCCAGACTCGCTCAATACTGATTTCTTAAAGCAGGTAAAGCAGTTCCTCGAATCTAACAAGATTCCACTCTATACCGAGCATCTGAGCTACTGCAGCGACATTCAACACGGCAAAGCGGGCTATCTGTATGATCTATTGCCTATCCCATTTACCGAAGAGGCGGTTCATTATGTGGCCAAACGCATCCGCCAAACCCAGGACATACTTGGCCAGCGCATTGCAGTAGAAAACGCTTCATTTTACGTCGCAGCGCCGATTTCAACCTTAGACGAACTCACATTCATTAAAGCGGTGCTGGAAGAAGCCGACTGCTGGCTGCATCTGGACATTAACAATATTTACGTTAACAGCGTGAATTTTGGTTTTAATGCCCATGAATTCTTACGCGGCATTCCGGGTGAACGCATTGTGTATAGCCATGTTGCAGGCCATTTGCAGGTGCAGCCGGATTTGCTGGTGGACACGCACGGCGAAACAATCATCGACCCGGTATGGGCTTTGCTGGATGAAGCGTATCAATTATTCGGCACCTTCCCGACACTGCTTGAGCGCGACTTGAATATTCCAGCGCTGCCTGCGTTGATCCATGAAATTGATAAGATTGCAGCATATCAGGCGCGGCACCACTTGCAACAGACGAAAGTTGCATAATGCTGGATTTCCAACGCTATCAAATTGCCTTCACGGCACACATCCGCAACCCAACCCAGCATAAAAGACCAGCGCGTGTGACTGATGCGCGCATGGCGATTTACCGGGAAATTGTGTTCAACAACATATTCAGTTCTGTTTCTGCATGCTTCCCCATATGTAAAAACATTCTGGGTGTTCGTGCCTGGCGCAAACTTGTACGGCAGTTTTTTGCAAACCATCAAGCTGACAGCCCCATTTTCAGGGAGATCCCGCAGCAGTTTTTGCAGTTTCTAAATGACGTTAAAGATTTTCCAGCATATTTACAGCAGCTAGCGCATTACGAATGGGTCGAACTGGCAGTTGGTACGCAGCAAACCGAGGTGTCTGAACTAAGCAAAGAAATGGATTTATTAAATGAGAAGCCAATATTAGCGCCGGCTTGCAGGTTGCTGGAATACGATTATGCCGTGCACAAAATCTCCAAACGCCATATCCCAAACACCGCAGAAAAAACCTATTTGCTGGTTTTTAGAAATGGTGAGCATCAAGTTAAATTTATTGAGTTAAATGCGATGACATTTCAATTGCTAGACCTGATTCAAAAAAACGAAATGACCGGAAAGCAGGCGCTGTCATGGCTTGCAAAAGCCATAAACCATCCGGACACTGATGCAATGATTCGATTTGGTACGGAGATTCTGGCTGATCTGGCGAATCAGCAAGCAATTATCGGCAGTATGAAAATCAGCTGAATTGCTGGGCTTCACGCTCGCTCGCCTTGACTACAACGGCTTGTTTCTGCCGATTGTTCAAATCCCACCACTGTTGGATTTCTTCAATGGTGCGGTAACAGCCATAGCAATAGCCTGTGTTTTCGTTCATGCTGCACACGCCGATACAAGGTGACGGTATTTCAACTTCGTTTGTCATTTAAGTGAGCGCGCCATGGCATTGTTTATATTTCTTGCCGGATCCGCATGGGCACGGATCGTTGCGCCCGACTTTAACGCCTTCGCGCACAACCGGCTTACCACCTGCTAACTGGGCTTTTTCTTCATCACTGAAATCAGCTTGTGGATTCGCCAGCGCTTCATCAAAATCCGCATGCTGATACTGGACATTAGCCACTTCCTGTGGCTTCTCCACCGCTTCCACATCGTCCTGCGTTTTTACCTGCACCAGCATGGTAATTTTAGTGACTTCGCTTTTTACCGTGTTAAGCAAAGCCTCAAACAGTAGGAATGCCTCACGTTTGTATTCCTGTTTTGGGTTCTTTTGCGCATAAGAGCGCAAATGAATGCCCTGGCGCAAGTGATCCAACGCCGCCAGATGCTCACGCCAATGATTATCGATACTTTGCAGCATCACCGCACGCTCAAACTGGCGCATGGTGTTTGCGCCGGCCAAGGCTTCTTTAGCAGCATAGGCATAATCAGCCGCCTCGAAAATACGCTCGCGCAGCGTTTCTTCATGCAGATCCGGATTTTCTTCCAGCCACTTGCCTATCGGCAAGTCCAAGCCGGTTTCTTCTTTAATATCTTTTTCCAAGCCCAGAATATCCCACTGCTCTTCTACACTGCCAGGCGGAATATGTGTGGCAATCATGTCTGAAAGCACGTCATAGCGCATTGCATTAATGGTTTCGCCAATATCGGTGGCCTCCAGCAACTCATTGCGCTGCTCATAAATCACCTTGCGCTGGTCGTTGGAAACGTCATCAAACTCAAGTAATTGTTTGCGAATATCAAAGTTACGGCCTTCCACTTTGCGTTGCGCATTTTCAATGGCGCGCGTCACCATGGCATGTTCAATCGCCTCGCCTTCCGGCATCTTCAGGCGCTCCATAATGGCCGAAACGCGATCACCCGAGAATATACGCAGCAACTGATCTTCCAGTGACAAATAAAAACGGCTGGAACCCGGATCGCCCTGGCGGCCTGAGCGGCCGCGCAGCTGGTTATCGATACGGCGCGACTCATGGCGCTCTGTTCCGATGATATGCAGACCACCTGCCGCCACGACTGCATCATGGCGCTGTTGCCACTCTGCTTTAAGCTGTGCAATCTTGCTCTCTTTTTGCGCCTCGTTTAGACTCTCATCCATACGCACAGCGTGTATATCCGCTTCCGGGTTGCCGCCCAGCACAATATCCGTACCGCGTCCCGCCATATTGGTTGCAATGGTAATCACGCCCGGGCGGCCCGCCTGCGCTACAATATGCGCCTCGCGCTCGTGCTGTTTGGCATTGAGCACCTGATGCTCCAGCT
>OEOE01000143.1_pt1 | contig 11072 bp, 8 predicted proteins | sample 1539681 | NCBI WGS metagenome assembly OEOE01 (sample SAMEA3611561, study PRJEB22512) | activated sludge metagenome | biome: Urban; feature: Wastewater Treatment Plant; material: Activated Sludge | place: Slovenia | collected 2012-09-24
GGAGCCGGGCGCAGGGCGTCAATAAATAGCTCGACGCCATCGAGCAGCACATGACGGCCCGGCCGCCGCGCCTGCCGGGCCAGTGTGGCGGCTTCGGCGTCCAGGCCCGCGCCCAGCGAACCGATCACGCTGTCGGCGCCAACCGCCACGCGGCGGCCGAGCAACTCATCCGGCCCGCCCACGACGGTGACGATCGCCCCCACCGTATCGGCCAGCGCCCATTGCCGCGCCAGGGCATAAGTGGCCGGGTCGAGCCGCTCCACGAACACGTCGATCTCGCCGCCGCAGGCCAACCCCACGCTCCAGGCCGTCTCGTCGGCCACGCCGAAGTGGAGCAGTTGCGGCCGGCCGGTCGCCAGGACGGCCTCGCCCGCGTCGATGACCGCGCCCTCGACACAGCCGCCGCTGACCGAGCCGGCGATGGCCGCCCCACCGGCGGTGAACGCCATCTTGGCCCCCGCCCGGCGCGGCGCGGAACCCCAGGCCGCGATGACCGTCGCCAGGGCGATGGCCGTTTCGCCCGCGGCCAGCCAGCTATCGATGTCGGCAATGAGTTCTTTCATGTGGTGATGATTCTAATGGACGAATCGGCGGCGTCAACCGCGAAGAAGGGCCAGGCCACCCACCCCACCGTATCCCCCTGTAATCGTTAGGGCGGTCGTCGTGGGTAAGGAGGGCAAATTCAAATGTGTCTAGGTGATACCGGCCGAAACATGAGAGAGCGCAAAATTGCGCGCCGGTTTCGCCCGGCCCTTGTTATAGTTCAATTCTTCCGATTTACCGACAAAAGGAGCGCGAATTATCATGTCCGATCAAAAACTCGAAGTCGCAACCCTGGGTGGGGGGTGCTTCTGGTGTCTGGATGCCATCTACCGTGACGTGGCGGGCGTGGCCCGCGTCGTCTCCGGCTACTCCGGCGGCCACGTCGCCAACCCAACCTATGAGCAGGTGTGCGGCAAGCGCACCGGCCACGCCGAGGTCGTCCAGGTGTGGTTCGATCCGGCGGTCATCTCGTACGATGACATCCTCTACATCTTCTGGCGCATCCACGACCCGACGACGCTCAACCGCCAGGGCAACGATTCCGGCCCGCAATACCGCTCGGCCATCTACTACCACGACGCGGCCCAGAAGGCGGCCGCCGAACGCACCCGCGCCGATGCCGAGGCCGAGCGCGTCTGGCGCGATCCGATCGTGACCGAGATCGCCCCGTTCGATGTCTTCTATGAGGCCGAGGGCTACCATCAGGATTACTTCAACAACAACCCTAACCAGCCCTATTGCGTCTACGTCGTCGATCCCAAGGTGCGCAAGTTCCGTAAGTCATTCCAGGACAAGCTCAAGCAGCCGGCGTAAAGATTTGGCTACGGATTCAAACGAACAAGACGGATAAAAACGGAAAATCCGTTTTGTCCGTATAAATCCGTAGCCAATTCTTTCTTACGCTTCAGTTGTGACCATCATGCTCAAGCAGCCGGCATAAAGATTTGGCTACGGATTCAAACGGATCATACGGATAAAAACGGAAAATCCGTTTTGTCCGTATCAATCCGTAGCCAATTCTTTTCCTACCCTTCAGTTGCGGCCATCGCGGGGTCAAAGTCGTGGTCGGGCAGGTCGGTCTCGATGTTGCGAATGGCCGCGAAAAGATAGCCGGACAGGCTCATCAGGCAGCCGAGCGTGGCCGTGCCCAGGAACATGACAGCCATGCCCGCCCCCGGCCCCGTGCCCACCAGCGGGCCGAATGTGTCGGTCAGCGCGCCGCCGGGCATCATGGCCGGCTCCAGCACCCCATCGGCCAGATAGCCGGCCAGCAGATAACCGAGCGGGGCCAGCGAAAAACGCATCATGTTATCGACGGAAAACACCCGCCCCTGTATCTCCGGCGCGACCTTGGCTTGCCAAATGGCCTGCCGGCTGCCCCAGAGGATGGGGATAAAGACGGCCGCCGCCACCGCCGCCGCCACCCAGACCCACACGTCGCGGCCGACGGCAAACAGGAAGTCGCCCAACAGGAACGAGAGGGCCATTACCCCCAGCACGCCATGAATCTTGCGCCGCGGCCCACCCCACACGGCCATGAGCACCCCGCCGGCCACCCCCGCCGCCCCCAGCGCCCCTTCCACAAGCCCCAGGGCCACGCTGTCGCCGCCGCTGCGGGCCAGGATCATCGCCGGCATGATGCCATAATAGGTCAGCGCGGCGAAAAAGTTAGAGCCGGTAAATAGCAGCGACAGGCCCAGCAGCCCCGGCCGCCGGCGAATGTAGGCGAAACCGACGCGCATCTCGCGCCGGAAGTTCGAGCGCTCGTTGTCGGCGGTCGGGCGAATCCCGGGAACGGCCACAATCGTCAGCGTGACCACGGCCACCAAAAACGTCGCCACGTCGATGAGCAAGATGCCGGGCACGCCAATCCAGGGGATGAGCAGGCCGGCCAGGAAGGGGGCAAAGACCCGCGCGCCATCGTCGGCCAGGGAGCGCAGGCCACTGGCCCGCGCGTACTGGCTTTTATCCAGCAGGGTGGTGGTGGCGGCGCTGTAGGCCGGGCCTTGAAAAGCGTCCAGCGCGGCGGTCAATACCTCGGCCACGTAGAGATGCCAGATCGCCAGCGCATTGGTGAAATAGAGCGCCAGCACCACGGCGGTGATGAGGCCCGCGCCCAGATCGGACAGCAGCATCACCTTGCGCCGGTCGAGCCGATCGACCCACACGCCGGCCACGGGGCTGAGCAGGATATAGGGCAGGAAGCTGAAAAAGCCGAGCAGGGCCACAGTCGTCGCCGCGCCGGTCTGCTGGTAGGCCCAGATGATCAGCGCGAAGCGCGTCATGGCCGTGCCGAGACGGGACAGGAACTGACCGGTCCAGATAATGAGGAAGGTGCGATAGCCGGCATTGAGCTGATTCATAGGTGTACTCGTGGCTGTTTACGCGGAGCAAGGCGACATTCTAGCGAATGGAGCCAGATTGACGCAACCCATTAATTCATTACAATGAAGCTGTCCGTACGGAGCGCCGGTCAACCTCGGCCGGCTAATGCAAAGTAAAGGAGCACCTTATGAAGAGTCACAACTTGTTGCGCCGACGCGCCGCGATCCCGGTTATCGGCGCCTTCGTCCTGTTCGCCGTCTTGGCCGCCGTCTGGCTGCGCGCCGGGCAGACGGCCGCCCGCGCCGGCAACCCGCCGCCCGACCAGCCCCAATTCGACGGCCTGGCCGTGGTCGAGAGTTTCCCGGTGACCGCCGGCGACGCGCGGCCCGCGTCGCTTCCGGCCGGCCGCCTGGCTTCCGGCTGGGAGGTCATCTTCAGCGAGGATTGGGAAGAAGGCTTCGACGATGACGTCTGGCTCACGCTCGACCGCAACGGCGCCCTGAACGGCGAATTTAAGTGGGGCGTGCGCGAGATCGCCAACCCGCTGGGCGGCGGCGAGCAGAGCGCCTGGTCTATCGGCGGCGGCCAGGACGGCCAGAACCACGGACTGGATGACGGCTATCCGGCCAACGTCGATTCGTGGCTCATCTATGGGCCGGTCAATATGAGCCTGGCTTACGACGCCGAACTCAGCTTCAACTACTGGTTCCAGGCCGACGCGGGCGACGAGTTCAGCGTGCTCGTCTCCAGTGACGGCGTGATCTGGGAAGGCAAGCAGACCGACGACGGCGGCACGGGCGAATGGCTCGGCCGCAACTATTCGCTGGAATCCTACGCCGGGCAGCCGGCCGTCTACTTCGCCTTCCGCTTTGCCAGCAACGAGAACGGCGACCCCAACAAGATGGCGGCCTTTGTCGATGACATTGAACTGCGGGCCGACTTCGGCAACAAACAATACCTGCCCCACATCCAGGTGCAGCCTTCGGCGACGCCCAGCGCCACACCCACCGCCACGCCTACCGCCACACCCACGCCCACCGCCACCCCGCCGTCGGGTGACTTCCGCGAGGATTTCACCACCGGCATCAGCGGCTGGGAGGGGCGGCGCACCCGCAACGGGACGACCTACTTCCTCAATCATCGCAACGATTCCGACGGCGGGCGGCAAGGCCAACTGGAGGTAATCGTCAGCAACAGCGAGGGATTCGTCATTGTATCGCCGCTGGTGGCCGCCAAGGCGCCGCCCTACAACATCGAGTTCCACGCCAAGCTGAAGGAGCCGGAAGATCGGGATATGTACGGCCTGGCCTTTGGCGGCGACTGGAACGGCGGGGCCTGCAACGCGCCGTCCTCGCCCAACTGCTTCACCCGCTACTATGAGCTGCGCGTGCAATATCGCGACTTCGGCGGCCAGCGCTTCCAGGAGATCAAGCTCAAGCGCATCGACAGCCACGACGCCAGCGGCGAACCCGTCGGCCCGACGCTGATCGACTGGAAGAAGGGCGGCAACATCCTCCCGGATGACTGGGTGGAGATCGACGTCAACGTGACCGCCGGCGGTACGATCCGCGTCATCTGGAACGGCAAATTCATTGCCGAGGCCCAGGATTCGACCTTGATCGCCCAGCCGTATTTCGGTTTGATGCTGATCACCAAGGAGAACGACGCCGCGCGCGTCAAGTACGACTACATCAAGATCGATTAATCGATTAGCGCATAGACCGGACAGGTCGGCGGAGCAATGGCCCTTCGATGCAATGGGGCCAACTCCGCCGGCCTGTCCGGTCTCACTGATCAACTCACTCTTCCCGGTCGCGCAGATGGGGGAAGAGCAGCACCTCGCGCAGCGTGCGGCTGCCGGTCAGCAGCATCGCCAGCCGGTCGACACCCATGCCGAAGCCGCCGTTGGGCGGCATCCCGTAGCGCATCGCCCGCAGGTAATCCTCATCGATGGGGTTGCGCTCCTCGTCGTCCTTGCCGAACGTGTCCTGCAGGGCCTCGAAGCGCCGCCGCTGTTCGATGGGGTCGTTCAATTCGGTGAAGGCGTTGCCCATCTCCATGCCGCCGATGAAAAACTCGAAGCGCTCCACGTGCAGCGGATCGCCGGGCACGCCCTTGGCCAGCGGCGAGATGTCGCGCGGGTAATCGGTGATGATCGTCGGCTGGATGAGACGCGGCTCCACGAAATCGCCCAGCAGGCCATCGACCAGCTTGCCCCACGGCGCGTCGGGCGGGGCGTCGCCGCCGATGCCCCTGATGGCCGCCGCCAGCGCCGGCGCGTCGGGATAATCCATATAGTCGATCTCCGCGAACTGCTTGATGGCCTCGCGCATGGTCAGACGCAGCCACGGCGCGGCCAGTTGGATGGCGTGGCCCTGGAAGGCGATCTCGGTCGCGCCCAGCACGGCCTGGGCGGCGTAGGCCACCATGCGCTCGGTGAAATCCATCACGTTGTGGTAGTCCCAGTAGGCGGCGTAGAACTCCAGTTGGGTGAACTCCGGGTTGTGCTTGAAGCTGACGCCCTCGTTGCGGAAGTCGCGGCCGATCTCGTAGACCCGCTCGATGCCGCCGACGAGCAGCCGCTTCAGATATAACTCGAACGAGATGCGCAGATATAGCTCCTGCTTGAGCTGGTTGTGGTAGGTGGTGAAGGGCCGCGCCGCCGCGCCGCCGTAGAGCGGCTGCAAGATGGGCGTCTCCACCTCCAGAAAGCCGTTGTCGTCCATGAAGCGGCGCAGGGCGCTGACCAGTTGCGCCCGCTTGCGGAAGATGTCGCGCACCTCCGGGTTCACGGCCAGGTCGGCGTAGCGCTGGCGGTAGCGCTCTTCCACGTCGGCGAAGGCGCTATAGCGCACCACCTGGCCGTCCACTTCCTGCTCCTTGGCCACCGGCAGCGGGCTGATGGCCTTGCTCAACAGCCGCCAGTCGCGCACGTGGAGGCTGACCTCGCCGGCTTTGGTGCGGAACATCTCGCCCCCGGCCTGCACGAAGTCGCCCAGATCGAGCAGCTTCCTGAAGGTGGCGTGCGCTTCCTCGCCCACGTCGTCGCGGCGCAGGAATAGCTGGAGCCGCCCCGATTCGTCGGCGATGTGGGCGAAGAGGACCTTGCCCATGTCGCGCAGGCTGACCAGACGGCCGCAGACGATGGCCGTCACCGGCTCGTCGCCGGCTTTCTCGAAGGCGGCGCTGGCCTCGGCCGCGGTGTGGCTGCGCTCGGCGCGCAAGGGATAGGGGTCGATGCCCGCGGCCTGCAACTGGGCCAGCTTGTCCAGGCGTTGTTCCTCAAGGGGGTTTGGCTGCCAACTCATGTAATCCTCCCACAAAAAAGCCCGTGAGCGCGATGGGCGCTTCACGGGCGTTGTTCCTTGCTTGTGCGGCTATCCGTCTACTCGACCCGAACCACCCGGAATTCGGTGAGGCCCCGTGGGGCATTGACGCGCACCACTTCGCCGACCTTCACGCCGACCAATACCTTGCCCAGCGGGCTTTCGTTGGAAATACGCCCGGCCACCGGATCGGCCTCCAGCGGGCCGACGAGTTGGTAGCGCTCCTGCTCGTCGCTGCCGGCTTCGGTGACGGTCACCCAATCGCCCAGCTTGACGCGATCGTGCGGGGCCATATCCTCGGTGATCAGTTGGTAGTTATTGAGGATTTCATCCAGTTCCTGGATGCGCCCTTCCAGAAAGGCCTGAGCATTGCGCGCGGCTTCCAGCTCGGCATTATCGACGAAGTCGTCGTCCTGGCCGTCCTCGAAGGCCTGATGCAACCGTTCGGCCACTTCTTCGCGGCCGACTGTTCGCAAATGTTCCAACTCTTTCGACAAGCGCTCCAACCCTTCGGTCGTGAGGAGCGTCGGTTTTTTCGACAACATATGGCCCGTCTCCTGGGACATGCAAAAACCGCTGCCGGGAGCGGTCTACATTGAAATTAAAAGTAACGGTCAATTATAGCCGGTTTTCGTAGCCTGTAAAGTGCAAGCGAGAAGTGCGGGGCTTATCAAGAATCGCCTTGGAACACAGAGGAGTCACAGAGGTTCACAGAGAAAGCGTCTTCTTCGCTCCGTGCTCTCTGTGATTCCTCCGTGCTCTCCGTGTCCGCTTTGAACCCCCCGAGCAGTGCGTGGGTTTCTCAGGCCGGGACGTGGCGCAATTCGGCGATGGGGGCCGCCGTGCTGCCGTTTTCACGATAAGGCGCATCGGACGCCGGCCACCCATGCAGCAGCGGGCCGCCCACCGGCAGGTAGTCGTAGCCGGCCGAGACGAGCATGTCGAAATCGGGCAGCATCCGCCGGCCATCCATGACCAGATAGGGCGGGCGGGCCGTGGCCTGGATGGTGCGCGCCAGGCCGCGAAACTCCTCCCAGTCGGTCGAGATGTAGAGCGCGTCCGTGCCGTCGATGGCCTCCACGGCCGTCTCGTGATAGCTGATGCGCTCGAACAGGTGGTTCTTGTCCGGGTTGAACCAACTGCGGCGCGCCTCGTCCATCGCCAGCGGGTCGTAGGCACGAATGGCCCGCACCCCGCGCGACAACAGCGCCCCGACCACGCCCAACGCCGCCGAGTCGCGCATATCGTTGGTGCGCTTCTTGAACGACAGACCGAGCACAGCCACCGTCTTCTGATTGAAGTTGAAGTGGGCCTCGTGGATGGCGCGGTCGATCAGATACGTCTTCTGATACTCATTGATGTTGTAGACCGCTTGCAAGATGTCGGTCTTGCGCCCGGCGCGGTTGAGTTGGTAGATGAGCGACTGAATATCCTTGCCGAAGCAACTGCCGCCGGCCCCATTGCTGACGTAGGAACCCCAGGTGCTGATGCGGGCGTCGGCCGTCACGCCGACCTTCAGATCTTCCATGCGGATATTGGGCATGGCCTCGGCCAGCCGCGCCCCCACGCCGTTCCAGAACGAGATGTAGGTCAGCAGCAGCGTATTGCTGACGTACTTGATGGCCTCGGCCGTCTCCGGCGTCGTCTCCAGATAGCGAATGCGCACGTGGTTGACGAATTGGGAGTAGAGGCGGCGCAGGATTTGCATGTCTTCGGCCGTGTCCGCGCCGATGACGATCCGGTCCGGCCGCCGCGACCCCTCGACCGCGTTGCCCTGGGCCAAAAACTCAGGGTTCGAGGCGACGCCGAAGTTCTCCACGCCGTGCTCGCGCATCACCGACTCCAATAGGCGGGCGGTGCCGATGGGCACGGTGCTCTTGTTCACCAGCACGACGCGCTGCTGGTTTTGGCGTTGGCCCAGCAAGCCGCCCAGATGGTGGATGGCGTCCAGGTAGTAGGACATATCGGTCGAGCCGTCGCGATTGGGCGGCGTGTTGATGCACAGGAAGAACACGTCCGTCCCTTCCACGATGCCGTTGATGTCGGTCGTGAAGAAAAGATAGCGCCCCAGGTTCTCGGCTACGATGTCGGCCAGGCCCGGCTCATTGACATAACGCTCAATACTGTCGGCGTCACCGCTCTGGTAGGCGGCGATGCGCGTGGCATCGATGTCGTAGGCATGCACCTCATGCCCATATTCGGATAGAACGGCGGCGTGGGGCAGGCCCACGTACCCGGTGCCGATCACGATGATTTTCATTTGCAAAGCTCCTTACACCAACGTCTGCACAGATGAGGTCGCCCGCGACAAGCAAGGGCAGCCCTCAACGAATATTCTAACGTTCCCGGCCGGGCCAACCAACCCCCTAAGACGGGCGATCGGCCGCTGTTTGCCCGGCGTTTGCCCGCCGCGCGCTCGTCCGCCCGGCAGTCAGGTCTTCCAGCGCCACCCCGGCCACCCGCCGGCCGATCTCCACGGCATAGTTCGTGCCGCGATCCCAGGGATAGACCTGGCTCATGCTGGCGAAATAGAGGCCGGGGATGGGCGTCCGCAGGTCGGGGATGTTGCGCGAATGGTTCAGCAGCGGCACCGGCTGGGCATAGCGCGCCCGGAATAGCCAGCTACGGCGCACCCACTCCGGCCGGAAGTCCGGGTTGATGCGCTGGAGATAGCCGACGAACAGCGTTTCCAGTTCGGCCTGGCTCATCGTCAGATAAGGGTGCTCCGGCGTCACGTAGTCGCCGCAATAGATGATGTGGTCGCCGCCGTAATGGGCGCGGTCGATGTAGTTGGTATGCTCCACCAGGGCCAGAAAGGGCACGCCCCCGGCCTTGTCGGGCGAGGTGGCGGGAATGTTGAGCCAATAGGTGCCGCTCTCGGCCATGAGCGATTGGGTTAGGGCCAGCGTCATCACCACCGCGCCCATGCTCTTCAGTTCCAGCAGCTTGGCCAGGTAGTCGCCGGCCAGCGCCGGGGCCATGCGGGCCAGCAGGCCGGGCGACGTGGTGACGATGGCTGTATCGTATTCTTCGACTGTCCCACCCGCCTGCACCGTCACGCCGCCGCCCTGGGCCGGGCTGATGGCCTCAACCGGGCAGCCGAGCCGGATGTCGCCGCCCAACTCGCGCACGACTTCGGTCAGGCGGTCGATGAAGGCCTGGAAGCCGCCCTCGAAGTAGCCCAGCCGCGGGCTGCGCACGTGGAGGCGCGCCCACATCCAGGCCATGTTCACGTCCTGATAGTGGGGGCCAAATTTGCCGATGAGCAACGGCCGCCAGACCATCTCGTAGATTTTGTCGCCATAGGCCCGCCGCAGCCATACGTCGGCCGTGTGCTGCTCCAGTTGCCGCCACGGCTTGGTGAAGCGCAAATAGGCGCTGACCGTGCCGAAGCGGGCCACGTCCACCATGTTGAAGCCGGGAAAGGTGATCCAGCGCCGGGGCGAATCGAAGGGGACGATGCGATCCTGATAGATGACCGAGGTGACGGGCCGGGGGAAGAACAGTTTGTCCTTCAGGCCGATCTCTTCCACCAGACCGATGATGGCCCGGTCGGAGGTGAACAGGTGATGGTAGAACTTCTCCAGCGGCCACTCCCAGCGTTCATCGCGAAAGCCGGTCGCCAGGCCGCCGGTGCGGTCGTCCCCTTCCAGCAGCGTTACCGCGTGCCCGGCGCGGAGCAGGTCATAGGCGGCCGACAGGCCGGCTATCCCGGCCCCCACAAGTGCAATTTTCACGCGTGTACCTTCTTGTTGTCAGTGGCGGGCGTGGCCTCATCGGCCGCCCCATTTTGCTCCGGCTCGGACAGGCCACCGCCGGCCGCCGCCCGGCCAATGTCGGCCCAGCGCAACTGGATGCGCACCATGTAGTAGATGCCCAACAGGGTGATGGGCAGCCACAGCGCGGCGTGGAGGGTCAGCGTATAAGCCGCCGCCACGGCCGGATCGACGCCATAGAGCGACAGCACGGCGATGCCCGGCCCATCGAACGTGCCGATGTAGCCGGGGGCCGAGGGCAGAGTCGTCGCCAGATTGACCACGCCGTTCATCAGCATCAGGGCGAAGAACGACACGTTGAAGTCAAAGGCGCGCATGACGAACCAATACTTCACCGTCTCCAGCAGCCAGATGACGACCGAGGTCAGAAAGATCATCAGCAGGCCCCGGCCGCTGCGCAACGCCGCCAGCCCGTCAATGAAGCGGCGGGCGAAACTGAGCACTGGGGCGCGCAACCGGGCCGGCACCAGCCGGGCGGTGAACCATTCGGTCAGCCGCAGAAAGCGCTGCGGCACGGCGGCCACGGCGAAGAAGACGATCAACGCCCCCAGAAAGACGGCGCTGCCGATGACCACCACCAGGCGGATCGTCTCGCTGGGCAGGGGGGCGAACGGCAGGGCGACGAAGACGAACAGCAACATCACCAGGCCGTCGAAGACGCGCTCGACGACGATGGTCGCCAGACTGCTGCTCATCGACACGTCTTCCTGCTGGCGCAGCACAAAGGCGCGCAACAGTTCGCCGGCCCGGAAGGGGTAGACGTTGTTGCCCATGTAGCCGATGACGACCACCGGGAAGAGGCGGCGCAAGGGGATGCGTTTCATCGGCCGCAGCAGATAATCCCAGCGCCACGTGCGCGCCCAGACGGCCACGAAATAGACGGCGATGCTGGGGATGAGCCAGGCGTACTCGGCCGAGCGCAGCCCGGCCCACACGTCCGGCAGATGCAGCCCCCGCAAGGCCAGCCAAATAAAAACGGCGCTGATGAGCACGCCGATGAACAATCGTAGATAGTTAGATTTCAACCGCGTTGTCCTCAATTACCCATACATACACGGCTAACGACCGTGACACGTAATTGTACCACTGACGGGGGGGGAGT
>OEOE01000145.1_pt1 | contig 11005 bp, 10 predicted proteins | sample 1539681 | NCBI WGS metagenome assembly OEOE01 (sample SAMEA3611561, study PRJEB22512) | activated sludge metagenome | biome: Urban; feature: Wastewater Treatment Plant; material: Activated Sludge | place: Slovenia | collected 2012-09-24
GCCATATATCCTTAACGCCTGTGGCATCAAACCATGGTGGATGCGCGGCACCGCCATTGGCGTGGGTGCGCACGGGCTGGGCATCACCCGCGCGTTCAGCGTGAATGAAGAAGCCGGCACCTTTGCCAGCATGGCCATGGGCTTGAACGGCGTATTAAGCGCCGTCGCCTTGCCCTTCATCTACACGCATCTCAAATAGGCAGAAACATGGCCAAAAAGCTGGATATAGAACGCATCTTACACAAACAGGGCTTTGGCTCGCGCAAGCTGTGCCGCATCATGATTCTCAACGAAGAAATCTCCGTCAACGGCGCGCTGTGCGACGACCCCGATGCCGAGTTCGAGCTGGAAAATTTAAGTTTTACGATAAAAGGCGAACCATGGGAGTACAAAGAAAAATCGTACCTGATGATGCACAAACCCGCCAATTACGAATGCTCGCACAAGACCCAGCACCACCCCACCATCTACAGCCTGCTGCCGCACCCCTTGGTGGAACGCGGCGTGCAGTGCATTGGCCGGCTGGATGAAGACACCACAGGGTTGATTTTGATTTCAGACGACGGGCAATTCATCCACCGCATGAGTTCGCCCAAACACAAAGTGCCGAAAATCTACGAAGTCACCTGCAAACACCCTGTCTCGCAAGCCAATATCCGAGCGCTTCTCAGCGGGGTGAAACTGATTGACGAAGAAGAGACCATTGCCGCATTGGACGTGAAGCCCATCAGCGAACGCATCATCCACATGACGCTGGCAGAAGGCAAATACCACCAAGTCAAACGCATGGTCGCCGCCATCAGCAACCGCGTGGAAGGCTTAAAACGCATTCAAATTGGTGAGTTAAAATTGCCAGAAGATTTGCCCGTAGGCGAATGGCGGTGGTTGAGTGAGAGTGATATCATGGCGCTAAATGCCTGACGTTGGATTCAAATACTAAAAATTAAGAAAGAAAATAAAATGCATAGCTTTCTGCCACTCATTAAAAATTTAATTGCTATATTCTTCCTTGTCCTGGCAAGCAGTTCTGTTTTTGCCAACAGCTACAATATCAGCTTTACTCAGTATGCCTGGGATAACGACCCAGATTGGTTTGGGTCATTTAATACCAGCCTTGTTAACAATCAGGAAACTATTACTGACTTTTCTGCATTCATTGATGGTGTTAATTATTACGTTATTTATCAGGACCCATTTATCGGATTACATTTGTCGCAAAATTTAAACACCTATTCACTTGATGGTTTCGTAACTTCTAGCAACGATCAAAACACCATCATTCCTGGAATCTATCTAGAGTCCACCCAGATGACCTGGTCGAGCGCCAATTGCCTATCTGGCGTCATGTGCAGTTGGTCATTCCCGACAGGCACATATATCATCTCTCAAGCCCCATCCCCGGTTCCTGTATTACCAGCCTCAGTGCTAATGATAGCCGTGCTACCTTTGCTAGCTCGCGTAGGGCGGATTAGTTCACGTAATCCGCCGTATGGTGACCTTTCTTAAAACCACATCCGGCGGATAACGCTACGCTCATCCGCCCTACCATCTGATGGTATGATGCACCTAACCACTACGGAGGATGCATCGCCATGAACAAAAGCTTGTTAACCATTCTCGTTACCGGCATCTGGGTCAACGTGTCGGAGTTCTTTCGCAACGAGCTGCTATTCAAATCGTACTGGACTAATCATTACCAATCGCTGGGGCTGACTTTTCCTTCCCAGCCCATCAATGGCGCGCTATGGGGCATGTGGGGCTTTGTGTTCGCGGGGATGATATACCTGCTTTCGCGCCGGTTCAGCCTGCTGAACACCGTCATCATCGGCTGGGTGATGGGCTTTGTGCTGATGTGGATCACGCTGTGGAACCTGAGCGTGCTGCCCATTGGCCTGCTGGTGTATGCCGTGCCGCTGAGCCTGCTGGAAGTGCTGGTTGCCGCGTACCTGTGCAAGAGACTTGCGCCGCTTTAAAAACACTGGCACACAAATCAACGTTACTAATTGCTGTAAGATATGCTGGTCTTGTTCACCTGCAGGCCATAAACCGCATGAAAAGAATCTACCAATATTTCTTCAGGGGCTTGTTCACCGCGCTGCCATTGGGTTTGACGGTTTACCTGTTCTATATCTTTCTGGTGTGGGCAGAGCGGTTTTCGCTATGGTGGATACGCCCGTTCATTGGGGATTTCTATATACCTGGCGTAGGCATTGCGCTGGCTTTGCTGAGCATCGTATTTTTGGGCTACCTGATCTCGCATCGGCTGTTCTACAAACTGCTGTCGCTCATCGAGTTTCCGCTGATGAATTTGCCGGTGGTGAAAACCATTTACTCTTCATTAAAGAATTTTGCGGACTATTTTGCCCCGCACAAGGACGAACCGGCGCAGCAGGCGGTGATTCTGCGCATGCCTGACTCGCAACTGGAACTGGTAGGGCTGGTGACCCGGCAGAACCTCAAGGATCTGCCAGATGGGTTCCTGCCAGGTGACCGCGTGGCCGTTTTTCTGCCCATGGGCTACAACATCGGCGGCTATACGGTATTTGTACCTGTCTCTTATACACATCTAGATGTGTATAAGAGACAGCCATATATCCTTAACGCCTGTGGCATCAAACCATGGTGGATGCGCGGCACCGCCATTGGCGTGGGTGCGCACGGGCTGGGCATCACCCGCGCGTTCAGCGTGAATGAAGAAGCCGGCACCTTTGCCAGCATGGCCATGGGCTTGAACGGCGTATTAAGCGCCGTCGCCTTGCCCTTCATCTACACGCATCTCAAATAGGCAGAAACATGGCCAAAAAGCTGGATATAGAACGCATCTTACACAAACAGGGCTTTGGCTCGCGCAAGCTGTGCCGCATCATGATTCTCAACGAAGAAATCTCCGTCAACGGCGCGCTGTGCGACGACCCCGATGCCGAGTTCGAGCTGGAAAATTTAAGTTTTACGATAAAAGGCGAACCATGGGAGTACAAAGAAAAATCGTACCTGATGATGCACAAACCCGCCAATTACGAATGCTCGCACAAGACCCAGCACCACCCCACCATCTACAGCCTGCTGCCGCACCCCTTGGTGGAACGCGGCGTGCAGTGCATTGGCCGGCTGGATGAAGACACCACAGGGTTGATTTTGATTTCAGACGACGGGCAATTCATCCACCGCATGAGTTCGCCCAAACACAAAGTGCCGAAAATCTACGAAGTCACCTGCAAACACCCTGTCTCGCAAGCCAATATCCGAGCGCTTCTCAGCGGGGTGAAACTGATTGACGAAGAAGAGACCATTGCCGCATTGGACGTGAAGCCCATCAGCGAACGCATCATCCACATGACGCTGGCAGAAGGCAAATACCACCAAGTCAAACGCATGGTCGCCGCCATCAGCAACCGCGTGGAAGGCTTAAAACGCATTCAAATTGGTGAGTTAAAATTGCCAGAAGATTTGCCCGTAGGCGAATGGCGGTGGTTGAGTGAGAGTGATATCATGGCGCTAAATGCCTGACGTTGGATTCAAATACTAAAAATTAAGAAAGAAAATAAAATGCATAGCTTTCTGCCACTCATTAAAAATTTAATTGCTATATTCTTCCTTGTCCTGGCAAGCAGTTCTGTTTTTGCCAACAGCTACAATATCAGCTTTACTCAGTATGCCTGGGATAACGACCCAGATTGGTTTGGGTCATTTAATACCAGCCTTGTTAACAATCAGGAAACTATTACTGACTTTTCTGCATTCATTGATGGTGTTAATTATTACGTTATTTATCAGGACCCATTTATCGGATTACATTTGTCGCAAAATTTAAACACCTATTCACTTGATGGTTTCGTAACTTCTAGCAACGATCAAAACACCATCATTCCTGGAATCTATCTAGAGTCCACCCAGATGACCTGGTCGAGCGCCAATTGCCTATCTGGCGTCATGTGCAGTTGGTCATTCCCGACAGGCACATATATCATCTCTCAAGCCCCATCCCCGGTTCCTGTATTACCAGCCTCAGTGCTAATGATAGCCGTGCTACCTTTGCTAGCTCGCGTAGGGCGGATTAGTTCACGTAATCCGCCGTATGGTGACCTTTCTTAAAACCACATCCGGCGGATAACGCTACGCTCATCCGCCCTACCATCTGATGGTATGATGCACCTAACCACTACGGAGGATGCATCGCCATGAACAAAAGCTTGTTAACCATTCTCGTTACCGGCATCTGGGTCAACGTGTCGGAGTTCTTTCGCAACGAGCTGCTATTCAAATCGTACTGGACTAATCATTACCAATCGCTGGGGCTGACTTTTCCTTCCCAGCCCATCAATGGCGCGCTATGGGGCATGTGGGGCTTTGTGTTCGCGGGGATGATATACCTGCTTTCGCGCCGGTTCAGCCTGCTGAACACCGTCATCATCGGCTGGGTGATGGGCTTTGTGCTGATGTGGATCACGCTGTGGAACCTGAGCGTGCTGCCCATTGGCCTGCTGGTGTATGCCGTGCCGCTGAGCCTGCTGGAAGTGCTGGTTGCCGCGTACCTGTGCAAGAGACTTGCGCCGCTTTAAAAACACTGGCACACAAATCAACGTTACTAATTGCTGTAAGATATGCTGGTCTTGTTCACCTGCAGGCCATAAACCGCATGAAAAGAATCTACCAATATTTCTTCAGGGGCTTGTTCACCGCGCTGCCATTGGGTTTGACGGTTTACCTGTTCTATATCTTTCTGGTGTGGGCAGAGCGGTTTTCGCTATGGTGGATACGCCCGTTCATTGGGGATTTCTATATACCTGGCGTAGGCATTGCGCTGGCTTTGCTGAGCATCGTATTTTTGGGCTACCTGATCTCGCATCGGCTGTTCTACAAACTGCTGTCGCTCATCGAGTTTCCGCTGATGAATTTGCCGGTGGTGAAAACCATTTACTCTTCATTAAAGAATTTTGCGGACTATTTTGCCCCGCACAAGGACGAACCGGCGCAGCAGGCGGTGATTCTGCGCATGCCTGACTCGCAACTGGAACTGGTAGGGCTGGTGACCCGGCAGAACCTCAAGGATCTGCCAGATGGGTTCCTGCCAGGTGACCGCGTGGCCGTTTTTCTGCCCATGGGCTACAACATCGGCGGCTATACGGTATTTGTACCACGTGCATGGCTGCAGCCCATCGATATGACGGTGGAGGACGTGATGCGCACGTCGCTGTTTGCCTGGATAGCGCCCGACAATAAAGCGGACAAGCGCGTCGAATAAGCCTCTCATACATACGCATGCGCGTTCATTATGAAAACCGATGCTCTGGAAGCCAATCTGGATGCGCCTTCCAGCCCGATTGATTTGATAATGAACGAATGTAGCCTTAATTCCTTTTGAAAGTGCTTTGTAACAATGTGCGCCTTTTTGTAAAGTTTCTCGCTTTTGGGCCGCAACTCCGTATAATGCCATCACCCTGCGACTTACCAATCTGCGCAGCGGCTCTTTTATTACCCAGATCAATTGCTGTTTAAATCAATCTGATCCCTATTTCGTCTGCCTCGATTGGTGTTGCAGCTTGCAACTGGCCGTCGCAGGAAAAAACTACATGAACACAGAAGTATCGAACGCTGGCGCTGACGCTGGCTCAATCATTAACCCTACCTTGAATTTTAGCGCGCTAGGATTGGCGCAGCCCATATTACGAGCCATTGCCGATGCAGGTTACACCACGCCCACACCCATTCAGGCCAAGGCGATTCCGCTGGTGTTAAGCGGCGGTGACTTGCTGGCAGGCGCACAGACCGGCACCGGAAAAACCGCAGGGTTTACCCTGCCCTTGCTGCATCTATTGCACACCAAGCACCAGCATGCCCAGGCTGGAAAGCCGCGCTGCCTGATTTTGACCCCTACGCGCGAACTCGCGGCGCAGGTGGAAGAATCAGTCAAAACCTATGGCAAATATCTGCATTTGACCTCCATGGTGATGTTTGGCGGCGTGAACATCAACCCGCAAACGGCGCGTTTGCGCAAACCATTGGACATTCTGGTGGCCACGCCCGGCCGCCTGCTGGATCACGTTGCGCAGAAGCATATCGATTTATCCGGCGTGGAATTTTTGGTGCTGGACGAAGCCGACCGCATGCTGGACATGGGCTTTGTACACGACATCAAACGAATCTTGGCCTTGTTGCCCAAGCAGCGTCAGAACCTGCTGTTCTCCGCCACTTTCTCCAATGAAATCAAGGTGCTGGCCGACAACCTATTGCATAACCCCGGCTTTGTCGAGGTGGCGCGCCGCAATACGGCGTCCGAACTGGTGACACAGACCGTGCATCTGGTAAAACAGGCGCACAAGACCAGCCTGATAAGCTACCTGATTAAAACCAACGACTGGAAACAGGTGCTGATTTTCACCCGCACCAAGCATGGCGCGAACCGGCTGGCGGAAAAGCTAACGAAAGATGGCATCCCCGCGGCAGCGATTCATGGCAACAAAAGCCAGGGCGCACGCACCAAAGCATTGGCGGACTTCAAAGCGGGCAACATCCCCGTGCTTGTCGCTACTGATATCGCCGCACGCGGTCTGGATATTGACCAGCTGCCGCAAGTGGTGAACTTTGAGCTGCCCAACATGCCTGAAGATTACGTACATCGCATAGGCCGCACCGGGCGTGCCGGCGCGAGCGGCGCAGCGGTATCGCTGGTGGATGGCGAAGAGATGAAGTACCTGAAAGACATTGAAAAGCTGATCAAGCGCGAGATACCGAAAGTGGTGGCTGAAGGCTATGTACCACCTGCAAGGCAGGAAACCGAAGCGCCAAGGCCGCCCAAACCGCAGCAACGCCGCCCGCAAGGAAATGGGCAGGGCCAAAAACAAGGCCAAGCGCAAAAACAGGCTCAGCCAAAACAAAAGCCAAGCGGCAAGCCTTTATCCGAAGCGGCCAAACATCAGCGCAAACCGCAAAAGCCAGCATTTGCGCCTAAAGGACAAATGCACCACAGCGGGAACAGAGGCCGTTAATTGATGAAGATCTGGGTGGATGCAGACGCTTGCCCGGTGGTGATCAAAGAGATCATCTACCGTGCGGCTGACCGCGCCAGAATCACTACCACACTCGTTGCCAACAAACTCTTGCGCGTGCCGCCCTCGCCTTACATCCGAGCCATGCAAGTGGAAAAAGGCTTTGATGTGGCGGACAACAGGATCGTCGAGATACTGGAGGCGGGTGATTTAGTCATTACCGCAGATATTCCGCTAGCGGCACAAGTGATTGAAAAAGGCGGCTACGCGCTCAATCCGCGCGGCGAGTTTTATTCGGTGCATAATATTCAGGAACGCCTGACCATGCGCAACTTTATGGAAGGCCTGCGCAGCAGTGGCATAGACATTTCCGGGCCATCTGTTCTCAACCAATCTGACAGACAGGCCTTTGCCGCGGAACTGGATAAATTGATTGCGCGGCTAGGCAGATGAAATTAGCATAGTATTGTTACTACCAACTCGATTGACAATCTTTCTTGAGAGCGCATCGTGAGAACCTTTAGCTTTTTGATATTGATTTGTTTAGCCGCCGCCTGCACCAAGCCCATGCCTTCTGCCGCGCAGGATGCCATTATCAAGAGTTTTGACCCGCAACAGTACATTGGCACGTGGTACGAAATCGCGCGGCTGGACAACAGCTTTGAGAAAGGCCTGGAACAAGTGACCGCCAATTACAGCGTGGATGAGGACGGTACTGTCAAAGTCATCAACCGCGGCTTCAACCCGGAAAGCGGTGAATGGAAGGAAGCTATCGGCAAGGCGAAATTCGTGGACGAGCCGAATAAGGATGGTACACGCACCGGGCGGCTGAAAGTGTCATTTTTCAGGCCATTCTATGGCGATTACAACATCATCGAGCTGGATAAACCCTATTACAATTACGCGTTAGTGAGCAGCGGCAAGGAGTATTTGTGGATACTCTCGCGTACGCCGCAGCTGACTTACCCGATTAAGCAGCACCTGATGGCGAAGGCTAAAGAATTGGGCTTTGCGACGCATGAATTGCTGTTTGTAAAGCAGGCGAATCAGGTGGAATACGAAGCCGGGCGGCACGTTGTGCCCCAGCACAACTAATTGGAAAGCCACTCAGCATAATTAAGCCATGAACATACAAACCTGGGAGTTATTAAGCTATATCGTCACCGTCGTCGGCCTGCCGTTGGCTATCGTGACTTTTGTGCTGGAACAGCGCAAGGAGCGCGAGAATGAGGATGAAGAGGTCTACCAGCTGCTGGCGGACAACTACATGGATTTTCTCAAACTGGTGATGGCTAACCCGGACTTGCAGCTGCGCTCGCAATGCCATATCGCCGCGATGACTCCCGAGCAGGAAGAGCGCAAGCTGGTGCTTTTCGAGATACTCATTTCACTGTTCGAACGCGCATACCTGCTGGCTTACGAAGACAATATGACCGGCAAGCAGCGCCGCCGCTGGCTATCATGGGAAGATTACATGCGCGAGTGGTGCACCCGCGACGATTTTCGCCAGATGCTGCCGCGCCTGCTGCAGGGTGAAGATGCGGATTTCAGCCAGTACATCAGCAAACTGGCCAGCGAAGTCGGGCCTACGGTCTAGCTACTTTGCCACCGGCGAGAGTTTATACCCTGCCTTTTTGAAAGCCTCTACCAGACCATCTTCCCCACCCAGATGAGAAGCGCCTACCGCGATGAAAACAGGTTTTTCCTCGGCCATTTGTAAAGCACGCTCAGCCATCACCTTGTTGCGCCTATCCAATAAGCGTACCTTCATCTTGACCCATAAATCCTTAGGCAGCATACCGCCGGTGATCTGCTCGTCCAAGCCGACTATCTTGCTGACATCGCCATCCAGGTAAGCTTTCATCAGGCGCTCGAAATCAGCTTCCTTCTGCTCCTGCGTTCGCTTCAGCACCGCGCGCAGCATTAACATCTGCTCTTCCAGAGTGAAGTCATCCATCACGGCAAAGTGCTCCTGCGGCGTCTCGATGCCGACGACATCCTTCAGGTTCTCCTCGGCCTTGGTCATCAGCATATTGTCCTGCGCGAAAGGCGTCTGCGGCTTGGACAAATCGAATACCACCGCCAGCAGCCATGGCTTCATCTGTAAAGCGGCACCCAGGTGCATGGTGTGGAAATCCGCCAGTTCACGCACCTTTTCAAACTCTTCGTTGGTCAACTGCGAGGCCAGACTGCCGCTTTTCAGCATGAACAGGCTCGGGTCGCGATTCTCGGTCACTTCCATCACGAAGGTATCCACTGCCTTGATGGCTTCGATAGTGTTGGGCGTGATATCCGCCACGCGGTTATCGTCGGAATGCATGGTACCGAACAGGTAGCTGGTCACCCCGGTGGGCGACTCCAGTTTCCAGAACAGGCCTTTGTCGGTGGCGGATGCCGCAAATGTGATGCCCAATAGGACAACGCCAATCAGGTAGTTCGAGATTTTTCGCATCGAGCGCTTCCCCATAAATTCATTATTGGAAAGACTTCAACGAACACAAATTAGTTCAAGAATGCGTTTTGCTACTACGCTTGGTCGGCTTGGCTGCGTTCTTCATATTATTGAACGCTCTTGGCAGCTTGGCTTTTACGCGCGGATTGAAGGCACTGCCATCTGACTGGCGCACCTTACCCATCACCGCTGGCTGATAGGCAGGCACCAGATGTTTCTTGCTATTACCAATCAAATCTTCTCGCCCCATCCGAACAAGCGCCTCGCGCAATAACGGCCAGTTGGCCGGATCGTGATAACGAATGAACGCTTTGTGCAACCTACGCACTCCACCCGCCTTGGGGATTGGCACATCCTCGCTGGATTTGGTGACCTTACGCAACGGATTCTTGCCGCTGTGATACATCGCGGTCGCCATCGCCATCGGCGTGGGCGTAAAGTTCTGCACCTGGTCTAGCCTGAAATCATTCTGCTTTAACCACAGCGCGAGATTGAGCATGTCTTCGTCGGTCGTACCCGGGTGCGCGGCAATGAAATACGGAATCAGGTATTGCTCCTTACCCGCCTCCTTGCTGAACTTCTCAAACATGGCCTTGAATTCGTTATACGCGCCCATGCCTGGTTTCATCATCTTGCTGAGTACGTTTTCTTCGCTATGTTCCGGCGCGATTTTCAGATAGCCGCCCACATGGTGCTGCACCAGTTCTTTCACGTATTCCGGCGACTTTACGGCCAGATCGTAACGCAGGCCGGAGCCGATTAAAATCTTCTTCACGCCCTTGATCTGGCGCGCTTTGCGGTAGAGTTGAATCAGGGCGCTGTGGTCGGTGTTCAGGTTCTCGCAGATGCCCGGATACACGCAGCTAAGCTTGCGGCAACTCTTCTCGATATCTTCCGACTTGCAGGCGATGCGGTACATATTGGCCGTCGGGCCGCCGAGGTCGGAAATCACGCCCGTAAAGCCTTCCACCTTATCGCGAATCTCTTCAATCTCTTTCAAAATCGAGGCTTCCGAACGGTTCTGGATGATGCGGCCTTCGTGCTCGGTGATGCTGCAGAACGTGCAGCCGCCAAAGCAGCCGCGCATGATGTTGACACTGAAACGAATCATCTCCCAAGCAGGGATTTTGGCACCTTTATAAGCCGGATGCGGTTTGCGGGCATACGGCAAATCGAAAATGTAATCCATTTCCTTGGTCATGAGTGGAATCGGTGGTGGGTTAAGCCACACCTCGCGGTCGCCATGCTGCTGTATCAGCGCACGCGCATTGCCGGGGTTGGCCTCCAGGTGCAACACGCGCGATGCGTGAGCGTACATGACCGGGTTGTTGGAGACCAACTCATAGGCTGGCAAGCGCACCACTTGCTTATCTCGCGGGATTTTGGCTGGGCGCTGGATCTGGATGACTTTGGGAGCCTCTGGAACGCCATCTGCCTTGCAGGCCGCGTCTGTCGGGGTTTCCATGGCATAAGGGTCAATGTATGGGTCTATCTTGCCCGGCCTGTCCATCTGTGTGGAGGCAACTTCAAAAAAATCATCCGGCACTGCTTTGCGCATGAACGCGGT
>OEOE01000146.1_pt1 | contig 10983 bp, 10 predicted proteins | sample 1539681 | NCBI WGS metagenome assembly OEOE01 (sample SAMEA3611561, study PRJEB22512) | activated sludge metagenome | biome: Urban; feature: Wastewater Treatment Plant; material: Activated Sludge | place: Slovenia | collected 2012-09-24
CACATGCTTAATCGCTGGGTAAAAGCGCTCCAAGGCGCGGCGCATGGCATTATCCAGCGCGTTCACCGGGCCATCACCTTCGGCGGCGGTGATTTCCTCTTTACCATCCACCGCGATCTTGATCATAGCCGATGAGTTAACACCATTCAGCGCAGGCTCGTGGATATTGACCTGATATTCCCTAAATTCGAAAAATGGGCGGAATTTTCCAAGCTGCTTGCGTACCAGCAACTGGATAGAGGCTTCGGCACTTTCGAACTGATAACCTTCATGCTCCAGTGTCTTGATATGTTCCAGAATGCGTTTGGTGTCTGCCGAATCTTTGGCGAGCGAGGCATCTACCTCGTGAATTTTAGACAGCAAGGCGCTACGTCCTGCCACTTCCGACACCAGAATATGACGCATATTGCCAACTTGTTGCGGGTTGATATGCTCATACGAAATCGGGTTCTTGCTCACGGCATCAATGTGCATGCCGCCTTTGTGCGAAAACGCATCGTTACCCACATAGGGCGCTTTGTCATTGAATGGCATATTGGCAACATCGTTCACGTAGCGGGCCGCAGCCGTTAAGTGTGCGATGTTTTGCTGCGGGATACAGGTCAAGCCAAGCTTGAGCTGCAGGTTCGGGATGATCGAGCACAGATTGGCATTGCCGCAACGCTCGCCGATACCGTTGATAGTGCCTTGCACCTGCACTGCCCCCGCCTGAACCGCTGCGACGGAGTTGGCTACCGCCATTTCGCAATCATTATGGCAATGAATGCCAATTTGCACTTTCGGGAAACTAGCGGCCACTTTTTGCGTAATCTCAAAGATCTCGTTAGGAAAGGTACCGCCGTTGGTGTCGCACAGGCACAGCACGTCCGCACCGGCATCCGCTGCTGCCTGCAAAGTTTTTATCGCATAATCCGGGTTGGCTTTGTAACCATCATAAAAATGTTCAGCATCGAATACCACCTCTTTGCCCTGCTGCTTCAGGAAAGCGATGGTATCGGCAATCATGCTCAGGTTTTCATGCAGCGTGGTGCGCAGAATGTCGGTAACCTGGTAATCCCAGCTTTTACCGAAAATCGCCACCGCGCTGGTATTAGCGCGTAGCAAGGATTTCAGGTTGTTGTCATCCGTCGCATTGACGCCCACTTTACGGGTGCTGCCAAACGCGATGATCTTGGAACTCTTGAGCTTCAAAGCACCGACGCGCTCAAAAAACTCCAGATCCTTGGGATTGGAACCAGGATTACCCGCTTCAATATAGCCAACGCCCAAATCATCCAGACGCTGGACGATCTTGAGCTTATCTTCTACCGTAAAAGAAACCCCTTGCGCCTGCGCGCCGTCACGCAAGGTGGAGTCATAGGCAACAACTTGTCTGGACATAAGAATGGTTTATTTTTTCCGGTTACGCAAATTGGCGGCGATACGCATCCTGAGTGCGTTGAGCTTGATAAATCCGCCGGCGTCTTTCTGGTCATATGCGCCCGCATCATCTTCAAAAGTTGCAATCGTGGAATCAAACAACGAATCCGTTTTGCTGTCACGCCCTACAATGATCACATTGCCTTTGTACAGCTTCACGCGCACCCAGCCATTCACGGATGTTTGCGTATGGTCAATCAGCGTCTGGAGGGCGATACGCTCAGGACTCCACCAGTAGCCGTTATAAATCAGGCTGGCGTAACGCGGCATGAGATCATCTTTCAAATGCGCCACTTCCCTATCCAATGTCAGCGATTCAATGGCGCGATGCGTCTTGAGCATAATCGTACCGCCCGGCGTTTCGTAGCAGCCGCGCGATTTCATGCCTACATAGCGGTTTTCGACCAGATCCAGACGGCCAATGCCGTGCTTGCCGCCGAGCTGATTCAACTGGGCGAGCAACTCGTGTGCTTTCAACTTTTTACCATTGAGTGAAACCGGATCGCCGTTCACGTATTCGATATCCAGATACTCGGCGGCATCCGGTGCATTTTCAGGCGAAACACTCCAACGCCACATTGATTCTTCCGCTTCCGCTGCCGGGTCTTCCAGATGACGGCCTTCATATGAAATATGCAGCAAATTGGCATCCATACTGTACGGGCTGCCGCCTTGCTTATGCTTCATATCTACTGGGATGCCATGCGTTTCGGCATAGGCCATGAGTTTTTCGCGGCTCAGCAAATCCCACTCGCGCCATGGTGCGATAATATGAATATTCGGGTTGAGCGCATAAGCGCCCAGTTCAAACCGCACCTGGTCGTTGCCTTTGCCTGTCGCGCCGTGCGAGATCGCATCGGCGTTGGTTTCACGTGCGATTTCAATCAACCGTTTGGCAATCAAAGGGCGCGCAATCGAGGTGCCGAGCAGGTACTCGCCCTCGTACACCGTATTGGCACGGAACATCGGAAACACGAAATCACGCACAAATTCCTCACGCAGATCGTCAATATAAATTTCTTTCACGCCCGCCGCTTTGGCTTTGCTGCGCGCCGGCTCCAACTCTTCCCCTTGCCCCAGATCGGCAGTAAATGTCACCACTTCGCATTTGTATTCGTCTTGCAGCCATTTCAGAATGACCGATGTATCCAAACCGCCGGAATAGGCCAGTACGACTTTTTTAATTTTGCTCATTGCTTAAACTTTTCCTAACAATAAATATTCCATCAGTGCCTTCTGAACATGAAGACGGTTCTCCGCCTCATCCCACACCACGCTCTGCGTACCGTCAATCACGCCGCTCGCCACCTCTTCTCCGCGGTGCGCAGGCAAACAGTGCATGAACAGCGCATCTTTATTGGCTGCGCGCATCATATCGCCGTCCACTTGCCAATCGGCGAAGTCTTTTAAGCGCTCTTCATTTTCAGCTTCAAAACCCATGCTCGTCCACACGTCGGTGGTCACCAAATCGGCGCCCCGCACCGCCAGCATCGGGTCAGCAAACTCTTCGTAATGGTCATGCCCGTATAAATTGGCGCGTTCAGGCTCCACTTCGTAGCCGGGCGGCGTGGAGACGTGCACGTTAAAATCCAGCAGTTCCGCGGCCTGCAGCCAGGTATTGCAGACATTGTTGCTGTCACCGATCCACGCCACGGTTTTGCCTTTAATTGGTCCGCGATGCTCGATAAACGTGAAAATATCCGCCAGAATCTGGCAAGGATGGTATTCATTCGTCAGCCCATTAATCACCGGCACGCGTGAATTAGCTGCAAAACGCTCGATGATTTCCTGTTCGAAAGTACGAATCATCACAATATCGCTCATGCGTGAAATCACTTGTGCCGCATCTTCCACCGGCTCGCCGCGCCCCAGTTGCGAATCGCGTGTATTGAGGTAAATCGCCGAGCCGCCAAGCTGCTGCATGCCTGCTTCAAAAGAAAGGCGTGTGCGCGTACTGGCTTTCTCAAAAATCATCACTAGCGTCCTGTCCTGCAGCGGCCAATATTGCTTGTAGCTTTTAAATTGGCCTTTAATCCAAGTGGCGCGTGCGAAGATATGATTTAACTCTTCCGTTGTTAAATCGTTAAACTGTAAAAAATGTTTAATGGCCATAATGTTGTTCTACTGGCTTAAAAACTGCTTAATCAACGCTGAAAGACGGGTTGCCAGTTCATTCGCCTCGGCTTCGTTAATCACCAAAGGCGGCAACAAACGCACCACTTTTTCGGCTGTCACGTTAATCAGCAATTTATCTTCTAATGCCATTTTTACCAGCTCAGCACACGGCCTATCCAACTCAATGCCAATCATCAAGCCCGCATTGCGTATCACCGCCACGCCAGCCAAGCCATTTAAGGCTGTTTTTAACTGCGAAACAATCAGATCGCCCATTTCTTGCGCATTTTCGCGTAGTTTTTCGTCCTGGATCGCATTCAAGGTGGTTAACCCTGCCATGGTTGCCAATGGGTTACCGCCAAAGGTAGAACCATGTTTCCCCGGCGTGAATACCTCAGCCGCTGCGCCTTTGGCTACGCACGCGCCAATCGGCACGCCGGATCCCAAACCCTTCGCCAGCGTCATCACATCGGGCATCATGTCCGTATGCTGAAACGCAAACCAGGTGCCGGTGCGGCCAATACCGCTCTGCACTTCGTCCAGCATCAGCAACCAGCCGTTGTCGTCACACACCTTGCGCAGACCCTCTAAATAGGCACGCATATCGGCAGGTATATAAACCCCACCTTCGCCTTGCACCGGCTCGACCAGTATCGCCACCACGTTGTTTTTGCGTGTTGCAATCTGCTTAACCGCTTCCAGATCATCGTACGGCACGCGGATGAAGCCGCTTACCAGCGGCTCAAAACCCGCTTGTGTCTTGCGGTTGCCAGTGGCCGAAAGCGTTGCCATGGTGCGGCCATGGAAGGCGCGTTCCATCACGATGATCTCTGGATTGTGAATGCCCTTGTTATGCCCGTAAAGACGCGCCAGCTTAATCGCTGCCTCGTTCGCCTCACAGCCGGAGTTGCAGAAGAACACCTTGTCCATGCCAGATAATTCAGCTAACTTATCAGCCAGTTGTTCCTGTTCGGCAATGTGATAAATATTGGATACATGAATCAATTTTGCCGCCTGCGCGCTAATCGCTTTAGTCAGCTTTGGATGTGCGTGACCCAGGCCATTCACCGCCACACCTGCAAGTGCATCAAGATATTTGTTACCTGATTCATCCCACAACCAGACACCTTCACCATGCGTGAAAGTTATTGGTTGACGACCGTATGTGTTCATTAAATGCGACATATCAAAATACTCAAAATCCCAAAAGAAAAACGGCGGCTTAAGGCCGCCGTTGTAGCCTTAGCGCTTGTTAGAAGCCTAGTACGGCGCGATGACTCAAACCGTTTGCCATGAAAAACAACATGGGAATGGACAGCATCATATTGGTACGGGAGGCCAGCATCGCCACACGGCGTGCCTTAGCCTTTGCCGCATCATCCGCTGGCACCATGCCTAAAATCTTTTGCTGGTTTGGCCAAATGAGCACCCAGACATTAAACAGCATAATAGTGCCCAGCCATGCGCCGATGCCAATACCTTCATAACCATTACGCAGCATGAATGCATCACCCAGATTGGCGCCAAGCAGAGCCGCGCCAGCCAGCCAGGTTACCACTGCCGACCAGCGGAACCATAACAGTGCACGTGGCGCCACGTGCTTGGTAATGCCGGCCGCCGTGCCGTCAGCACCTGCGTCTTTAAGCGCGGCCATTTGCACCAGATTAAAGTAGTAAAGCAGGCCAACCCATGTAATGCCCGCAAGAAAGTGAATCCATCGCGCTAATGCTGGTACCAGTTCCATCTTACACCCCTGTCAGTAAAAAGTTTTTCAAAAATAATACCAACACTACTGTGAGTATCAGTCCGGAAATAATCGTACCCGCTACTGACTCTAATGGATTTTTCATTGCAATCGCTCCTTAATAGATTTTTTTAATTCAGCTACCCGCGAGATTAACGCAAAAGCCGCAATTTAGCAAGATTTTGCACACATCACACGCACTTAATGACAATTTTGCGCGGCCTCCAAAAATGGTTTAATCCGTGCCTGCGTATCGGGGTGCGACGCTAACATTTCGAAGACAGGGTCGGTGCGTTGCCGCGGGGGTGCTTTTTGTGCCGCTTTATTGCCGCCTCCTTCCGATTGGGCTTGCAGGCGCTGCAAAATATCTGCAAACGCTTTGGGCGGCAGACAAGCTTTCTGCATGGCATCGAGCGCAAACATATCCGCCTCGGTTTCATGCTCGCGCGAGTAGCGCATTTGCATTAATGCCGTCGGCAAGCCGGAAGCCACCGAACTGACATCGCCCGTGATAGCCGCCAGAATCAAGCCTGACAGCACGCCCTGCAGGCTCTGCCTGAATGCATGACGCTGCTTTACGTGCCCCAATTCATGCGCCAAAACGGAAATGATTTCTGCGTCATTTTTTGATAAGGCAATGATTTCATCCGTCACCACCATGATGCCGCCCGGCAGCGCAAACGCATTGGCTCCGATTACGCCGCCTTCCCTGAATTCCAGCCGGTAATGCGGACAATCCTGCATGGCTGCACAAAGTTTTTTTAACGCTGCTACAATGCTGTCTTTGCGCACCGGCGCAGTTTTGCTGGGTGAAAAATACCCAAAGCTGCTATCTAAACCTTCTAAAGCCTGCTCGCCTAAATTAGCCTCCATCGCCAGTGGCGTGGCGTCTGCGACGTATTCCGCCAGCTTTGGCACGCCAAACTGCAAAAACAGCCAGCCGGCAACCACGGTAGCTAATAGCGAAGCAAGCACCCAGCCCAGATGATTTTCCAGATAATGCAAAGCGGACCAGAATGCACTTGATTTAGAAGGCATCGCCGCTTCCAGTTCACTGATGTCCAGCGCCTCCAGCCTGCCGCCATTGGGCAGATCAATCAAACGTTTGGCAGCACCCAGCCTGGCCTGCACATCCAGATCGGCCATAGCAAAAACAAGTGTTTCGCCGTTCACCTCAAAAGCGATGTTTTTTGCATGCCCTGCAACCCGCACCAATACTGGCTTGTGGCGGGCATTCACACCATCGAAATAATCTGCCTGGAATGTCATGCCTTAACCAAATGACAAGTCAACGTCGAACATATCGGCGAGCTCTTCGCCCGTAGCTTTTACTTCCGCTTTTTTGTCGCCGACAAACCGGTCAAAATCCACGTCACCCACTATTTGTAATTTTGAGGTACGGTATTTTGCCATGCGTATCTGTGCCCACGGCGTGGCCAAGCCAAAAGTCAGCATAATTGCCAAAATGTTGGTGAAATACAGCCAGATGAAATCACGCGCGCGCAAACTGCTTTTAAATGACAGCTTGTCCAGCGTTGTGTTATTCCACACCAGATTGCCGATACGCGCCTGCATGTAGCCATAAAAGCTGAAAATGACCAGCGCATACAATGCAAATACAGGCACCATATACAGCAACATGCCTGGGTGCTCGAACATGTCGCGCATTTTGTCCTGTTTGCGCCGCTCGCGCTCCTGCCTCATTTCTTCCATGGTTTTTTCTTGAGCAACCGCTTCCTCCTGCGCTGCCGGTGGTGCTTGTGTTTCTTCTGCGCGCTGTTCAATTTGCGCTTCTGGCTGCGGCATCTCAACTGCTTGCTTGATTGGCGGCGGTTCAATTTTAACCAGGCTTGCCGTGCCAGATTCCGCATGAGCCGCGGCCTTTTTAACATAGTGCTGATATGCTGGAATAGCTATTGCGGCAAGAATAGCGATGATTAAAATCGGTATCAGCATTAATTTCAGGTAAACCTTATAGAATTCCTTCACCCTTGGCTGCATCACAAATGGGCTCAGGCCAAACTTGTGATTGTTCACCGAAAACTGTTTCCGCTCATGCGCCGCATAGGGCGCGCCCAAGCCAAACGTCAACAGGGTGACCAGCGGCAAAATAATATAGACACGGGTTGCGCCCCGCAGCGTTCCCACAAAATCAAAGCGCAGGCCGCGATGGCTGGTGTTGCGGGCATTAAACAGCGAGCCGCGCACTACCAGCCAGGGCAATGCGGTAAACAGTATCAGCATAAATAAAGCGGGCAGGATCGGATGGACATTGGCGCTCATGCTGTAACCCACAAAAAATACAAAGGCAATGATGCGCCCTTTCAGAATCGCGGTTGGTTTGGCGTGATAGTCGAAACCGACGTTTTGAATCAAGGTGTTGTTATAGAAATACTTTTTGCGGCGGACTTTCGCCCAGGCGGAATAGATGCCCAGGGTAAGGAGCGTAAGCAGCAGATTGACGATCCAGATGCCAAAATATTCTGATGCCTTGCCTTGAAAAACAATCGGCGTGAGTGTTTGGTTCGAGTTTTCCACCCTAATTCTTCCCAGATTTTTTTATAATTGGAGATTGGAGTGTAGCCGATTTCATGCATTTGGTATATTTGGCTTTTTATTCCTCTGCCACGCTTTTTTATTTATTTTTTGTGCATTTTATCTAGGCATTTCAACAGGTTTAGGGCAAAATTCACTTTTTTTGAATCCCGAAAAAATTTACGTTTTTTATGTCTTCTGTCGCATTCTTCCCTAGAAGAGAAAACCCGCATTTGCAAACGCAGCTTCCCGTTGAGTGGTACACCAGCGCCGATATTTACGCCATTGAACAGTCGCATTTATTTGCAAAAGCGCCCAAATATATCGGCCACAGTTGCATGGTGCCTAATGCAGGCGATTTCTATACGCTTGGCTGGAAGCGCAATGCCAAAACGCTGGTGAACCAGAAGGGCGAAGTTTCGCTTATCAGCAATGTCTGCCGGCATCGCCAGGCCGTCATGCTGGAGGGTAAAGGCAATACCAGCAATATCGTGTGCCCATTGCACCGCTGGACCTACGACCTGGACGGCAAACTGCTGGGTGCGCCGCATTTTGAGCAGAATCCTTGCCTGCATTTGAACAAGACGCCGCTTGAAAACTGGCAGGGCATGTTGTTTGAGGCGCCACATCACATTGCGCATGAACTTGAGCCGCTAAGCTGCAAGCAGGATTTCGATTTCTCCAACTACCATTTTGACCATGCGCATGTAGACCATTATCAATTCAACTGGAAAACCTTTATCGAGACGTATTTAGAGGATTACCACGTGGGGCCATTTCACCCGGGACTGAACCAGTTTGTAGACTGCGGTGACCTGCACTGGGAGTTCGGCGAGAATTTCAGCGTACAGACCGTCGGCTACAAGCCCATGCAGGATCGGCAGCTGTCGCCGGTCTATCAGCGCTGGCAACAGACTGTCACGCAATATCATGGCGACAAGCCGCCCAAACTGGGCGCCATCTGGTTTGCCTATTACCCATTCCTGATGATTGAATGGTATCCCAACGTACTCGTCATCTCGCACATCATTCCCACCGGGCTAGATACCTGCAGCAACGTCGTGGAATTTTATTATCCGGAAGACATCGCCTTGTTTGAGCGCGACTACATTGCAGCGCAGCAGGCCGCCTATATGGAAACCGCAGTGGAAGACAATGAAATTTGCGAACGCATGCACAAAGGCCGCCAGGCGCTTTACGCACAGGGCGTTGATGAACGCGGCCCTTATCAACACCCGATGGAAACGGGTCTGGAACATTTTCATCTTTGGTATCGCAAGCAGATTGAGCCGCATTTGTCGCCAGACAGCACACGATGAAATTTCCTGATTCGCTGCCAAACCTGCGCAGCTTATGGATGCTGGTAGCCGCGCTGGGTTTTGCCATTATGGGCACGCTGGTGAAAATCGGGGCGGCTAAATTCAGTAGTGCAGAACTGGTGTTTTATCGTTCCGCGTTCGGTTTACTGGTAATTTACGCTTATATTTTCACCAGGCAATTGCCGCTTAGCACGCCCGTGATGGCAAAACACATGTCACGCGCTTTGGTAGGCTTTGCATCGCTGGTTTTATTTTTCTATGCCATTGCGCATTTACCACTCGCCACAGCGATCACGCTGAACTATACCTCGCCTCTGTTTCTGGCGCTGTTTATGCCGTTTTTACTGCAAAGAGAGCATCAGACGAGTTTGGCTAAAAAAGGGTTATATTTGGCAATAATGCTGGGGTTTGTCGGCGTGGTACTGTTGCTAAAACCCACATTTCATCGTGAAGACAGCCTGGCAGGCGCGATGGGGCTGCTTTCCGGCGCAGGCGCGGCACTGGCCTATGTGCATGTAAAGCAGCTGGCAAACGCGAACGAGCCGGATTGGCGCACCGTATTTTATTTCACCCTGATCTCTACCATAGGCGGCGGCCTCTGGATGCTGTTACAGCATTTCACGCCGATTGGCTGGCAAGATATGCCGTTATTATTGGGTTTGGGTGTTTCTGCCACGATTGCGCAACTGGCACTGACACGTGCCTATCGCACTGGCAATACGCTCACCGTGGCGAGTTTGGCCTATGTAACGGTGGTGCTGGCCAGTTTAATCGGCATTTTGTTATGGCAAGAACAGCTTTCATTTTCGGAATGGCTGGCTATTGGTTTAATCATCCTGAGCGGCATTATTAGCGTACATGCAACACATACCACAAAATAATGTGGTCACCCGCCTTCATCACCACAAAGCTCTAGACATTTCAATTAGTTAGCAGTAATCTGAACTTTCCCCGTTAAAAACGCAGGCTTAGTTTTAATGGTTAACCCCTTTATAATTTTTAGAACTATTGCATTGCTTGCAGTCTTTTGTCTGCTAAGCGGCTGCCTGGGCGGAACAGTCGCGCAGCAAATCGCGCGCTCCATCGCCACCAGCGTTGCGGATAAGGCCGTGGCCAAGGCGATGGATGTTGACGAAGGAAGCAGCAACCGCGAACCCAAGAGCATTAAGCTTAAAGACACGCAGCCGGATGATGTGTGGGTTGCGATGGCCACATCCGGATTTCAGGAAGTCAAACCGATAGCAGAACCTTTGCCAGAACAAGCTGAAGAAACCGAAACGCCGATTCAGGTAATACAAAGCAGCAAACTGGTGCGTGTCGAACTATTCAACCTGCTCATTGGAGAAGAAAAAGCAGCCGTATACGAAAAAGCGCGTTTGATGGGTGCTACCAGCCTGCCAAAACAGCAAGAGTGGCAACGCTGGGCGGTAGCCACAGGCGCGATAAAATCTAGCGCTGAGAACGAGAACGAGAACGGCAAAAAAATAATCACTTTTCTGATCCCGCCAGATTTTGGTAAATTGCCCAGCGGCGCAATCGCTGTAGTGGAACTGGCAAGCCCAGGCGAACTCAATGTTGCGCGCTACAAGACCAACGAAGACAAAGCAATACTTAAGGCTCCAGCAAACCGCTTCGCATCGCAATCAGCGCGATTTCAGCTGAATTATTAGCGTTCAGTTTCTGTTTGATGTTGTATAAATGCGTGCCCACCGTGCGCGGGCTTAGAAACAGCGCTTCTGCAATCTCGTTGGTGGTTTTGCCTTTTGCCAGCGACATAAATACTTCAAATTCGCGCTCACTTAACACATCCACCGGGCTTTGCTCGCCTGACAACTGCTGAATCGCCATTTG
>OEOE01000149.1_pt1 | contig 10772 bp, 9 predicted proteins | sample 1539681 | NCBI WGS metagenome assembly OEOE01 (sample SAMEA3611561, study PRJEB22512) | activated sludge metagenome | biome: Urban; feature: Wastewater Treatment Plant; material: Activated Sludge | place: Slovenia | collected 2012-09-24
AGGCCTGATAGGCGACTTGCCCATGCAGCAGGGTATATCGCACTTTGCCTTGCATGGTGTAGCCTAAGAAGGGCGTATTCTTGCCTTGGCTTTTGAGTTGGCTGGCGCTTACTTTCCATTCCTGCTGCGGGTTGAAAATCGCAATGTCTGCGTCGGCATTCACGCCTAAGTGGCCGCTGGCAATACCCAAGATACTTGCGGGATGACAGGTAATTTTTGCTACTGCCTCAGATAGTGAGGTTTTCTGATCGGCAGCCCATTTTAATGTGAGCGGTAACAAGAGCTCCAAGCCGGTGGCGCCTGCTTCGGCTTCGGCAAACGGCAGCAGCTTTGCATCGTCATCCACGGGCGTATGGTCTGAACATATCGCATCAATCGTGCCGTCTTTCAAGCCTTGGCACAGTGCATTTTTGTCGCGGGAAGAGCGTAGCGGCGGCTTGAGATTGGCATGCGCATTGAAAAAACCGATGTCGTGGTCGGTCAAATGGCAATGCTGCGCGCTCACATCCGCAGTCACTTGCACGCCCTGTTTTTTGGCCTGACGCACCAGATCGACACCTTCGGCGGTGGAAAGCCGACATAGGTGTACCCTGGTTTTTGTTTCATGAGCAATGCGCAAAATGCTGGCGATGGCTAGGCTTTCGGCCGCAGCCGGAATGCCCTTCAGGCCTAAACGGCTGGCAATCTCACCGTCGTGCGCAACACCATTCTGTGCGAGATAATAATCTTCGGCACGCAAAAATATGGTGTAACCAAATGTGGCGGCGTACTCAAAAGCGCGCCAGAGCACCTGCGTATCCGTGATCGAAGTATCTGCTTGGCTAAAGCCCACACAGCCTGCTTCGGTTAGCTCGCACATTTCGGTTAAGAGCTTGCCTGCAAGTTGGCGCGTTAAGGCGCCTAGCGGATAGACATGCGCCAGATTGAGCTGTTTGGCACGGTGTTTCAGCATCTCTACCAAGCCTGGCTCATCCAGCACCGGGTCAGTGTCAGGCGGGCAGGCCAGACTGGTCACGCCGCCTGCAGCGGCGGCTTGCAATTCACTTCTGAGTGTCGCTTTATATTCAGAGCCTGGTTCGCGTAGTCTGGCAGACAAGTCGACGAAGCCTGGCGCTACGGTTAAACCTGCAGCTTCAATTGTTTGGTTTGCCACAAAGCCATCAGGGGCGTTGCCGATGCCGGCAACTTTACCTGCTGCAATATACACATCCTGCTTGGCATCTATGTTGTTTTTCGGGTCTATCAGGTGCCCATTTTTGATGTGAATTTTCATGCGCTACCCCCTGTGCTTCCGCCGGAAGACTGTCCGCCCGCCAAAATGGCCATGACCGCCATGCGAACTGCGATCCCAAAGGTCACTTGCGGCAGAATCACGGATTGGTGCCCATCCGCTACGCTGGAGTCGATCTCCACACCGCGATTCATCGGCCCAGGGTGCATGACGATGGCATCAGGTTTGGCGAATTCAAGTTTTTCCTGCGTGAGCCCGAAGGTTTTAAAATATTCCTGCGCGCTGGGCAGCAGGGCGCCGCTCATGCGCTCGTTTTGCAGGCGCAACATCATAATCACATCTACATCCTTTAAGCCAGCTTTCATGTCGTGAAACACCTGCACGCCGAGCTTTTCGACACCAGCTGGCAGTAGGGTTTTTGGCGCGATCACGCGCACTTCTGGCACGCCTAATGTAGTTAAGGCGTGAATTTCGCTGCGTGCTACGCGCGAATGCAGCACATCTCCCACCAAAGCCACACGCAGATTATGCATGTCTGGCTTGTAGCGGCGTACGGTGAATACATCCAGCAAGCCTTGCGTCGGATGCGCATGGCGTCCATCGCCCGCATTGATGACGCTGATGTTGTCCGGCACATGCTGCGCAATAAAATGCGCCGCGCCGCTTTGTCCGTGGCGCACCACGAACATGTCAGCGTGCATGGCAATCAGGTTATCCACCGTGTCTAAAATAGTTTCGCCTTTGGATTGGCTTGAGGTGCCTACATTCAGGTTGATCACATCAGCCGAAAGGCGTTTTGCGGCGATTTCAAAGGTGGTGCGGGTGCGGGTGCTGTTCTCGAAAAAGATATTGCATACGGTTTTGCCACGCAACAGCGGCACTTTCTTGATGTCCCGCTCGGCTACGCCAACAAAGGTTTCTGCGGTATCCAGAATCTGGGTAAGGATTTTTTTTGGCAAGCCTTCTATTGTTAAAAGGTGCTTTAACTTGCCGTCGGCATCTAGTTGCGGGTTATACATTTCTTGGTTCACTATTAGTTAGTTTCTAATGATAAATGTAACTTGCCTTTGGTGTCTTGTGAAAGCTGTAAACTCTGATGAGGTTTCAACAGGATTTCTGCGCCGACAATATTGGGCCGGATAGGTAATTCCGCGCCGCCGCGGTTAATCAGCACTGCAAGCGTGACGCTGGCAGGGCGGCCGTAATCGAATAGCTCATTCATGGCGGCGCGTGTAGTGCGGCCGGTATAAAAAATATCGTCGATCAGAATAATATGTTTGTCTTGCACATCAAACGGAATCTGCGAAGGCTTAGGCTCAGCCTTCAGGCCGCGCTGGGCATAGTCGTCGCGGTATAGCGCTGCATCCAGCGTGCCGTAGGCAACGTCCTGTTTAATCGATTTCAAAATACGCTGCATCAACCATACGCCACCGCTGTGGATGCCCACCAAGGCGCTATTGGATGGACCATTTGCTGCTAGCTGTGCCTGGATTCTGGCGGTGATGTCGGTCAGTAATGCTTCGGGATCAGGTAGTTGCATAGTTGTTAGCTGGTAGCGAGTCCATCAAAATAAGATTGTAATATGGTTTGCGCCGCCAATGCATCCAGCATGGCTTTTTGCTCATGCCCTTTAATGCCTGCTTCGCGTAAATTCTGCGCGGCTTCGGCCGAGCTCAAACGTTCGTCAATCATCATAACTGGTAAATTAAAGCGGCCTTCAAGCCGCTGTGCAAATTTTTTAGAAAGATGCGTCAGCATGTGAGGTGTGCCATCCAGATGCATGGGCAAGCCCACGATCAACAGATCAGGACGCCATTCCTGAATGATGGCCGCAATTTGCGTAAAGCGCGCTGCATTCGATTCGCTGTCGATGGTAAGCAAGGGATGGGCGACTTTCAGCACGGTTTCACCTACCGCCACGCCAATGCGCTTCTCGCCGAAATCGAATGCCAGCACCGTGCCGGTAATATCGTGATAGCTGCGTTCCAAGATAGGCAAATGGCTCTGGTTTAGCATTCAGGCGTGTCCTGCCACATCAGACAAGTTGGCCAAATTAAGCCCCATCATTTGCATGGCGCAATCAAATTTTTCATGATCGGCCTTATCGAAAATCAAGGCATGAATATCGCTTAAATTCTTGGTTTCCAGGCTGAGCCATGCGTTTTGTGCCAGTTCGCTTTCTAGCTGGCCTGCTGCCCAGCCGGCATAGCCCAGGGCGATGAACATTTTTTGCGGGCCTTTGTTATGTGCAGTGGCCTCTAATATATCTTTCGAGGTAGTTAACGCAACCGAGTTATTAATGACGATGGTCGAGTTGAATTCCTCATGCTGCGCAGGCATGATGTCGTGCAGAATAAAGCCGCGTTCAGTTTGCACTGGTCCGCCAAAATGGACCGTTTCTTTGAGGAGGGGCTGCGGTTCGGCTTCAAGCCGGATTTGCTCAAACAAATCGGCAACCGTAATATCGGCGCTGCGATTAATGATAACGCCCATGGCGCCGTCCTGATTGTGCGTGCAGATATAGGTGACGGTTTTAGAAAAATATGGGTCTGTCATGGCGGGCATCGCGATGAGAAATTGACCTGTAAGATTCATATTTTCCAATGATGCTATTTTAACATAAATTATCTGGTGATTAATTCGCTTCGCTTTATTGGCCCTGCTGTTTCTCAGCTTCGTAATACCCCGTGATATCCAGGCCAAAGCCCACCATACTCGGCATTTTACGCGGGGTAGCCATCAAGCGCATTTTGCGCACGCCTAAATCCAGCAAAATCTGCGAGCCGATGCCGTAGGTGCGCAATTCCTGGTTGTAGCGAATCGGCTCATCGGCATGCTCGATACGCGTGACTATATCAGCGCCTGATTCAGCATGATGCAGCAGGATCATTACGCCGCAAGGCGCTTCAGCTATGGCATGCATGGCTTTGAGCGTATTCCAGCTGTGGGTGCAGCTGCTGCTGTCGAGCAGGTCGAACACCGAAAGTGGTTCATGCACGCGCACTAAACACTCGGTATCCGGGGCAGGGTTGCCTTTGATTAAAGCCAGGTGTGTTTCATTAGAGATTTTATCGCGATACGCTATCAGCCGCATCTCGCCGTAAGGGGTAGCAACGGTGCGCTCAGCGGCACGTTCGATAAGTTTCTCGGTCTCGCTTCGGTAGCGGATTAAATCGGCAATAGTGCCGATTTTGATGTGATGCAGTTTGGCGATTTCCAGCAAATCTGGCAAGCGTGCCATTTCGCCATCGTCTTTTAAAATCTCGCAAATCACACTGGCCGGTTCGCAGCCCGCAAGCGCCGCTAAATCACTGCCGGCCTCGGTATGTCCGGCGCGCACCAGTACGCCGCCATTTTGTGCTGCGAGCGGGAAAATATGGCCTGGGCTGACAAGGCTTTTCGCGTTGGCATTTTTTGCGACCGCAGCCTGAATCGTAGTCGCACGGTCGGCAGCCGAGATGCCGGTGGTGACGCCGGTTGCGGCTTCGATAGATACGGTGAAATTGGTTCCCAGGCGTGAATCGTTTTTTAGCACCATGGGCGGCAGATTAAGCTGTTTGCAACGCGCTTCCGTCAGCGTCAGGCAAATCAGGCCGCGCCCGTGTTTGGCCATAAAATTGATGTGTTCGGCAGTGGCAAATTCTGCCGCAATGACAAAATCGCCTTCGTTCTCTCGGTTTTCATCATCCACCAGAATAACCATTTTGCCCGATTTGATATCGGCGATAATTTCGGCAATAGGGCTAATTGAATTATGCGGCATTCTCATGCGTCCATTCTGTCATGCGCTCCACATAGCGGGCGATCAGGTCAATTTCCAGATTTACGTGGTCGCCAACCTTCAAATGTTTGAATGTGGTGTGCTCTAATGTATGTGGAATAATGTTCATGGTAAAGATGTCCTGCGCGATGCTGTTCACGGTCAGGCTCACGCCATCGACGCAAATCGAGCCTTTTTTTGCGATGTATTTTGAAATCCCGTGTGGCGCGCGTATCGCCAGCAACCAGCAATCGCCTGCTTGTTCAAAGCGCGTTACCTGTCCTACGCCATCCACATGACCGCTTACCAAATGTCCGCCCAATCTGTCTTGCAGGCGTAATGCTTTTTCCAAATTGACCGCTTGCCCGATATTTAAGTCTGCCGTGACATTTAATGTTTCTTTTGAAACATGTACCTCAAAATGCGTTTTGTCAAAACGGGTAACTGTCAGGCAAACCCCATTGACAGCAATGCTGTCGCCAATTTGCACATCGTCCAGACCCAAATGGGTGGCATTGATTGACACCTTCAGGTCTTCGCCAACCTTTGTGGTTGCGTCAATATCGCCAACTGCTTGTATGATTCCAGTAAACATGATGATATTTTAACAGTATTAATAAAAAGCACAGTTTAAAAATGTTGGCATGCAGTTTGCAAAACATGAACTGTAATTAACTTTTTATTAAGCAGGTACCCAAAATGTTATCAAACGTAATGCATAAAATTCAGTCGGTTTTACATCACCACGATATGCAAAAAAATCTTGGTTGGATGGACACGTTAACTGAAATGAATGGATTAGATGCCTTAAAAATGACGACGGCCCAATTGGCCAAAATTCAATTTGATTCCATAGAAAATATGGAAAGCAACATCGAACTGGTGCTGGAGATTGATAAAAAATCTTATCAAAATTCCAAGAAAATCACATATAAGTACTTGACTGTATTGAGATTAAATAAAGCATTGGAAACTGAGTTGTACAATGTGGCCTATGCGTATCAAAGACAACTCTATGTGGCGTATACGCAATTTCTTGATTTGTATCTTGGGCAAAATAAAATCGTTTTCAGCAATGAAAAGATCAATTTAATTTTGTGCCGTCATCTAAGCGCGACTTTTGCAATGGCAAAATGGCGCTATTTCGATGATCAGCCTGCGCCAATCGGCACATGGGCAAATGTTTGTAAAGTCATCAAATGTGCCGAAAATTTGGCATTATTGAATACCAATCTATTTTTGTACGATCACCAGAAAAAGGAAACCAGCATTGCCACTTTGTTGGAGCGCGGTTTCATGGTGGATACTTTGCATAAGGGTAACTACAGTCGCATGCAAATTCAATTGACCGAACAAATTCTGAGAGTCTGGGCGACCAATCCATTATTGCTTAACAAGTATAAGCAAGACAGGTTTCAGTTTTTTATCAATGTGGAAGGCGACAAAGGCCCGGAACGTATTCGTGCAGTTGAGAAGTTTGCAGATTACCGTTTTTGGAAGACCACGCGCTTGATAGATAAAATCGAAGCCTATCTATGCGCGGTCGACACACAAAAGCCTTTGGCTGAGTTTGGACTGGAGAAAATGGCTTCGACAGACTCACTGGTTAAGTTGTTTAAAAAACTGCGTGTGGAATGGTGTGTTGAGGGCTACGAGCGTCAGCGCAGAAAAGAAGCCAGAAACAAAAGAAATATGTTGATTAATGTAAGCTATGGCCTGGAAGATATTTGCCGGCGGTTAAATGCAGCCAAACCTAAACTGGACGCAAAGCCAACACAAAGAGATGCATTTGGATTTGAAATGCAGGTGGCCGCGCATCGCAGAGGCCAGCAAGCGCCGCAAGTTCATCAGGCCAGCCAGAATAAGCTTGGCAGTGAGAACTGGTGGCTGGTTGACGAAAGCGCTAGCGGTTTTGCTGTCGATTTGGGTAAAACCTATAGTAGTTGGATAGAGCCAGGCAAGTTGATAGGCTATACCACGCCTGAAGACAAGGAGCTGTTTGTCATCGCCGAAATCAGAAGTGTGAGAAAACAGGCTAATGGTACTTATCGGGCCGGGCTGAAAGTACTTGGATCACATGGGGCTTCTGTTCAGGTTGGGCGCTTGGATCAAAGCAATTTTACCGAAGCGCTAAGCGGTTATTATGTAGATGAGGCAGATGCTAATCTGAGTCAGTACAATACTTTTGCAGGTTTGATGCTAGACAGAGAGGATGACAGCAAATCGCATAAGGCCTCGCTGATTTTGCCGCGATGCGAATACAAGCGCGGCAGTAAATTCAGAATCAACATAGAAGGCGACGACAAAATAATAGAGATGGGCGCGCCATTGATGAAGCAGCGTGAATGGGTGCGCGTGGCGTTGCCGATCTAAATTTTAACAATTTTCAATCCAGGTGGAATCTTGACAGCTTAAAAACTGCTAAGATTCCACTATGTCTGTACTTTCAAAACTTCCATTTGAGCTGTTTGTAGGCTTGCGCTATTTACGCGCAAAACGCAAAAGCCACTTCACCACCTTTATTTCTATCACCAGTATGGTTGGCATTGCGCTTGGTGTAGCGGTGCTTATTGTGGTGCTTTCAGTGATGAATGGTTTTGGTACGGAACTGCGGAGTCGCATTTTGGGTGTTGCTTCACATTTGCAAATCACCGAGGGCAGTAATACGCTTTCTAACTGGCAATCTGTGATGCGTGAGATTGATGGCATTCCTCATGTAGTAGCCGCAGCGCCCTTTGTGATGGCGCAGGGTATGCTTTCTTTCGGGCCAGTCGCTCAAGGGACACTGGTGCGCGGCGTGCTGCCGGATGCCGAGGTGAAGGTAGCCGAATTTGCCAAAAAAATGAGAGTTGGCAAGCTGGCTGATCTGCGCGCGGGTGAGTTTGGCATTATATTGGGCACCGATTTGGCCTATTCATTAGGGCTTACGGTGGGGGACAAAGTGGTTCTGATGTCTCCTTCAGGCCAGGCCACGCCAGTAGGTACCATGCCCCGTATGAAACAGTTTAAGTCTGTCTCTTATACACATCTAGATGTGTATAAGAGACAGGTCCTACGCCATCCACATGACCGCTTACCAAATGTCCGCCCAATCTGTCTTGCAGGCGTAATGCTTTTTCCAAATTGACCGCTTGCCCGATATTTAAGTCTGCCGTGACATTTAATGTTTCTTTTGAAACATGTACCTCAAAATGCGTTTTGTCAAAACGGGTAACTGTCAGGCAAACCCCATTGACAGCAATGCTGTCGCCAATTTGCACATCGTCCAGACCCAAATGGGTGGCATTGATTGACACCTTCAGGTCTTCGCCAACCTTTGTGGTTGCGTCAATATCGCCAACTGCTTGTATGATTCCAGTAAACATGATGATATTTTAACAGTATTAATAAAAAGCACAGTTTAAAAATGTTGGCATGCAGTTTGCAAAACATGAACTGTAATTAACTTTTTATTAAGCAGGTACCCAAAATGTTATCAAACGTAATGCATAAAATTCAGTCGGTTTTACATCACCACGATATGCAAAAAAATCTTGGTTGGATGGACACGTTAACTGAAATGAATGGATTAGATGCCTTAAAAATGACGACGGCCCAATTGGCCAAAATTCAATTTGATTCCATAGAAAATATGGAAAGCAACATCGAACTGGTGCTGGAGATTGATAAAAAATCTTATCAAAATTCCAAGAAAATCACATATAAGTACTTGACTGTATTGAGATTAAATAAAGCATTGGAAACTGAGTTGTACAATGTGGCCTATGCGTATCAAAGACAACTCTATGTGGCGTATACGCAATTTCTTGATTTGTATCTTGGGCAAAATAAAATCGTTTTCAGCAATGAAAAGATCAATTTAATTTTGTGCCGTCATCTAAGCGCGACTTTTGCAATGGCAAAATGGCGCTATTTCGATGATCAGCCTGCGCCAATCGGCACATGGGCAAATGTTTGTAAAGTCATCAAATGTGCCGAAAATTTGGCATTATTGAATACCAATCTATTTTTGTACGATCACCAGAAAAAGGAAACCAGCATTGCCACTTTGTTGGAGCGCGGTTTCATGGTGGATACTTTGCATAAGGGTAACTACAGTCGCATGCAAATTCAATTGACCGAACAAATTCTGAGAGTCTGGGCGACCAATCCATTATTGCTTAACAAGTATAAGCAAGACAGGTTTCAGTTTTTTATCAATGTGGAAGGCGACAAAGGCCCGGAACGTATTCGTGCAGTTGAGAAGTTTGCAGATTACCGTTTTTGGAAGACCACGCGCTTGATAGATAAAATCGAAGCCTATCTATGCGCGGTCGACACACAAAAGCCTTTGGCTGAGTTTGGACTGGAGAAAATGGCTTCGACAGACTCACTGGTTAAGTTGTTTAAAAAACTGCGTGTGGAATGGTGTGTTGAGGGCTACGAGCGTCAGCGCAGAAAAGAAGCCAGAAACAAAAGAAATATGTTGATTAATGTAAGCTATGGCCTGGAAGATATTTGCCGGCGGTTAAATGCAGCCAAACCTAAACTGGACGCAAAGCCAACACAAAGAGATGCATTTGGATTTGAAATGCAGGTGGCCGCGCATCGCAGAGGCCAGCAAGCGCCGCAAGTTCATCAGGCCAGCCAGAATAAGCTTGGCAGTGAGAACTGGTGGCTGGTTGACGAAAGCGCTAGCGGTTTTGCTGTCGATTTGGGTAAAACCTATAGTAGTTGGATAGAGCCAGGCAAGTTGATAGGCTATACCACGCCTGAAGACAAGGAGCTGTTTGTCATCGCCGAAATCAGAAGTGTGAGAAAACAGGCTAATGGTACTTATCGGGCCGGGCTGAAAGTACTTGGATCACATGGGGCTTCTGTTCAGGTTGGGCGCTTGGATCAAAGCAATTTTACCGAAGCGCTAAGCGGTTATTATGTAGATGAGGCAGATGCTAATCTGAGTCAGTACAATACTTTTGCAGGTTTGATGCTAGACAGAGAGGATGACAGCAAATCGCATAAGGCCTCGCTGATTTTGCCGCGATGCGAATACAAGCGCGGCAGTAAATTCAGAATCAACATAGAAGGCGACGACAAAATAATAGAGATGGGCGCGCCATTGATGAAGCAGCGTGAATGGGTGCGCGTGGCGTTGCCGATCTAAATTTTAACAATTTTCAATCCAGGTGGAATCTTGACAGCTTAAAAACTGCTAAGATTCCACTATGTCTGTACTTTCAAAACTTCCATTTGAGCTGTTTGTAGGCTTGCGCTATTTACGCGCAAAACGCAAAAGCCACTTCACCACCTTTATTTCTATCACCAGTATGGTTGGCATTGCGCTTGGTGTAGCGGTGCTTATTGTGGTGCTTTCAGTGATGAATGGTTTTGGTACGGAACTGCGGAGTCGCATTTTGGGTGTTGCTTCACATTTGCAAATCACCGAGGGCAGTAATACGCTTTCTAACTGGCAATCTGTGATGCGTGAGATTGATGGCATTCCTCATGTAGTAGCCGCAGCGCCCTTTGTGATGGCGCAGGGTATGCTTTCTTTCGGGCCAGTCGCTCAAGGGACACTGGTGCGCGGCGTGCTGCCGGATGCCGAGGTGAAGGTAGCCGAATTTGCCAAAAAAATGAGAGTTGGCAAGCTGGCTGATCTGCGCGCGGGTGAGTTTGGCATTATATTGGGCACCGATTTGGCCTATTCATTAGGGCTTACGGTGGGGGACAAAGTGGTTCTGATGTCTCCTTCAGGCCAGGCCACGCCAGTAGGTACCATGCCCCGTATGAAACAGTTTAAGT
>OEOE01000150.1_pt1 | contig 10770 bp, 12 predicted proteins | sample 1539681 | NCBI WGS metagenome assembly OEOE01 (sample SAMEA3611561, study PRJEB22512) | activated sludge metagenome | biome: Urban; feature: Wastewater Treatment Plant; material: Activated Sludge | place: Slovenia | collected 2012-09-24
TGAGGAACAGCGCGCCTTCGGCGCAAACCCCTTGATTCTGCGCACTGTCTTCGACAGTGCGGAGCCAAAGGCGGCAGCGGGTTCAACCATCGAGCGTGAACCAGCAAGCGCCGCGACCGCGGCGTCCGGCGCCGGACTGGTTCATGATACGGCAGTGGAATTTGAACGGCAGCCAGTCAGCATGGAAAAGGCCGCTTGAGCATGGAAGATTTGTTCAACAAACGACGAGTAGTGAAAATTGGAAGCGGTTGTGATAGCTTAGAAAAAGGATTCGATGTCTAAAGACGGGCTGACTACCCTGAAAGCTAAGCCGGATAATGTGTCCGGCGATTTAGCGGGAAAGATGACGAAGTGAGTGATTGGCAAATGACACCGGAAACGGTGGTTTATGATGTGCCAATCTGGATTAAGGCGGTTTGGTTGGTGACTTTGATATACATTATGCGAAATATTACAATAATAAAAATAGCCAGCAATAACTGGCTATATATTCACAAGCTACTTGTCGTTAAAGAATGCAATATTCATCACACGGTCGTTGACAAATGTCAACTCCGTCGTTTTATATGTACGCTTAGGATCATACTTAACAATATTTTTGTAATACCACATTTCCACTTTTACTGGTTTGGAGTCTTTTTTACCTGCCGCAGCGTATTGCCCCGTTACGCTATCTGCATTGGAAGGCTTGACTGATAGCTCCTTTTTCACTGGCGCACCGAGCTTATCCGCTACAACTTTTTTGGATTTTCCGCTAAAAGTGCCCAGGAACTCTTCCTCCGAAAAAGTCTTGCCTGCTGCACTGGCAATTCCTACTTGCATCGCAAAAATGCAAGCAGATAAAAATAGGCTTACTTCTTTAAGTGTCATAAAGATATTTTCCCTTAAGCTCGATTAATAAAACGCTCAACAGTATTTCCTGTTGACTAAAGACTTAATATTTTAGCTGTTTCATAGTTACAGCGAATAAATTTATTTATCTATGGATTGAAGACACATCCGCTAGACGTTGGTTCAATACGCAGTTAGCCGACCTGAATAACCTGAAGAAATTTTCGGTGGTCGCTTGCATCACTTCTTCAAAAGCAATTCCACGCAGTTCGGCAATCGTTTCGGCGACGTAGCGCACATAAGCAGGCTGGTTAATCTTGCCTCTAAACGGGACTGGCGCCAGGTATGGCGCGTCTGTCTCTACCAGGATACGGGATAACGGGATTTGTTGCGCTACCTTTTTCAAGTCAGCCGCATTTTTGAATGTCAGAATACCCGAAAAGGAAATATAAAAGCCCATTTCGATAGCCTCATTAGCAACATTCAGGCTTTCGGTGAAGCAATGCATTACCCCTCCAATTTTCTGCGCATTTTCCTGCCGCATAATATTGATAGTATCTTCTGCCGCGCTTCTTGTATGGATAATCAGTGGTTTGTTCGCCTTAATTGCAGCCCGTATATGCGTTCTGAAACGCTGGCGTTGCCACTCCAGGTCGCCTTGCAGGCGAAAGTAATCCAAGCCTGTTTCCCCTATTGCAACCACTTTGGGATGGTTTGCCAAATCGACCAGCTTTTCAACGGATGGCTCCGCAATATCTTCATAATCAGGGTGTACGCCCACAGACGCAAACAGATTATCATGCTGTTCAGCCAATGCAAGTACTTCAGGAAACTTGTCCAAAGTGACAGAGACACAAAGCGCATGCCCGACTTGCGCTTCGTGCATCTTCCGTTGGATTTCCGGGAACTGCGCAGCCAGTTCAGGAAAATTCAAATGGCAATGCGAATCGACAAGCATCAAACCTGCTCTGATTACATCGTATGGGTAGGTCTATTGGATTTCAACGCACCACCCAAGATGGCCTCGATCTTGTTTTTGACCTCTAACCCGCCATCCTTTTCGCTGAATTGAACACCTATGCCCTGGGGACGGGTGCCATGGCCGATGGGTGATACCCACACCACCTTCCCGACCACCTTCAGTTTAACCGGATCATCCACCAGGCTCAGCAACATGAAGATTTCTTCACCCATCTTGAAACTTTTGTTGGTGGGGATAAACAAACCGCCGCCCTTAAGATACGGCATATAGGCAGCATATAGTGCGGATTTCTCCTTGATTGCCAAAGATAGCACCCCCGGCTTGTTGGCAGCCGCTATGGCCTGCTCGGTATTCATTGGCGTTTGTGTCGTACTCAACTTAAATTCACCTGCAGCAAATTAGGGTTTAAACAAATAGGTGTATTGTAACAATATGCTTTCCAGCTGCAGCTCGTTATTTAAAGGGTGGCTTGCAACACGTTTTGCATCACTCAACATTCGCTGGAACCGCATCAGTGACGACAAGTTTACGCTCTTACTCAAGCCTTGGAAAGCACTCCAGTAACCGGGAAAATAATGCAAGGTTTGGGTCAACCTGCATCGTTGCAAATCATAGATCCACTTTTGCAAGATTTGCAAGGTTGGCTCCATTCCAAGCGATAAAAATTCGGATGCCGTCGTAAACGGATTCATTGCCCCACCCTGCGCCAAATGGTTAAGCAGCATACTGCTTACAACACTCTGCTCACTCATGGATATCGCCAGCAATGGCGCCCCGCCGGCTTCCGCGAGCCATTTCTCCGGTTCGCCTATCCCTTGCATTTTTAGCCAGTTCGACGCTGCGTGCATGTCCGGCATAGGAAGAGAAATGGCAAGGCAACGGCTGATAATGGTTGGCAGCAATCGCTGTGGCTGGCTGCTTACCAGCACAAACAACGTGCCTGATGGCGGCTCTTCCAGCATTTTGAGCAATGCGTTGGCTGAGGCGGTGTTAAGCGCTTCTGCCGGCGATAATACGATCACCTTCAAGCCGGACTGGTGGCTGGTCAGACTGACAAAATCCGTCAATTGGCGTATCTGTGCTACCGAAACAATAGTACGCTTGGCGCTTTTTTTGCCAGTTTCCTCATTTGGCTCATCGTTTTCAGGGGTCAGCCATTTGTAATCAGGATGCGCGCCCTCCTTGAACCAGTTGCAGCTCTGGCAATGCCCACAAGCAGACCCTTCTGCAGTTGGGTTGTGGCACAACAGCGCTTTGGCAAAGGCTAGCGCAAAATCATGCTTGCCGATACCTGCACGCCCTTTCAGCAGAATCGCATGCGGCAAACGCGCGCGCTGCTGCATCAATTGTTGCCAAGTTGAATTCAACCAAGGATACTGCATTATTGTGCCTGTAAGAATTCCGTCATCACCTTGTGCACATCCGACTGCACTACTTCAAGCGACTGGTGACTGTTGATGACCCTGAAACGCCTAGGATTATCCTGCGCCCGCAACAGATATGCCTTGCGCAGCCGCTCGAAAAACACCGCACTCTCCCGCTCGAACTTGTCTGGCACGCGAGCGGATGCCAGCCGCGCGACGCTGACTTCCGTCGGCACATCAAACAGCAAAGTCAAATCCGGCTGCAAATCCCCTTGCACCCAAGACTCCAGCGCTAGCACTTTCTCTTCCGCCACCCCTTTTGCCCCGCTCTGGTAAGCGTAAGTAGCATCGGTGAAACGATCCGAAACCACATAAGCCCCGCGTTGCAACGCGGGCAAAATCACTTGGGCGATATGTTCACGCCTGGCGGCAAACATAAGCAAAGTCTCGGTCTCCGGGTGCATTTCCTCGTGCAGCAAAAGGGCACGCAACTGCTCGCCAAGCGGTGTGCCACCTGGCTCGCGCGTGGATACCACTTCCCTACCCTGTGCTTGCAGAATCGTCAGAATCGCTGGAATATGCGTGCTTTTCCCCGCACCATCCATGCCTTCCAGCGTGATGAATTTGCCTATAGCCACTATTTCCTCGCCTGCCTTTTAAGCTGATATTTTGTAACGGCGCGATTATGCTGTGCCAGATTGTCCGAGAATGCATGGCTACCATCACCGCGGCCAACAAAGTACAGGGCTTTGGTCTTGGCCGGATGCAAAGCCGCCTCTATCGAAGCCAGACCTGGCATGGCAATAGGCGTAGGCGGCAGGCCATCGCGCGTGTAGGTGTTGTATGGTGTATCCTTCATCAAATCCTTCTTGCGGATATTGCCATCGAAATTTTCACCCATGCCGTAAATCACTGTCGGATCAGTTTGCAGGCGCATGCCGATTCTCAGCCGATTCAAAAATACCCCTGCAATCATCGGGCGCTCACTGGCCTGCCCGGTTTCCTTTTCGATGATGCTGGCCATGATCAAAACCTCATACTTGTTTTTGTAAGGCAGGCCGCCAGAACGCCTGTCCCATGCGGTCTCCAGCCTATCCTGCATCATGCCGTAAGCGCGTTTCAACAATACCACATCTTCCGTGCCACGGTCGAAATAAAAGGTTTCCGGGAAGAATAAACCCTCCGGGTGCAGTTCTTTCGCGCCAATTAATTGCAAGACTTCCCTGTCTGTCATGCCGGAAGTAGTGTGCCGGATCGCGTCATTACGCGCGAGCTTTTCACGCATCTGCCGGAAAGTTTTACCTTCAATCCAGGTAATGCTGCCTTGTGTAGCTTTGCCGTGGTTTAGCGACAACAGCAATTGGTAAGGTGTAACATTCTTGTTGAGTGTGTAATCGCCTGCCTGCAATTCGGCTTCCTTATGCAACAACTTGGCCAGAACGATAAACGGCCAACTCTGCTGGATGACCTTTTGTTCCACAAGTTGATTGGCAATGCTGCGCAAGCCACTCCCCTGCTTGATGGTGACTTCTTGCGCCCCCGGGCTCAGATTCAACGGGGTTCGTGCATAATGCGCCAGCCAGGCTGATGTGCCTGCCACAAGCAGCACCAGCAATAACAAGCCTGTTTTCAATAGTCGCTTCATGCGGACAAGGCGCCCCGAATCAAATGGGCAAGTTGCGTCACTTTGATGGCCGTGCCCTGAATCTCGCGCACCGGCAAAGCACCATACACGCTGTTGCAGATCAATACTTCATCTGCCTGCAGCAATTTTTCCAGCGTAATATGCTCTACTTTTGTCTGCAACCCCAAAGTATGCGCAAACTGCAGAATACGCTGGCGTGCAACCCCGGCCACGCCACATTTTGCCAGCGATGGCGTCACTAAGGTATTGCCAAATCGCGCAAAAATATTGGCTGCCGTGCACTCAATCACATGATGTTGCGTATCCAGCAAAATCCCATCCATAATCGATGGATCATGCCACTCCATGCGTGCCAGCACGTTTTCCAGCCGATTCAAATGCTTGACGCCCGCAAGCTTAGGCTGGTGCGACAAGCGTGTTTCACACAGAGTCAATTTCACACCTTCGCTGTAACTGGTATCTGAAATTTGCGGCATGGCAGACTTGATAACGACCCGCATTGGAGTGGTTACCGCGGGTAAGGAGTATCCACGCTCGCTTTCGCCGCGTGTGATAATGATTTTAACCACCGCCGTTTCGTCGGCAAGAAACATCTGCTGAATATCCGCCATCAAGACTTCTGCGCCGGGACAAACAATGCCGATAGCACCGCAATCCGCCACCAGTTTCTGGTAATGCAGCGGCCAGCACTCCGGCAGGCCATCTACCACTTTCATGGTGCGGAATACACCATCCCCATAGGCCAGACCACGATCCAGCGGGCTGATTGTACCGTGCGAAGAACCATTAACAAGATAAGCATGAGCATGCATGGCGGTATTGTATTATAAACCGGACAATAAAAAAGCCTGCGAGCAGGCGCAGGCTTTTGTCTTCAATGGTCGTCACACTTTTTTGAAAAGCAGGCTACCATTCGTTCCACCGAAGCCGAAGTTGTTTTTAAGCGCGTATTCGATCTTCATGTCACGTGCAGTATTAGCACAATAATCCAGATCACACTCCGGATCCTGATTAAAGATATTGATAGTCGGCGGTGATTTCTGGTGATACACCGAGAGCACGGTAAATACCGATTCCAGCCCACCAGCACCACCCAGCAAGTGGCCTGTCATGGACTTGGTAGAATTTACGACCAGTCTTTTGGCATGATCGCCAAACGTTGACTTGATCGCATTGGTCTCGTTAGTGTCGCCCAGCGGGGTAGATGTGCCGTGTGCGTTCACAAACTGTACTTGGTCAGCATTCACACCCGCGTTCTTAATTGCATTCACCATAGAGCGGCGCGGGCCATCCATGTTTGGGGCGGTCATGTGATAAGCATCCGCGCTCATACCATAACCCACTACTTCGGCGTAAATCCTGGCGCCACGTTTTTTGGCATGCTCATATTCTTCCAGCACCATTACGCCTGCACCCTCACCGATCACGAAGCCATCACGGTCTTTATCCCAGGGGCGGCTGGCTGTGGCCGGATCATCATTGCGGCTGGATAAAGCGCGTGCACTGGCAAAACCGCCGACAGAAAGCTCTGTAATCGCCGCTTCAGCGCCACCAGCGACCATCACATCCGCATCGCCGTACTCAATCATGCGGAACGCGTCGCCAATACAATGTGTGCCTGTGGTACAAGCGGTTACGATAGCAACGTTCGGCCCTTTCAGACCCAGCATGATACTGAGATTGCCCGAAATCATATTGATGATCGTGCCAGGAATGAAGAAAGGTGAAATCTTGCGTGGACCACCTTCGTCATAAGTATCGTTGGTACTTTCAATCAAGCCCAACCCGCCAATACCGGAGCCAATGGCCACGCCGATGCGTTCGGCATTGGCTTCCGTCACCTCGACGCCACAATCCTTGAACGCCTCGATCCCCGCCGCCAAACCATACTGAATAAAAGTATCCATACGGCGCGCATCTTTGGCGGGAATATAATCCTCGGCGTTAAATCCTTTGACCTCTCCGGCAATCTGGCTAGCAAAGGGTGTGGGGTCAAACTTGGTGATGCGGGTAATGCCGGATTGACCAGCGATCAAATTAGCCCAAGCGGTATCCGTGCCTATCCCAACGGGTGACACGACGCCCAAGCCAGTTACAACAACTCTGCGCTTTGACATAATTAACCTATTAGAAATAGATTGCGATGATGATAGAAAGCCATCACGGGTACAGCTTGACCCGTGATAAAAATGTTAGAATTATTTGAGGTTTGCGTTGACGTAATCAATCGCTTGTTGCACGGTGGTGATTTTTTCTGCTTCTTCGTCTGGAATTTCGCAGTCAAATTCTTCTTCTAATGCCATTACCAACTCTACGGTATCGAGTGAATCCGCTCCCAAATCATCCACAAATGATGACGAGTTTTTCACGTCAGCCTCGTTGGCGCCCAGTTGCTCACTCACGATTTTTTTTACACGTTGTTCGATGTCAGACATCTTAAGTTACCTCTCTGATTTAAAAAATAGCCCTGCGGCTAAGGACGTATTCTAGCAAAATTGCAGAATAATACAAAAAAGTGTGTTTCTACAGCATATACATACCGCCGTTAACATGGATGGTCTCGCCGGTGATGTAGGCTGCGGGTGGCGAAGCCAGAAACGCTACGGTTGCAGCAATCTCGTCCACATTGCCTAGACGCCCTGCCGGTATGCGTGCCAGCATCTGTTGTTTGATCTCTTCTGGCAGCTCGGCAGTCATATCGGTTTCAATAAAGCCTGGCGCCACGCAATTGACGGTGATACCGCGGCTGCCCACCTCTGCGGCCAGCGACTTGGTAAAGCCGGTCATGCCAGCCTTGGCGGCTGCATAATTGGTCTGGCCTGCATTGCCCATGTGCCCAACCACGCTGGAAATGCTGATGATGCGACCTGTACGCGCTTTCATCATCGGGCGCAGCACCGCCTGACTCATGCGGTAGACCGATTTCAAGTTGGTGGAAATCACCGCATCCCAATCTTCGTCTTTCATGCGCATCAACAATGTGTCTCGCGTAATCCCGGCGTTATTGACCAAGATGCTCACGTCACCAAACTTCTCTGAAATGGTTTTCAGTACGCTTTCTACCTGCGCGGCGTCATTCACATCCAGCGCCAAACCCATGCCTTTAATCCCTGCAGCCTTCAAAGCGGCCTCAATGTTCTCAGCACCGCCTTGACTGGTGGCAGTTCCAATGACTGTCGCGCCTTGTTTACCCAAGGTTTGCGCAATCGCTGCACCAATCCCGCGGCTGGCGCCGGTCACCAACGCAATTTGATTATTCAACATAAGGTTTCCTTTTCAATCTATTGATTTAAAATAGAATTAATCTCATGAATCGCCTCCACGCCAGTCAATGCCGTACAAGGCAAATCCTCCACAATACGCTTGGTCAGCCCTGCCAATACTTTGCCAGGCCCGCATTCTGCAGCCAACTCAACACCTTGTGCACGCACCTTCTGCACCGTATCCACCCAGCGTACCGGCGAATAGAGCTGTTTAACCAAGGCTGCTTTAATCTGCCCAGCATCGCTATAGCTCATCACATCCGCGTTATGCAGCACTGGTATTGCGGGAGCTTGTACCGTAATGCCTTCAAGATATTGGCCCAGCTTTTCGGCAGCAGGCTTCATCAAAGCGCAATGCGACGGCACGCTGACTGGCAGCATAATCGCACGCTTGGCGCCTTTTGCCTTGGCGATTTCCATCCCGCGCTCTACTGCTGATTTGTTGCCTGCAATCACCACCTGGCCGGGAGAGTTCAGATTCACCGCCTCACACACTTCGCCTTTAGCTGCTTCAATACATACTGCACGCACTGTTTCATCGTCCAGCCCGAGGATGGCTGCCATTGCACCGACCCCTTCCGGCACAGCCTGCTGCATTACTTCAGCGCGGTATCTCACCAAAGGCAAAGCATCCGCAAATGAAATCGCACTTGCCGCAACCAATGCTGTATATTCACCCAAGCTGTGACCCGCATAGATGCTGGCTTGCAGGCCGGTCTCCTGAACAAGCAGGCGCCAGGTTGCAATACCAGCCGTCAACATCAGCGGCTGCGTGTTCTCAGTCAAGTTGAGCAGTTCATTGTTTTCCGTCGCCATCTTCCAGAAATCTGTTTTTAGAATATCAGACGCCTCGGCAAAAGTGTTTTTAATCACAGCGTGATCACCAAAACCTGCCATCATACCAACCGACTGAGAACCTTGCCCTGGGAAAAAGAGTGCTATTTTTTTCATAAAATACTTTAAATAAATTAAATATCTAATTGTTTAATCAAAATTTAATCAGGGCAGAGCCCCAGGTAAAGCCGCCACCAAAAGCTTCCATCAGCAGGATGTCACCTCGCTTGATTCGACCATCGCGAACCGCTACATCCAATGCCAGCGGAATGGATGCTGCGGAAGTATTGCCATGTTTGTCTACGGTCACCACAACGCGACCCATATCCATATCCAGCTTTTTTGCCGTCGCCTGCAGAATGCGGATATTCGCTTGGTGCGGGACTAGCCAATCCACATCGGACTTCTGCATGCCGTTTGCTTCCAGCGTCTCGTCCACAATCTGATCCAGCGTATTTACTGCCATCTTGAATACCGCATTCCCCTGCATCTCCACTGTATTCCGTGTCCGCGGCACATGCAACATGGCCTCATAGTTGCCATCGGCATGCAGATGCGTGGAAATTACACCCAAATCTTCCGATGCCTGCAAGATAACCGCGCCTGCGCCATCGCCCCACAGGATGCAATTACTGCGATCAGTGTAATCTGTGATACGGGACATGCTGTCGGCGCCAATAACTAAGGCACATTTAGCCGCGCCCGCCTTAATGAAATTATCGGCAGTCGCCAGTGCATAAACAAAACCGCTACAAACTGCCTGTACATCGAACGCAGGACAACCACCCAACCCCAGTTTGCGCTGCACCATCACCGCAGCGCTCGGGAAAATCTTGTCCGGCGTAGTCGTCGCAACGATGATCAAGTCGATATTGGCAACCGGTATTCCCGCGCTGTCAATCGCCTGCATTGCAGCCCGAGTCGCCATATCACTGGTCGTTTCATCGTCCGCAACAATATGCCGCTCACGGATACCTGTACGCGCAAAAATCCACTCATCCGTGGTATCTACCATCTTTTCCAGATCAGCGTTGCTCAGGATTTTTTCAGGCAGGTAACTGCCTGTCGAAAGAATTTTTGAATGCATCATATGTTAATGTGCGCCTATCACGCACTACAAATTTCTAGGTATTCTCGATTTCAGCCGGCACTTCTAAGCGACCGCTCAAATGTTCCACCTCAAGCTGCTCAGTAATGCGGCGCAACACACCGCTGCGCGCTTCTTCTACGGCTACATGGACTGCGTTATTAAATGCTAGACTGTCTGCGCCACCATGACTTTTTACAACAATACCACGCAAACCCAAAAAGCTGGCACCGTTGTACCGGCGCGGATCCAAGCGGCGTTTGAATGCTTTCAATACCGGCATTGCACCCAGCGCCATCATCTTGGTCAGCCAGTTGCGCTTAAATTCTTGCGTCAGGAACTTGCCCATCATATGTGCAAGCCCTTCAGTTGTCTTTAGCGAAACATTGCCCACAAAACCGTCACACACCACCAAGTCCACGGTACCCTTAAAAATATCATCGCCTTCAATGTTGCCATAGAAGTTCAAATGGCTGTTACGCAGCAACTCCCCAGCTTGCTTGACGACTTCGTTACCTTTTATTTCTTCTGAACCAATATTGAGTAGACCCACTGTAGGGTTTGGCTTATGTTCCACGCAACTTACCAGCATGGCACCCATCACTGCAAACTGGAACAGATGCTCGGCCGTACAGTCGGCATTGGCTCCCAGATCCAGCATATAAGTATTGCCCTTCTCGCTCGGCAATGTGGAGGCAATCGCTGGCCTATCTATACCTGGCAAGGTTTTCAGCACAAAACGCGCAGTCGCCATCAGGGCGCCC
>OEOE01000151.1_pt1 | contig 10758 bp, 10 predicted proteins | sample 1539681 | NCBI WGS metagenome assembly OEOE01 (sample SAMEA3611561, study PRJEB22512) | activated sludge metagenome | biome: Urban; feature: Wastewater Treatment Plant; material: Activated Sludge | place: Slovenia | collected 2012-09-24
TCCGCCCTGGCTGAAAAGGTCGCGCCGTCACAATTGCCAATAGACGATTTACGCGTGTTTGCGGAAGTTTTTGGAAAAGTCAAAAGTGATTACGTAGAACCGGTCGAAGACAAAAAACTGATTAACGAAGCCTTAACTGGCATGCTTTCCGGCCTGGATCCACATTCCACTTTCATGGATGCCGATGCTTACAAGGACTTGCAGGCAGGTACGCAGGGCGAATTCGGCGGCCTGGGCATTGAAGTGGCCATGGAAGATGGCCTGGTAAAAGTGGTTTCGCCCATTGAAGATAGCCCCGCTTACAAAGCTGGCCTGAAAAGTGGCGACCTGGTTATGAAACTGGACGATACGCAGGTGCGCGGCTTGACCTTGAACGAAGCCGTTAAAAAGATGCGTGGCAAGCCCGACACCAAAATCGTGCTTACCGTGCTGCGCAAAGGTGAACCGAAACCGCTTACCTTTAACTTGACGCGCGCCATCATCAAAACACAAAGCGTCAAAAATAAATATATCGAGAAAGATTACGGTTACGTGCGCATTACCCAGTTTCAGGAACACACGGGCGAAGACTTAGCCAAGACGCTTAAAACCTTGCACGAGCAGAATAAAGGTCCGCTCAAAGGCCTGGTGCTGGATCTGCGCAACAACCCAGGCGGCTTGCTGGATGCGGCGGTTGGCGTTTCAGCCGCCTTCTTGCCCAAAGATAATCTGGTAGTGTATACAGAAGGCCGCGTGGCCGATTCCAAAATGCGCCTTAATGCAAATCCGCTTGATTATGCGCGCCGTGGCAAAGGGGATTACCTGAAAGACCTGCCTGCCGACTATAAAAAAACATCTATCGTTGTATTGGTTAACGCCGGTTCTGCTTCGGCTTCCGAAATTGTGGCAGGCGCTTTGCAGGACCATAAACGTGCGACGATTTTAGGTGTGCAAAGCTTTGGTAAAGGCTCTGTACAGACCATCCTGCCAATGAACAACGGCAGTGCAATCAAGCTCACTACGGCACGTTACTTCACGCCAAATGGCCGCTCGATTCAAGCCAAGGGCATTGTGCCGGATATTATTGTAGATGACGGTTCTGACCAGTCAAACAGTCTGCACGAAGCTGATTTGGCCAAACATTTATCCAATCCAAAAGACGCAGATGCTAATGTACCAGCTGAAGTCAAAGACCCTGCCAAAGAAGCTGCCGCCAAAGACAAGCTGAACGAGAAAAAATTTGCTGAGCAGAAAGGCCCGATCGAACCCGCCAGTGCGGATGACATTCAATTTGCGCAAGCCATGAATGTACTGAAAGGCTTGCCGGTTCAGAAAACGCCAGAAATAAAACCGGCGGAAGCTGCCAAATAAATTTTCAAGCATTGCCGAGCCCTGCTTTATTCTTAAAGCAGGGCTTTGTTTTAGGATGGTCTCAAATAACAAATCTGCTATGACATATTGCCGGAATTGGATTAAACTCAACTGATGTTATCGGATAAATTAATTACTACGTTTGACAAGGGACTGCGTACTGTTTTTGCAGTCGGCATTGGCGCCAGACCGCGCCCGGATGCGCATTTGGAAGATGCAGCCCTTGATGAGGCCAGCAAACACCATGCGGCCGCATTGATGCGGATTAACCATGTAGGCGAAGTATGCGCACAGGCACTATATAGCGGGCAGGCGTTAACCTCGCGCAATCCGCAAATTGTAAAAGCGCTGGAACATGCCGCTGACGAAGAAACCGACCATCTGGCCTGGTGCGAAGCCCGCATTAAAGAACTTGGCGGGCGCAAAAGCCTGCTCAATCCTGTCTGGTATGCGGGCAGTTTCACACTGGGCGCAATGGCGGGTGCGCTGGGCGACAAATGGAATCTGGGCTTTCTGGCGGAAACGGAGAACCAGGTATCGATACATTTACAAAATCATTTGAGCCAACTCAATGAAACCGACCTTAAAACGCGTACAATCGTACTCCAAATGCAGCAGGATGAAGCAACGCATGCACAAGAGGCCGTCCAGCTTGGCGCAAGCGAGCTGCCCGCGATGGTTAAGGCTGGCATGAGGTTCGCTTCTAAAATCATGACCCGTACCGCTTATTATGTTTAATCGCTTAAGGCAAGAAATTTAAGGTGAGCATGCAAAAATTCAGTGATGTTTTACTTACACTCGATAGCGCCGATGACGTGCAACGCATTGAGCTTTACTATGAAAATGGCGAACCTGCAGGAGTTATCGAAAACAAGCCTGGCAGCCAGGGTTCGGTTAAGGTTTATAACCATTTGTATAGAATGTACGGTGGTATTACGTTGGATGCCGCTGTTGAAGGCTTGGCACTTTACGCTGAGCATACCGAAGACGCCGAAAACTGCCCAGGCAAACACCCAAATGTAGACAGGCTGTTAAACGTACTGGAAAACGAAGCGCCTTTAGGCGTAAAGATCATTACGAACAATCCCTAGCCAAAATATAGGGCTAGGTATTTTCCGGCGTTCTTATCTCAAAGTCATGCGTGATTTGCACGCTTTTGCTTAACATGATGGAAGCGGAGCAATATTTTTCTGCCGACAATTTCACCGCACGTTCCACTTGAGTAGCATTCAAATTATTGCCTGTGACCACAAAATGCACATGAATTTTGGTAAACACTTTGGGTATTTCATCTGCACGCGTCGCATCGATTTCCGCTACGCAATCGACAATCGGCTGACGCGCTTTTTTCAATATCGTCACCACATCAAATGAAGTACAGCCGCCCATCCCGATGAGCAGCATCTCCATCGGGCGCATGCCAATGTTGCGGCCGCCGTTTTCCGGCGCGCCGTCAAGCACTACGGCATGCCCTGTCTCTGATTCGCCGACAAAACATACCCCTTCGACCCATTTCACGCGCACTTTCATTATTTAACGTCCAGCAATTCAACATCAAAAATCAAAGTCGCGTTTGGCGGAATAACACCCCCTGCGCCGCGTGCGCCGTAGCCCATTTCTGGTGGAATAACCAGAGTGCGCTTACCGCCGATTTTCATGCCGGCAAAGCCTTCATCCCAGCCCTGTATTACCTGGCCCGCACCCAAAGCAAAATCGAACGGCTGTTTTCTGTCTAAACTGCTATCGAATTTTTTGCCTTTTTTGTCGGTCGCAGCCGCATCATACAACCAGCCTGTGTAATGCACGCTGATGTTAAAACCAGGCTCGGCTTCGCGGCCTGTGCCAACTTGTGTATCAATTTTTTTCAGTTCTGTAATGTTCGTCTCTGTGATGCTTTCGGTCATTGCGGTTTTTTCCTGTGTAGTAGTTGTTGATTCGGCTTTGCAAGCATTGAGCGACACCGCAAAAGTACTTGCTAACAAAAGATTAAATAGCTTCATATTCACCTTAAACATAAATATCGCTTAAACAAATGAAACCGTATGATACCGCAAACTCATGCAAGTTCGCGCAACTGCAACAAGTCTATGGCTGCTGATGCACCCATTCGATCAGCGCATCCTGAGCGCTTTTGCTTGCCGCTGCATTCGTATGATTCACCAGCATCACTAACACATGGCGATGACTGTTCGCATCAATCTCGTAACCTGCAATGGCGCTCACGCCGTCTATCGAACCTGTTTTCAGGTGAGCGCGGCCACTCGACTGGCTTTCGTTTAGGCGCTTTTTGACTGTGCCATCCTGCGCCAGAATGGGCAATGACGCCATCAATTCCGGCATCACCGGGCTATTGTAAGCGCTTACCAACATGCGGCCTAAATGCTCTGCACTGATGCGCTCGATGCGCGACAAGCCAGAACCGTTTTCAACCACCAGTTCATTAAAGTTGAAGCCTTTGGTCATGAGCCAGCTGTTAACAGCAGCGACGCCTTTACTTTCAGTTGCCGGTATGCCATTTTTCTCTGCGCCAATGGTCAACAGCAACTGGCGCGCCATCAGATTGTTACTCCATTTGTTGATGTCACGAATCACATAGCCCAATGGATCAGAATACTGCTCAAGCACTTTAACCGCGTTACCCGGCGTGTCTTGCACCTTAAGTACCCCATTAAACTTGCCGCCAAGCTCGCGCCACAGTTTTCTAAATGTGTAAAACGCATATTTTTCATCGTTAAACACACTCAACTCCAAATAGCGCTCGCCACAATCCGGCGAAAACGTGCCGTTAAATATGACTACCGCCCTGTTCTCAAGCGCTTTCACTGTATACCCAAACCGGCTGCGCCAGTCGCCGCAAACCTCCTGCGAACGTTTCATATTGTTTACGATCTGGACTTCAGGCAGTTCGAATTCCTGGTTGATGCTCACACTATTTTCGTCGGCAGTAAATTTAAAACTGGTATTGCGCCCGCCCACCAAAAATGCACTGGGCATAGCGTTATAAGCACGCCAGATTTCATCATCAAACGTGTTTCTGTCGCCGATATTTTTTGCAAAATAGCTTTTATCGAGAATTAAATCGCCTTTAATTCGCTTGATGCCGGCTTGTTGCAGGCTCATCAGCAACCGCCAGAACTCCTGTGCCTTGAAGCTTGGGTCACCATACCCTTTAATGATGAGGTTGCCGTTTAAGACACCTTTTTCTACATTGCCATCCCTATAGACTTCCGTTTTCCAGCGATAGGCAGGCGTGAGCAGATCTAGCGCCGCATTGGTGGTCACCAGTTTCATTACCGAGGCCGGATTCATGCTCTTATCCGTATTGTGGCTAAGAATCGGGCTGTTACTCTCGACCGCCTGCACATATATCGCCACGTTTTGCTGTGGAATACCGGCCTTTTTGAGCGCCTCAGCCACGGTTACCGGAAGCTCTGCATGCACATACACACTTGCCAATATCAAGCCCGCGAAAACCAAGAACTTTCTCAATCCATATTCATTCATACAGAACTTTTTACCGCTGCTAAAGTGGCTTCCGTCATAAAATCAATTTCAGCTTCTGTCATCGTATATGGCGGCATCCAGTATACAGTGCCGCCTATCGGGCGCAATAACAAGCCCTGCTTTGTTGCAGCTTGGTAGCATTGCCTGGCAAACAGCACGTTCTGCGTGATGACATCGAAGGCGAATATCATGCCTTGATGGCGTAGATGCCTGATTGGCAGGTCAGTGAGCACTTGCATTTTGACTTGTATCAACGCTGATTTTTCACGATTCTTTTGTATGATCTGATCCGCTTCAAAAATCGCCAATGTCGCCAAAGCAGCGCTGCATGCAAGGGGATTACCGGTATAGCTGTGGCTGTGCAAAAAGCCTTTTGCCGTGCTGTCATCATAAAACGCCTGGTAAACTGTATCTGTAGTGAGTACGGCAGATAAGGGCAAATAACCGCCTGTGATGCCTTTGGATAGACAGATAAAATCAGGCCAGATGGCTCCCTGCTCACATGCGAACATTGTCCCTGTTCTGCCAAACCCCACCGCGATTTCATCCGCAATCAAATGCACCGCGTACTTCGTGCAGATCTCACGCACCTTAGTCAAATATACAGGATGGTACATGCCCATGCCAGCCGCACACTGCACCAGCGGCTCGATGATAAACGCCGCCAACTCTGCATGATGCTCACTCACATACTGCTCAAGTTTTTCCGCACAACGCAAGGCAAAGGCATCCGTACTTTCACCCACCTCCGCCAGCCTGAAATCCGGACTGGGCATTTGTGCTGACTGCATCAACAGTGGTGCGTAGGTATCCTTAAAAATCGCCACATCGGTCACGCCCAGCGCGCCTATGGTCTCACCGTGGTAACTATTTTGCAGGCTGATAAACTTGGTTTTACTGTTATTTCCGCTGTTGCGCCAGTAATGAAAACTCATCTTGAGTGCAATTTCAGTCGCGCTTGCGCCATCGCTGGCATAAAACGCATGCCCTAAACCCGTGAGCCTGGAAAGTTTTTCAGATAACGCAATTACAGGCTCATGCGTGAACCCGGCGAGCATCACATGTTCCAGCGTATCCAACTGCTGCTTGATGGCCTCCTTAATGCGCGGGTTATTATGCCCGAACAAATTCACCCACCATGAGCTGACCGCATCCAGATAACGCTTGCCATCAGCATCGTACAGCCAGACACCATCACCTTTTTTTATCGGAATCAGTGGAAATTGCTCATGCTGTTTCATCTGTGTGCATGGATGCCACACGGATTGCAAACTACGCTTAAGTAGGGCTTGATTGGTCATATATGGCTATTATGCCCTACCCTCACCACAAATGGCATTATCGAAATCAGCAAAGCCATATACAAATTGTGATTGATTAATAAACACCTGTAACACTTTGATTATATTGATTTGTGTTGACAGTTTTTAATAAAATGGATAAGCTAGTTATCCTAAATAACAAATCATTATATGGTGGACTGGAATGCGTAATTTTTGCTTCGCTTTTCTTATATTGATTAATGCGGCATTTTTGACTGGCTGCGTGGCAGCCGCTACTTCCGCTGCCGGCATGGGCGGCTCCGCAGCAATCACGCACACCATGAATGGCATCACTTATCGCACCTTTACAGCGCCACAAGCCAAAGTCAGGGTCGCTACCATTCGCGCATTGGAGCGCATGCAAATCAAACTGATCTCGGATAGCATGCAAAATAAAAGCAATATCCGCTTTGTGACTGCCAAAACTCCTGAGCGCAAAATTGAAATTCAGCTCGAACCCATCAGCCCCAATACCACACGCATGCGTGTGATTGCAAAAGGTTCAGGGATTTTTTACGATGCGTCTACTGCAGAAGAAATTATCCAGCAGACAAAAATTTCTTTAGGCTGATCTACAGCACTTTTAATGCAGTATTTTTTTCACGCTCGCATCAGTGACCAACGGCGTCTGTGCTTGTGTTTGAATGGCTGCGCCCATTTCCCATGCAGCTTCTTTGCAGGTCAGCTGCAACATATTGCATAACGCCAGAATAAGCTCCTGCGTTAAATTCATGCGTACCGTGATGCCTTCCAGACATGGCATTTCAAGCACGGGAGGCTTCTGTGCACGACTAACGAGTAAAGCATTGGTCGCCAGCATGGCGCCATTGTTTACCACCTCTTTTCTAGGCTGATATTCGGTTGCAAAATCCATTTTCTGCAGCGTCTCGACCACTTGCATCTCGTGCTTAAACTGCTCTACAACCCGTTCCGGCATTTCCTCTATTTGAATAGACGTTGCAGTAGGGATATGTGCTTCGTTATTCAATAATTGCCAAATCCGTTTTGCCACACGATACGTCAGCCATACTAACAGCTCAGAATTGTCCGCCAGCCCCACCCGCAACAACAACCTGTCCTGCTCGGCGTTATAGCCCAGATTGATCTGTTGAATTGCAGCTTCTGGCTGATTTACAGCCGATAGATTTTGCTCTGCCAAAACACATCCCTATCAATTGTTAACATCATTTGTTGTCAATTTACTCTTGAAAAAATAAATTCAATCCCAAATTTAGCAATCTCAGGCTTCGAGTGCTAAAATGCCGCGTTGCCTAAGCAATTTATATAACTTACATAGTAACCCATTAGGAGAAATTGAATGAAAATTCGTCCATTACATGATCGCGTTATTGTAAAACGCTCCGAAGAAGAACGCACCACCGCATCAGGTATCGTCATTCCAGATTCTGCCACCGAGAAACCAGACCAGGGCATAGTGCAAGCCGTTGGCAACGGCAAGCGTGACGATAGCGGCAAAATCATCGCGCTGGATGTACAAGTTGGCGATAAAGTCTTATTCGGTAAATACGCTGGCCAAACCGTGAAGGTGGACGGCGAAGAGTTACTGGTGATGCGCGAAGAAGACATCATGGCGATTGTTGAATAATCAATTAAACGTTTAAGAACACAGGAGATTTAACATGGCAGCAAAAGACGTAAGATTCGGCGACGAAGTCCGCCAAAAAATGACCAACGGCGTGAACATTCTCGCCAATGCAGTTAAAGTCACATTAGGCCCTAAAGGCCGCAACGTGGTATTAGAGCGCTCATATGGCGCGCCAACCATCACCAAAGACGGTGTTTCAGTGGCCAAAGAAATCGAGCTTAAAGACAAGTTCGAAAACATGGGCGCACAAATGGTGAAAGAGGTCGCTTCAAAAACTTCCGACATCGCAGGCGACGGCACAACAACAGCAACAGTATTAGCGCAAGCAATCATCCGTGAAGGCATGAAATCCGTTGCAGCCGGCATGAATCCGATGGATTTGAAGCGCGGCATCGACAAAGCGGTTGAAGCAGCGATTGCAGATTTGAAATCTCAATCAAAACCATGTACCACCAGCAAAGAAATCGCTCAAGTAGGCTCAATTTCTGCCAACTCCGATAACTCAATCGGCCAGATCATTTCTGACGCAATGGACAAAGTAGGCAAAGAAGGCGTGATTACGGTTGAAGACGGCTCAGGCCTGAGCAATGAACTGGACGTGGTTGAAGGCATGCAATTTGACCGTGGTTACCTGTCACCTTATTTTATTAATAACGCTGAGCGTCAAATCGCCTTGATGGACAATCCATTTGTGTTGTTGCACGACAAAAAAATCTCCAACATCCGTGATTTGCTGCCAACACTGGAACAAGTAGCGAAAGCTGGTCGCCCATTGTTGATCATTGCTGAAGAGGTTGACGGCGAAGCATTGGCAACCTTGGTAGTAAACAATATCCGTGGCATCTTAAAAACTGTTGCGGTTAAAGCACCCGGCTTCGGTGACCGTCGTAAAGCTATGCTGGAGGACATCGCCATTTTGACAGGTGGTACTGTGATTGCCGAAGAAGTTGGCTTGAAGCTGGAAAACGTGAAACTGGAAGATCTGGGCTCTGCAAAACGCATTGAAGTGGGCAAAGAAAATACCATCATCATTGATGGTGCTGGTCATGAAGCCAACATCAAATCGCGTATTGCGCAAATCAAAACGCAAATCGAAGAAGCGACGAGCGATTACGACCGTGAAAAACTGCAAGAACGTGTAGCCAAATTGGCTGGCGGTGTTGCTGTCATTAAGGTTGGCGCAACCACCGAGATCGAAATGAAAGAGAAAAAAGCCCGCGTTGAAGATGCGCTGCATGCAACCCGCGCCGCGGTGGAAGAAGGTATCGTAGCTGGTGGTGGCGTAGCGCTGATTCGTGCACGCGATGCCATTGCCAAAGTAAAAGGCGACAATCACGACCAGGATGCAGGCGTAAAAATTGTATTACGTGCGGTTGAAGAGCCATTACGCCAAATCGTTGCCAACGCAGGCGTTGAGCCATCAGTTGTGGTGAATAACGTAGCCGCTGGCAAAGGCAACTATGGTTACAACGCAGCCAACGAAACCTATGGCGACATGGTAGAGATGGGGGTGCTAGACCCAACTAAAGTGACTCGCTCAGCTTTACAAAATGCAGCTTCAGTGGCTGGCTTAATGCTGACTACAGATTGCATGGTAGCAGAGTTGCCAAAAGAAGACGCACCTGCGATGCCGGATATGGGTGGCGGAATGGGTGGTATGGGTGGCATGATGTAATTTCAACATCGTTAAAGAGGCGATAGCGGTGTCAGCTTCGTTGGGCGTTTCTAGTCGTATAAATACATACTGCCTGCGTCACGCCCTCCTAGCTTCCTTGCTCTAGCCTCTTTCACTTGTTGAAATGCGCAAACTCAGAATAGCCTAAAACCAAAAAGCCTCGCAATTGCGGGGCTTTTTTATGCCTCAAATAGATTGAGTAAAAATTACATTTGGTTTACACTTCGATGCAAGTCAGTTACAAATTGACAACGCTCAAAAAAAGCCCCGATTAAGGGGATTAAATCGGGGCAAAAATGCCTCATCGTCTAAGGCTTCCGCTCAGGGAGGAAAGAAGCGGAAAGATAACAAAGTCTGAACTTTGCTACCATGCAAATTCAGACTAATGCTGTTTGCCTTAGTTCCAGCTATTTCACACTTTTTTCTGCAGCTTCAAGTTGCATAACTTTAGCCATCAGCCATGCGATAATATCGGCATGGAAACTCAATCTTCAATCCTCGCCGGCCTCAATGATAAACAACTCGAAGCTGTTACTTTGCCGCACCAGTCCGCTCTGATATTAGCAGGCGCAGGCAGCGGCAAAACACGTGTGCTCACCACGCGCATCGCCTGGCTGATTCAAACCGGGCAGACTTCACCCATGGGCCTGATGGCAGTCACGTTTACCAATAAAGCCGCCAAAGAAATGCTCACACGCCTGACCAGCATGCTGCCCATCAATACGCGCGGCATGTGGGTAGGTACATTCCACGGGCTTTGCAACCGGTTATTGCGGGCACATCATCGCGAGGCCGGTTTGCCTTCCACATTCCAGATTCTGGATACGGCCGACCAGTTATCCGCCATTAAGCGCGTAATGAAAGCCATGAATGTGGATGATGAAAAATTTGTGCCTAAGCAAGTACAAGGCTACATCAACGGCTGCAAAGAAGAAGGTTTGCGCGCGCATGCCGTAGACGCCTATGATGCGCATTCGCAAAAGTTACGCGAGATTTACGAAGAATATGACAAGCAGTGCAACCGGGAAGGCGTGGCTGATTTTGCCGAGCTTTTGCTGCGCTGCTACGAGTTGCTGGAGCGCGATGCGCACATTCGCGGCCACTATCAAAACCGCTTCAAGTATATATTGGTGGACGAGTTTCAGGATACCAACCGCCTGCAGTATTTATGGCTGAAATTATTGGCTGGCGTGGATAACTGCATGTTTGCCGTGGGTGACGACGACCAGTCTATTTATGGCTTTCGTGGCGCGCGTGTGGGCAATATGCGCGATTTTGAGACCGACTTTAAAGTGCAGAAT
>OEOE01000152.1_pt1 | contig 10700 bp, 10 predicted proteins | sample 1539681 | NCBI WGS metagenome assembly OEOE01 (sample SAMEA3611561, study PRJEB22512) | activated sludge metagenome | biome: Urban; feature: Wastewater Treatment Plant; material: Activated Sludge | place: Slovenia | collected 2012-09-24
GATTCTAAATACATTGAATCAACAACTCGATGGCTGCGCGCATTACATTGGCACCGTGAACAACAACGCTCAAATCCAGATTACGCAGCACGGTAAAACAATATTCAGCGATAGCCGCATCAATTTGCACCGCATGTGGTCAGAAACCACCTACCGCATGCAAAGCCTGCGCGATAACCCTGCCTGCGCCCAGCAGGAATATGACCGCATTCTGGACGAAACCGATGCTGGCTTGCATGTGCATACGACCTTTGATATCAATGAAAATATCGCTGCGCCTTACCTCAATAAATCGCGCCCGCGCATGGCCATCCTGCGCGAGCAAGGCGTGAACGGCCAGGTGGAGATGGCTGCTGCATTTGACCGCGCGGGCTTTGCCGCTTTTGATGTGCATATGAGCGACATCATCTCTGGCCGCGTGTCGCTTAAAGACTTTGCCGGCTTTGTGGCCTGCGGCGGCTTTTCATACGGCGATGTGCTAGGGGCAGGCGAAGGCTGGGCGAAATCCATTTTATTCAACAGCCGCGCGCGCGACGAATTCAGCGCTTTCTTTAACCGCAGCGATTCGTTCGCCCTGGGGGTGTGCAACGGCTGCCAGATGATGAGCAACCTGCATAGCATCATCCCCAATAGCGAGCACTGGCCACACTTTGTACGCAATAAATCCGAGCAGTTCGAGGCGCGTTTTGCGATGGTGGAAGTGCTGGAATCGCCTTCGCTATTTTTTAATGGCATGGCTGGAAGTCGCATGCCGATCGCCGTTGCACATGGCGAAGGATTTGCGGAATTTTCCGGTGAAAATGCTGTCAATCAGGCGCTGGATAAAAAGCTGGTAACGATGCGTTTTATTGACCATGCGTCAACGCCAACTGAAATCTATCCGTTTAATCCGAACGGATCGCCGCAGGGAATTACCGGACTAACCACCACAGATGGGCGTTTTAGTATTATGATGCCACATCCTGAACGGGTATTCAGAGCAGCACAGCATTCCTGGCATCCCGATGACTGGCTTGAAGATGCACCCTGGATGCGGATGTTCCGTAATGCAAGAAAATATATCGCCTAACTGGTAATCATTGAATAAGGAAAAAAAGCAGTATGAATATGTTAAAAGTATTATTCGCCGCATTGGCATTGGGTTTTTCATTACACAGTTTAGCGCTGACAGACGATGAATCGCTTGAGTTTAGCGATGCGCTGACAGAAGGCAAGCTGAAAATTGTAGAAAAATATGTGAAAGCTGAGCCAAAAATAGTTAATGAAAAGATCTTTGGTTGGTCGCCATTGCAAATGGCAGCCAATAAAGGCGATATTCCAACTGTAAAATTCCTGCTAAGCAAAGGCGCTGATATCAATTATGTTCATCCTGTCGCGATTCATACGGCATTTATGTTGGCAGCGCTTAATGGGCAAGAAGAAATGGCAAAATTTCTAGCTAGCAATGGTGCGGATGTCAACGTGAAACTCAAAGGCGATGTTTCTCTTATTCGCTATTTCCGCGAAGAGGGCAACACCCATATGGTTGAGTTTCTATCAAGCCTTGGTGTAAAAGATGACGGCTGCAAAGAAGAAAGATGCTTCTGATAAATTATGTAGGTTGAATTGCCAACTATTTGGCAAAAACATTTAGAATGGTGTTTTAATATCAAGTGAACACCATGCGATCACGATTCACTTTCTGGTTATTGGTACACATACTCACAACCTCAGTAGCGAGTGCTGCTGAGGTTTTTGTTTTTTCAGGCACCCACATACGCACGCTCGCCGCTTCCTGTGCGGCTTGTCACGGCACGCTTGGCAATAGTGCTAACGCAACCCCGACACTTGCGGGCTTGGAATCAGGTTACTTCATTACCCAAATGCAAGGCTTCAGAAATGGCTCTCGCCCTGCTACGGTCATGCATCATCATGCCAAAGGGCTCGATCCGGAAGAAATCGATCAGCTTGCGGTCTATTTTTCGCTGCAAAAACGTGCTGAGAATATTAACCCCAAACCCCAATCATTAAAGGCAAATCATGCAGACTGATTTCCTGAAAGTTAGCCGCCGCGCGTTCATTAAAGCGGCCGGTGCTGCAGGCATGCTGCAGCTAAGTCCAAGCAGCTTTTCGCGCGCCAGCAAACCGCCGCTGGGGCGTATCGTCGTGATTGGCGGCGGCTATGCCGGCACCACTGCGGCTAAATATATCCGCATGTGGAGCCTGGGTAATATTGAAGTGGTTGTGATTGAAAAATCGGATCAGTTCGTATCGTGTCCACTCAGCAATCTGGTGCTGGGCGGCAGCAAGAAAATTCATGACCTCACTTTTGGCTATGATTTAATCAAAAAAAATCATGGCGTAAAATGGGTGCAGGATGAAGTCACTGCGATTGACGTCGCCGCCAAAAAGGTAAGCACGAAACGTGGCGAGATGGCGTATGACCGCCTGATCATCGCGCCGGGAATTGATTTTATCTACGACACCTTACCAAATTTGCAATCCGCAGAAGCGCAGCAGCAAGTGCCGCATGCATGGAAAGCCGGCTGGCAAACCGTCAACTTGCGCCAACAGTTGGAATCTATGCCAGACGGCGGCGTATTTGTCATGAATGTGCCCAAAGCGCCATACCGCTGCCCGCCAGGGCCTTATGAGCGGGTGTGCCAGGTGGCAAGTTATTTTAAAGCCAGCAAACCCAACAGCAAAATTATCGTGCTGGATGCCAACCCGGAAATCGTTTCTAAAAAAGGCTTGTTCACCAAAGTATGGGCTGAAATGTACGCAGGCATGATTGATTACCGCCCGAACAATGTGGTAGTTGAAGTCGATATCACAACTAAATCGGTGAAGACCGATTTTGAAGCGGTCACCGCCAATGTGCTCAATATTATTCCGCCGCAACGCGCCGGAAAGCCTGCACAAATGGCCGGCCTCAACAATATCGACAAACGCTGGTGCGAAGTGGATTTTTTAACTTACGAATCCAGACTAGCACCGAATGTGCACGTGATTGGCGACAGCGTTTCCGCCGCCCTGCCAAAATCCGCACATATGGCTACCAGCCAGGCCAGAGTTTGCGCTAACGCCATCGTGGCGCTCATGAGCGGGCAGATGCCGGACGCCGCTCCAGTGTTTGCCAATACCTGCTATAGCTACGTGGATGACCGGCAAGCCATGCATGTGGCCAATGTGTACCGCTATGACGAAACCAAGAGAATCATGGTCGCCGCTGAAGGCGGCGGGGTTTCTGCGAGCCCCTCCGAACAGGAGGGACAATACGCTAACGCTTGGGCCGCTAATATCTGGTCGGACGTACTCACTTAATCGCCGCAAATCACATGTCCAAAACGACAATTTCAAAACTTGGCATTATTGTTGCCATGGGCCTATGCGGCCTACCTGGCGTAGGCTGCACACAAGTTGCTGACGTTGCAAAGCCGCCGGAAGCGCTTAACCTTAGGCTGCCTGCAGGGTTTGAAGCCACCGTGTTTGCCAAACTTGATGGTGCGGGTGCCGAATATTTCACCGGCCCGCGCATGCTGGCATTTGACCAATCAGGCAATCTGTTTGTCTCCCTCGGTAAAAGCAATCAGGTGTTCATGCTGCCAGACGCCAATAGAGACGGGCTCGCCGAGGCACCCATTCTGGTTTCTGACAAGCTCAATGCGCCCAATGGGTTGGCTTTTGCAGGGGATGATTTACTGGTGGCGAACCAAGATAGCGTGGTAAAGCTCACGCAAAAAAACGGCGTCTGGTCTGCGCCAACGCCTCTGATCAAAAACCTGCCCAGCGGCGGGCACACGTTGAAAACCATTAAAATCGGGCCGGATAATTATCTGTATATCAACGTCGGCTCCAGTTGCAATGTATGTTTAGAAGATGACCCGCTGCGGGCGACGATTTTGCGTTATACACTGGAGGGCAAGCCTGCAGGCGGTCTGGAAACAGTTGGTCGGCACGCTGCAAACCCGACATGGGCGCGCGGTTTGCGCAACAGCCAGGGCTTTGCCTGGCACCCGAAAACGGGCAGCATGTTCACTACCAATAATGGCTCGGATATGCGTTCTGACAAAAAAGGCGGTAAAGTGAATGATGAGCTTCCGCCTGAACACCTTAACAAAATAGAGCCGGGCAAACATTATGGCTGGCCGCACTGCTGGGGCAAACCCGACAACATAAAAGAAATGACGGAAGACCCGAATTTTGCCGGCCCGGATAATTTCTGCAAAAACAGCACACCGCCCGCCATCACATTCACCTCGCATTCCACACCGATAGGCGTGACCTTCCTGGACAAATCCAATTTTCCCGCCGAATATAAAAGCGATGCGATTGTCGCACTGCATGGCTCGTGGAATCGTGATCAATTAAGCGGCTACAAACTGGTGCGCGTGAAATTTAAGGGCGAAAATCCTGTCGAAGTAGTTGATTTCGCCACCGGCTGGCTCGATAATAACCGAGCATGGGGTCGGCCTGTGGATGTGATTACCGGCCCCGATGGCGCATTATACGTATCGGATGACCGCGCAGGCTATATCTACCGTATTATCTACAATAACGCATCGGCACAATGAAAACACATCATGTATAAATTACTACTCTCACTCTTCGCCGGCCTGATATTATGCACAGCCGTACATGCGGAAACAGCGCCGGTTAAGCTCCCTGGCAATATCGCCATGCACATTGCCAAAATGCATTACGAACACCCGGTGCGCTTGCTGCATCCTTATCTGGACGTGTGGCACATGAAAGGACCGCTGGCAGAAAAAGCAGCGTTTAAAACGCTAAAAAAACGTTTTGCCAATGTGGATGATTGCAGTGGCAAAGCCAGCGTCGTGCTGCTGATAGAGCCACATATGTTCTATAACGCGCAATTACGTGTGTTTCATGGCGAGATCATCGCACGCGCCTATGTGGATAATACGGGTGATCCTGTCACCACCATCAAGAAACAGGCGCAACAAAATGGCGATCTTGGTATTAAACCCGATTTTTATATGGAAAAGGCCTACACAAAAGCCATGGAAAAAGTGATTAAAAAACTGGAAACCGACAAGGCATTTTTGGCAGCCCTGGAGAAAGCCAATCTAGATAACCCAAAATCGATTTGCAATAGCCTAGATAATTTGCCTGCTGCAAAATTTTATTACTAAATCCCGCTAAAGGAATCAGACTTCATGAGAAAAATAATTATATTAGCAATCGCCACTTTGGCCGCGACGAGTGCAGGCTGTGTGCAGAACCCCAGCGATCAGCTTTCTGCCGGAGGAAAAATCACAGGCCTGAAAACGCCGGAATCGGTAGTGCAAGCCAAAGATGGCCGTATTTTCATTTCTGAAATTAACAAATTTGACAAAGATGGTGACGGCCGGATTAGCATGATTGATAAAAACGGCAAGGCTTCAATTTATGCCAGCGGCTTAGATGACCCGAAAGGCTTGGCGATGATCGGCGAAAACCTGTATGTAGCAGATAAAAACAAAATCATGAAAATTACGCCAGAGGGCAAAGTAGGTGTGTTTGTGCCAGCCGAGGCATTTCCCGCCATGCCGCAGTTTCTGAACGATCTGGAAGCCGACCCGCAAGGCAATTTATACGTCAGCGATAGTGGCGATGTGATGAAAACCGGCAAGGGTGGGGCGATTTATAAAATTAACCCGCGAGGGGAAGTGAAATTGCTCATAGACGGCAAGCAGGACGCGCGGGTAATGGCGCCCAATGGCTTGCTGGCGGATGACACTGGTAACGTGTTGATTTATGTCGATTTTACTTCTGGTGTGCTATATAGCCTTAACCAGCAAACACAAGCTTTGACAGACATCGCCGAGGGTTTTGGCGGTGGCGATGGCGTAGTTCACCACTCTAATGGCACCATGTACGTAAGTGACTGGAAAAATGGCAAAGTGTTTAGCATTAATACCAAGGGCGAAGTCACACTGTTAAAAAGTGGATATCAATCGGCTGCGGATATTGCTATTACCAAAGATGAAGCCTATTTAATGGTGCCCGACATGTACGCTGGCGAGCTGGACTTTATACCGCTCAAGTAATTGATTCAGAATAATTGAAAGAACTACGTCAAAGTGCGTTAGCCTGGCTAGCTGAGAGTGGTGCTGACCAGAAAGCTGCTGGTGTTGCTGCGCTGTATCAGTCTTGGCAAGCGGGCGATATCCGCCTTAACGCTGCAGTCGAGTTAACATCAGCTTTACCGATTCCCGGCCGCCCCGTTAAGCCAGAATTGGTCTCTCCGCTCGAAGTAGGGAAACGTTCCATGCGCACAGAGGAAGGCCGCGCTGCCTTAATCCACGCGCTTGCACATATTGAGTTTAATGCGATCAATCTGGCACTGGATGCGATCTGGCGCTTTAATGGAATGCCGGAAAGCTATTACCAAGACTGGCTTAAAGTGGCGGCTGAAGAAGCCTATCATTTCAGCCTGCTCAACACGCACCTGCAAACCATGGGCTACGCTTACGGTGATTTTACTGGCCACAACAGCTTGTGGGAAATGGCGGACAAAACTGCTAGTGACGTACTTGCTCGCATGGCTTTAGTGCCGCGCACCATGGAAGCGCGCGGCCTGGATGCCTCCCCGCCGTTACGCAACAAACTGGCGCAGATAGGCGATACCAAAGCCGCCAATATTCTCGACATTATTCTGCGCGATGAAATTGGACACGTGGCGATAGGCAACCACTGGTTTAACTGGCTGTGCGAACAGCGCGTGCTGGAACCGATTGCCACTTATGACAACTTGGCCAAACAATACAATGCGCCCAAACTGCGCAGGCCATTCAACCTGGAAGCAAGGCGTAAAGCGGGTTTCAGCGATGCAGAATTGGCGTTGTTGATTTAAGCGGTGAACAAATTTATCACACCGTCTAACCCGGTGTGATTCAGCGCATAAGTCGCCTGTTGCTGCACGATGGGTTTTGCATGGTAAGCCACACCCACTCCGGCGGCTGACATCATCTTGAGGTCGTTCGCGCCATCGCCGATACCGATGGTTTGTTCCGGCTTCAGACCTAATTGATCGCGCAGCTTCAGCAATTCCTGCGCTTTTCTATCTGCATCCACGATGTCGCCCAGAATATGGCCGGTGAGTTTGCCATCGACAATCTCAAAAGTGTTCGATACCGCATAATCCAGGCCCAGCAAGGCTTTGACATGGTTGGCGAACATGGTGAAACCGCCAGACACCACCATGGTTTTGATATTGTTAGCTTTGCAAGCAGCAATCCATTCATGTGCGCCCGGATTGGCTTGCAGGCGTTCGTCAATCACGCGCTGCAAGGCTGATTCATCCAGCCCTTTCAATAAAGCCACGCGCTTTCTCAGGCTGGCTGCAAAGTCCAGTTCGCCGCGCATGGCGGCTTCGGTAATTTTGGAAATTTCGGGCTTGACGCCCATCATATCGGCGATTTCATCGATGCACTCGATATTGATCAGCGTCGAATCCATGTCCATCACACACAGTCCATAACGGTTCAAACGCTGGTTATCCGGCACAAAGGCGCAGTCAATCTGCTGCTCGGCACAAAAGGCACGCACAGCTTCAATGTCGGTCTCGTTAGTTGGCAAATAATAGGCATGTTCAGCAATCTGCATAAACTGTGTGCTGCCGCCAATTAAACGGTGAATGTGGGTGAGATGCGCGACGGTAATCGCGCGGCCTTGAACAACTAAACGCATGAAATAACCCGAAAGAATGAGAAAAATGGCATTATAACAGTGGCGCCCTACCACGTAGTGTCTTTGTTAATTGACGCCTGGATGATATGATTTTTTAACTCCTATTTAGAAAGCGCACCATGAAACCCGCTCCTCCAAACCTGGCATGGTTGAATCTGCCCAACATGCCTGCATCCATCAAAGCGCTGTTTGCTGGCTATCTGCTCGTGATAGGCTTAGGCTTATGTATGGCCGGGCTGCAAATCATGCTCACGCACGGCCTGGCTGACGGCAAGACCGGGCTTTCGATAGATGACATTGTCTACAGCTATTACGGTGACCGTAGCGGCAGCAAGTTAGCCAGCAAGCTCAATGGTTCCATGAAAGACAAGGCGCCGCTTGCAGTGCGCCAGGACATCATCAAATGGGCACAGAACGGCTCACCGGAATCAGAATGGGAACCGCACTACAAAGCTGTATTCGCTCAGAATTGCATCATGTGTCATAGCCAGATTCCTGGCATTCCCGATTTCACCAAGTTTGAGGAAGTCAAAAAAGCCGCCGCCCTCAATGAAGGCGCAACGGTTGAAGGGCTGACCCGAGTGTCGCATATCCATTTATTCGGCATCGCTTTTATCTTCTTTTTTGTGGGCTTTATTTTCAGCTTTGCGGTGAACATCCCCAGAAAATTGAAAGTGCTGGCGATTGCATTCCCGTTCGGTTTTTTGATTATGGACGTATTCTCATGGTGGCTGACTAAACTCAGCCCCAGTTTCGCTTGGCTTACCATCATCGGCGGCATCGGTTACAGCGCAGCTTCGGCCTATATGTGGGTGGTGAGCATGTACCAGATGTTTATTCTGTCGCGTAATGGAAAAATCTATGGCAACGCCTGGGAATCTGATTTATAGCAACCTAGCTGATTAATAACCAATAAAGAAACCATGCCGAATTACATTAAGTCCAGGCATGGCTTTTTTACTAGCTTCAACTCGGCTTTTGCGCGAAAATATCACCTGCAATTAAAATTAAAAACTGAATCAGCCTAAAATGAATCTTCATGAATATCAAGCCAAACTTTTATTAAAACAATATGGCCTGCCAACGCCTATTGGTGCGGTTGCTGGCGATGCTGCTGCAGCTGTAAATGCAGCCAATGCTATCCAATCGAACGCTTATGTGGTCAAAGCGCAAATCCACGCAGGCGGCCGCGGTAAAGCGGGTGGTGTAAAACTCGTCAAATCTGCCGCCGAGGTTGAAGCGACAGCAAAAAACCTGCTTGGCAAACATCTAATTACTTACCAGAATGCCCCCGATGGGCAAATGGTGAGTCAGGTACTCGTCGAGGAAACGCTGCCGATTACGCGCGAATTGTATTTATCGATGTTGGTAGATAGAAGCCTGGAGCGTGTTGTAGTTGTGGCCTCCTCCGCAGGCGGCATGGATATTGAAGAAATCGCAGCGACACAGCCCGATAAAATCCTGCAGGAAGTGTGCGATCCGCTCAATGGCCTAGTGGATTTTCAGGCGCGCAATTTGGCATTCAAGCTGGATCTGGCTGGTGAGCAAATCAGCACGTTTACCAAGCTGCTAAAAGGCTTGTACAAACTCTTCAAAGAGAATGATTTAAGCCTGCTGGAAATCAACCCGCTCATCGTCACGACCGATGGCAAACTGGTCGCGCTCGACTGCAAAATGAGCGTGGATGACAACGCGCTGTATCGCCAGAAATCACTCGCCGAACAGCGCGACTGGAGCCAGGAAGACGCCAAAGAAGCTATCGCGCACGAAGCGGGGCTCAATTACATCGCGCTTAACGGCAATATCGGCTGCATGGTCAATGGCGCCGGGCTTGCCATGGCAACCATGGACTTAATCAAGCTGCATGGCGGTATGCCGGCCAATTTCCTGGATGTAGGCGGTGGTGCCACAGCGGAAACCGTATCCAAAGCCTTCAAAATCATTTTGGCGGACAGCAATGTAAAAGCCATTCTGGTGAACATTTTTGGCGGCATCATGCGCTGCGACATTATCGCCACCGGCATTATTACCGCGGTAAAAGAAGTCGGCATGACGATTCCTGTTGTCGTCCGTTTGGAAGGCACAAACGTTGAGTTAGGCAAACAAATGTTACGTGAAAGTGGATTGAATATTATTTCGGCAGAAAACCTGACAGATGCTGCCAAGCAAGCGGTAAAGGCGGTGGCGGCATGAGCATTTTAGTGAACAAAAATACCAAAGTGCTTTGCCAGGGCTTTACCGGAAAGCAAGGCACGTTTCACTCCGAGCAAGCACTGGCTTATGGCACGCAGATGGTGGGCGGTGTTACACCGGGCAAAGGTGGCCAGTTACACTTGGATTTGCCCGTATTTAACACCATGCGCGAGGCTGTGCGCGAAACGCAGGCCAATGCCAGTGTGATTTACGTGCCGTCGGCGTATGCAGCAGATTCCATTTTGGAAGCCGCCGATGCAGGTATTGAGTTGATCGTGTGCATTACAGAAGGCATTCCGGTATTAGATATGCTGAACGTGAAAGCATCTCTTAAAGCCAATGGCGCTAAATTAATTGGCCCTAATTGCCCAGGCATTATCACGCCGGATGAATGCAAGATCGGCATCATGCCGGGCAGCATTCACCTGCGCGGCAAGGTGGGCGTGGTGTCGCGCTCCGGCACGCTCACTTATGAGGCAGTGCATCAAACGACTGCGCTGGGTTTGGGTCAAACCACCTGTGTGGGTATTGGCGGCGATCCGATTAAAGGCTTGAATTTTATTGAATGCCTGACCATGTTCGAGGCTGACCCGGAAACTGAGGCAATGATTATGGTGGGCGAAATCGGCGGCTCTGATGAAGAAGCCGCAGCGGATTTTATTAAACATCACGTCACCAAGCCTGTTGCAGCCTATATTGCGGGTTTGACCGCGCCAAAAGGCAAGCGTATGGGACATGCACTGTCTCTTATACACATCTAGATGTGTATAAGAGACAGCAGCAATTCCTGCGCTTTTCTATCTGCATCCACGATGTCGCCCAGAATATGGCCG
>OEOE01000153.1_pt1 | contig 10678 bp, 8 predicted proteins | sample 1539681 | NCBI WGS metagenome assembly OEOE01 (sample SAMEA3611561, study PRJEB22512) | activated sludge metagenome | biome: Urban; feature: Wastewater Treatment Plant; material: Activated Sludge | place: Slovenia | collected 2012-09-24
CGCCGGCCAGACCGTGCCTTTCGATTGCGCCGCCTGCCACGCCACCGGCTACAGCAGCCGGGGCAATCAGGACGACCGGCCGGGCATGGTCGGCACCTTCGCCCAGCCGGGCGTGCAGTGCGAGGCCTGCCACGGGCCGGGCAGCCTGCACGCCAATAACCCGCGGGCCTTCTCGATGGAGATCAGCCGCGACGCCGCCGCCTGCCGCGCCTGCCACATGACCGGCGATGTAGTGGCCGCCGACGGCTTCATCCAGCACACGACCCACGAGTACGGCGACCTATTCCCCGGCAAGCACGCCCTCATCGATTGCGTGGATTGCCACGACCCACATGCCGGCGTCGTTGCCCCGCGCGCCGCCCGCCAGCCGTTCCTGCGGGCCACCTGCGAGGGCTGCCACTTCCGCCAGGCCCAGGTGGAAAAGATCCACGTGCGCATCCGCGTCGATTGCGTCCGCTGCCACATGCCGCAGCTGATCCAGAACGCCATCGGCGTGCCCACGTCGTTCATGGCCGACGTGCAGACGCATCAGGTGATCATCAACGCCGAGCAGATTGGGCAATTTGCCGAGGACGGCCGCATCCTGCCGCAATTGGGCCTCGATACCGCCTGCCGCCAATGCCACAACAGCGAACTGGGCATCGGCCCGGCGCTGACGGACGAGACGCTGCTGGCGGCGGCCGAGGGCTACCACGAGCCGGAACCGACGGCCGTGCCCATTGAGGCAGGGGCTACCACCGCACCCTGATTGTACTTGTTAGGAGAAGGGATTGTTGCGAGCGCGACGGACTAGTCTTCGCATAGTGCTATTGGCGCTACTGGCCCTGGGGGTGGTAGTGGGGTTGGCCCATGCCCACTCGGCGCGGGCCGGCGCGCCTCCGCCCGTCGCCAAGGGTGGTTCGTCTTCCCTTGCCCCAGTCACCCCCAACCTGCCGCCGCCATTCCCCCTTCTCTTAGGATTGGATCGCTCTTCCGCCGCCCTGCCCCAACCGCAACCGGCCACCCATCCCCCGGTCGAAACCGCCTGCCGCGCCTGTCACGGTGACAGCCAGGCGGAGGTCGTCTTCCCGTCGGGCGAAACGCTGGCCGTGGCCGTCGATCTGCCGGGCTTCGACGCCTCGGCCCACGGCGCGATGGCCTCGGTCTACGTCGGCTGCACCGGCTGCCACGCCCCGGCCCGCTACCAGTTCCCCCACCCGCCCGTCGAGGAACCCGACTTGCGCAGCTATACGCTGGCCCGCTCGGAGACGTGCGTGCGCTGCCACGACCCGCACCTGACCGCCCACCCCGGGCCGGACTGGTCGGGCGGCTACGACCCGGCGCTGTCGGAGGCGGGCATCTCTGTCGTCTGCACCGACTGCCACGGCGATCACCACGTGCAGACGGTGGAGGCGTGGCGGCTGCCGGCGGCCACGACCGTCTGCGCCGACTGCCATCTGAACACCGGCGTGGCCCTGACCGAACCCGACCGGCTGAGCCAGCACGTCCAGGAAGGGTTATTCAACCAGAAACAGGTCAACAATGATTTCTGCATGGGCTGCCACGGGCCGCCCGACCGCGCCATGACCTTTCCCAATGGCGACGTCGTCTCGATCAGCATCGACGGCGAAGCCTTCCACACCTCGGTTCACGGCGCGGAGAATAACTGGCAACAGTTGGCCTGCACCGACTGCCACGAGAACTACAACTTCCCTCACCAACCCCTGCAAGCCGCCACGGCGCGCGACTACACAATCGAACAAGCCGAACAATGCGCCCGCTGCCACCAGACCCAGCAAGAAGGGCATCAGCAGGGCGTCCATGCCCAGGCGCTGGCCGAGGGCAACCAGGACGCGGCCACCTGCGTCGATTGTCACGGTTCCCACGACACGGCGCTGCCCAACCAGCCGCGATCGCGCATCTCGCTGACGTGCCGCCAATGCCATAGCACCATCTTCGACGAGTTTGCCCGGAGCGTCCACGGCGAAGCCCTGCTGGGCGACGAGAACCCCAACGTGCCCACCTGCGCCGAGTGTCACGGCGTCCACAGCGTGAATGATCCCACGACGGCCCTCTTCCGCAATCGCTCGCCGGAACTGTGCGCCTCGTGTCACGCCGATGAGGAGTTGATGGCTCCCTACGACATCTCGACCGACGTCTTCGAGACCTACGTCGATGATTTCCACGGCACGACGGTGACCATCTTCCACTCCAACGATCCCAACACGCCGACCAACAAGGCCGTCTGCTACGACTGCCACGGCGTCCACGACATCCGCCGCCCCGACGATCCAGAATCGGGCATCAAGGAGAACCTGCTGGAGACGTGCCAGCAATGCCACCCCGACGCGACGACCAACTTCTCGGACTCGTGGACGGGCCACCACCGGCCGTCGTTGCGCGACAACCCGCTGATGCTGCTGATCACGGTCTTTTATGCCCTTGTGATCCCCTCGACCGTGCTGTTCCTGGGCTTCCTGGTGGGCACGGATATTTATCGCCAGGCGCGCGGCCGGTAAGATGTTGAAGGATATGGACGAACCGACTCGTAAACCCGACGAAGACAGTGGTCAGTGGTCAGTGGCCAGTGACCAGTCAGCGCCGACGCGGCAGCCACGCCCAACAGATGCGCGGGCGACGGATGCGCGGGCGGCGGCTGCGCCGCCAACTCCGCCGGCACCCGAGCCGGCCGTGGTCACACCTGTCCCGTTGACGGAAGCGCCCGCCGTCTCGCCACCGGTTGCACCGGTTGTGACGATGGCCGAAACCGAACCGGTCGCCCACGACATACCCCCCCACGACCGCGAATACCCGCGCTTCCGCCTGATGGCTCGCATCGAGCACATGATGCTGCTTATCAGCTTTACTATCCTGTGCCTGACCGGGCTGCCGCAGAAGTTCCCCTTCTCGCCCCTGTCGCAAGGGATCATCGCCTTGTTGGGCGGTATCAATTTTATCCGCCTGATCCACCGCTGGGCGGCTATCGTGCTCATCCTGGGCACCATCTACCACCTGCTAACCTCGTCTTATCGCCTGTTCGTCAAGCGCGAGCAGATGCGCATGTTGCCCGACCTGAAGGATGGCCTCGACCTGCGCGACACGGTGGCCTACAACCTGGGCTTCATCGATGAGCCGCCCAAGATGCGCAAGTTCAACTTCGGCGAGAAGTTCGAATATTGGGCCGTGGTCTGGGGGACGGCGGTGATGATCGTCACCGGCTTCATCCTCTGGAATCCGATCTCGGCTACGCGCATCATCCCCGGCAACTGGATTCCGGTGATGATGGAAGCTCATGGCTGGGAGGCGGTGCTGGCGGCGGTGTCGATCGTCATCTGGCACTTCTATAACGTGCTGGTGAAGCACCGCAATCTGAGCATGTTCACCGGCGTGCTGTCGCACAAGATTATGGAGGAAGAGCACGCGTACGAACTGGAGCGGTTGGAAGCGGGCGGCTCGCCGTGGAAGGTCGTCCCGCCCGATGTATTGGCGCGGCGGCGGCGGGTTTTCCTGGCCGCGGCCGGTGTTGTGGCCGTGCTGGCCTTGGCGTTGGTGTTCTGGATGTTTACTTTCGAGGAGACAGTCATCACCACGCTGCCGGCGGCGACACGCGAGATTTTTGTTCCCCTGGTAACACCCGCGCCCTAGCGGACGGGAGCCAGATCGATCATGTGCCCCCGGACGGACAACGAGCGGCCCGTCCGGCATCGCACCAACAACCTAGCACTGAAGGAGGTTATTCACATATGAGAAACAACAAACGTCCGCTCATTTTCTTGTTGGTGGCCCTGCTGATGGCCGGGGTAATGCTGGTCGCCTGTGCCAATGATGGCACGCAGACCGGCCAGACTCCGGCGGCCGAGGTCACCCGTATCGTCACCGAGGAAGTGGAAGTTCCCGGGGCGCAAATCGAGGTCACCCGCATCGTCGAGGTAGCGGCCGAGGGGCCGTCGGTCACCATCCCGTTCTACGATGAGTGGGCCGCTTCGCCTCATAATGACACGGAGAGCGAAGCGTTCAACCATTGGAACGAGGAAGACCCGATCGAGGTGCCCACCGATTGCGCCAAGTGCCACAGCACGCCCGGCTACAAGGACCACCTGGGGGCTGACGGCAGCACGGCCGGCATCGTCGACGCGCCCGCGCCCATCGGCAGCACGGTCGAATGCGAGGCCTGCCACAACCAGGTGACCCTCACCAAGACCAGCGTGGTCTTCCCCTCGGGGATCGAGATCACCAACCTGGGCGACGAAGCGCGTTGCATGGAGTGTCATCAGGGGCGCGCCTCCACCGTCTCGGTCGATCAGCGCATCGCCGACGCCGGTCTGACCGAAGACCTGGACACCGTCAGCGAGGACATGGGCTTCACCAATATTCATTACTACGCCGCGGCGGCCACCCAGTACGGGACGCTGGCCAAGGGCGGGTATGAGTATGCCGGGTTGCCCTATGACGCGCGCTTCGACCACATTCCCAGCCACAACACCTGTATCGAATGTCACGACATGCACACGCTCCAGATCAAGCTGGATCAGTGCCAGGCGTGCCATACCGACGTGGAGAGCGCTGAGGATCTGGTCAATATCCGCATGGCCGGTTCGCAGGTCGATTTCGACGGCGACGGCAACATGGAAGAGGGTATCTACTTCGAGATCGAGGGCGTGCGCGAAGTGCTCTTTGCCGCCATGCAGGCCTACTCAACCGAGGTCAGCGGCATAACCATCGCCTACAACGAAGCGGCCTACCCCTACTTCTTCAGCGACACCGACGCCGATGGGACGCTGAGCGAGACGGAAGCCGTATTTGACAACGCCTTTAATGCCTGGACGGCCCGGCTGGCGAAGGCGGCCTACAACTACCAGGTCTCGCGCAAGGACCCCGGCATGTATGCCCACGGCGGCAAATACATCATCCAGTTGCTCTTTGATTCGATCACCGATCTGAATGGCGCCATCAACACCCCGGTGGACACGGCCGCCCTTCATCGCATCGATCACGGCCACTTTGCCGGCTCCGAGGAAGCGTTCCGCCATTGGGACGGCGAGGAAGAAGGCAACGGCGTCGTGCCCGGCAGTTGCGCCAAGTGCCACTCGGCCACCGGCCAGCCGGAGTTCATCACCGAGGGCGTGGTCACCAGCCAGCCGGCCAGCAATGGCCTGAACTGCGGCACGTGCCACAACGACGTGCAGGAGTTCACGCTTTATGAAGTTCCGTCGGTGCGCTTCCCCAGCGGGGCGACGGTGTCCTTCGGCGAGCGCGACTCGGCGGCCAACATGTGCCTCAACTGCCATCAGGGGCGTGAATCGACGGTCAGCGTTGACCGGCTCATTGGCGACAAAGAGCCGGACGTGGTCAGCGAAGACCTGCGCTTCCTCAATATCCACTACTTCGCCGCCGGGGCTACGCTGTTCGGCACAGAAGTCAAGGGCGCCTACGAGTTCGCCGGCCAGGAATACACCGGCTTCAACGAGCACGTCGGCACCTTCAACTCCTGCACCGAATGCCATGATACCCACGCGCTGCAAATCGTCATCGAAGACTGCGGCGAATGCCACGAGGGCGCGGACTCCCTGGAAGGGCTGCGCACCATCCGCATGACCGACGTGGACTATGACGGCGACGGCGACGCCACCGAAGGCGTGTACTTCGAGATCGACACCATGCGCGAGGCACTCTACGCGGCCATCCAGGCCTACGCGGTAGCGGTCACGGGCCAGGCGATCATCTACGACGCCCACGCTTATCCCTACTGGTTCGGCGATCTGGACGGCAACGGCCGGATCAACGATGACGAAGGCGGCTTCGCGGCCTGGACGCCTAATCTGCTGCGCGCTGCCTACAACTATCAGGATTCCACCAAGGACCCGGGTGGGTTCGCCCACAACTCGTCGTACACCCTGCAAATCTTGTTTGACTCGATTCAGGCGGTCGACGGCGACGTGACGGGCATGACCCGCGCCGAAGTGCGGACGTTTGACAACTAGGTTTGGATAAGCCGGGCCACGGGGTCCGGCCGCTTTCTTGGCGACCGAAAAGGGCCGCGTCTCGTCAGAGACCCGGCCCTTTTCCTTTTCCTCTTGTTCGTAGTCAGGCGCTTTAGCGCCGTTGGCGGGCAGGAGCTAAATAGTCGGGCGGCAGGCAGGTCATCTCCTGAGGGCCGCCCCCGCTACCGCTGGAAGGTATGATCGTAACGATCACACCTTCACTGCAAGCTTAACCGGCGTCCGACTTGGTGTTGTCGTCGTTCTCCGGCCCCAGCCTGTAGTGGCGAGCCACGCGGAGCAGGGTATAGATGAGTATGGCCGGAACCGCGATGCGCGCGCTGAAAAAGACGATCTCGGTCAGGATGGCTTGAAATTCGTTCATGGCTTGCCTCTTTTCCCGGTAATGACGCGCCGGGTTGCGGATTGGCGGATGGTTCCGGTTAGGCGGGGAAATTCGACCTTCCCGCTCAGCCTCAGGATACGCGATCCGGGCCGTGCGTGTAAATCGGGCAAACCGGCCATTCCGACCTGATGCAAATACCCCATTTGTACCCTGGGGCCTGCCCCCACAGGTCGGCGGGTCGGGTGCTCTAGCCGGCCTCGGCCCAGTCAGCCGACCTGTCAGGTCTATCACCAATGGGTGTTTTCCCCACGCCGCCCGGACGGCAAGATTGGGCGAACGCCCGATTGTCCCACCCCCCTCTCGCCCTTTATACTGCTTGTAGTTGCTCAGACTATCGTCCGCCCGGTCGCCCGATCGGTTCCGGAGGAGGCTTTTAATCAGATGACCATTCCATTGAACAGACGGATCGTCGGCGGCACGCTCATTGGCGTGCTGTTGCTGATCCTGGCGTTCGTAGCTCTGCCATCGGCGTCGGCCGCGCCGTTGCGCCAGGACGCCACCCCGGAGCCAAACGCCGAAGAGTGCGTCGGTTGCCACGAGGGCTTGCGCGCCTATTGGTCCGAAAGCGCCCACGGCTCCGCCCTGGTTGACCCCGCCTTCCAGGAAGCCTGGACGGCCCAGGGCGCGCCCAAGGAGTGCCTGGCCTGCCATACGACCGGCTTCGACCCCGAAACGGGTAGCTATACGGAAGGCGGCGTGGGCTGCCTGACCTGCCATTCGCCGGTTCCCAGCAACCACCCCGACGCCTACATGCCCACCGATGTTTCCTCGCGCCTGTGCGGCGATTGCCACATCGACACCTTCAACGAATGGGAGAACAGCGCCCACGGCGAGCAGGGCATGACCTGTAACCAGTGCCACAACCCGCACACGGCCAAGCTGCGCGTCGTCAATTCGCAGGAACTTTGCAATAGCTGCCACAACACCGAGGGCCATTACTACACCTTCACCGGCCATGCCCGCGAGGGATTGCTCTGCACCGACTGCCACCTGCGGGTGAACGACTCGCCCGACGCCGGCACCGAGGGGCACGGCGCGCGCGAACACACCTTCAGCATCGACCTCAAGGCCTGTAACGATTGCCATCTGGGCGACATGCACGCCGAGGGGGACGAGGCGATGACCAACGCCAGCATCGAGCCGCAGACCGACGTGGCCTGCTACCCGGTAGAGCCGGCCGCCGGGATAGAAGATGCCGGCTTCGTGCCCGCCCGCCAGGAAGTGACGCCCTACGTCAGCCAGACGCCCACCGGCCCCAGTCCGCTGGTCTACGTGCTGCCCATCGGCATCGGCCTGGTGTTCGGCACAATGCTGGCCCCCTGGCTGGAGCGTTTGACCAAGCGCCGCCGCGCCAACAACGAGGGAGAAGAGTAACCAATGGCGACTAAGATGGATCGCCGCGACTTCCTGAAGCTGGGACTGGCCGCCACGGCCACCGCGGCCGTGGGCATCGGCCTGAGCGACCGCCGTCTCATCCCGCTGCCGATGGCCGCCTCGGCCGCACCGGCGACCGTCCATAACGACGGCCCGGCCAACCCGGCGCACAAATGGGTCATGGTCATCGACCAATCCAAGTGCGTCGGCTGCGACCTGTGCCTGGCCGCCTGCCACGCCTACAACGACACGCCGCCCAACATTTCCTGGTCGCGTGTCGAAGAAGTGCAGCCGACGGCCGACGGGCAGCGCGTCTTCCGCCCCGTGCCCTGCCAACATTGCCAGCACGCGCCCTGTGTCGAGATTTGCCCCGTCGGGGCCACCTACCACCGCCACGACGGCCTGGTGATGATGGACTACGACAAGTGCATCGGCTGCCGCTACTGCCAGTTGTCGTGCCCCTACGGTGTGCGCCATTTCAACTGGGAAACGTTTACCGGCCCCAACCCCGACGTGCCCCACTCCGGCACGCCGGAGATCGAGCGCCGGCCGCGCGGCGTCGTCGAGAAATGCTCGTTCTGCGTCCATCGCATCGATCGCGGCATGTCGGCCGGACTGACGCCGGGCATCGACCCCGACGCCACCCCGGCCTGTGTCGTGGCCTGCACCTATGGGGCGCGCCTCTTCGGTGACCTGAACGACCCCGATTCGCCGGTCAGCGTGGCCCTGCGCCAACGCCCCGACGCCTACCGCCTGCGCGAAGAGTTGGGCACCGACACACGCGTTTTCTATCTGCCGCCGCTGTCATCGGCGACGGCAACCACGCCGGAGGAAAGCGAATCGTGAAGCTGAACCGCCACGCCATTCTACCGGCCATCAGGGCCAACCTGCCGGCCGCCAAAACAGCCATGCATGAGCCGATCTACCGCTGGATGGCGACTTTGGCCGGGCTGATGGTCATCGGCGTCAGCGCGGCGCTGGTGGTCTTCATCCGTGGCCTGGGCGTCACCAATCTGACCGACCTGGTGCCGTGGGGCTTGTGGATTTCGATTGACCTGTCGGCCATCGCCCTGGCCGCCGGGGCGTTTAGTGTGTCGGCCATCGCCTACGTCATGCGCCGCAAGGAGTTCCGGCCGGTCGCCAAGACGGCCGTCTATGTCGGCTTCGTCGGCTATAGCATCGCCATGATGATGCTGCTGCTCGACATCGGCCGGCCCGACCGCTTCTGGCACGGCTTTGTCTTCTGGAACATCCATTCGCCGCTGTGGGAAGTGACCATGTGTGTCGGCCTCTACTTCACGGTGCTGATGCTGGAGGTGCTGCCCATCGTCGGCCATTGGCACGAGGTGGAGCACCGCTTCCCGCTTCTCTCGCTGCGGTTAACGTCGCTCCACAAGCTGACGCCCTATCTGGCCGTGGTCGGCCTCATCCTCTCGACGCTGCACCAATCCTCGCTGGGCCTGACCTACGGCAAGCTCATCGCCCGGCCCATCTGGAACCGCCCCTGGCCGATGGCGATCAACTTCTACGTCTCGGCCATCGTCGGCGGCATCGCCCTGGTGACGTTTATCTCGCTGCTGTCGGCGCGGCTCTCGTCGCGGGCGCGGGTCGATCAGGCGCTGCTGGACAAGCTGGCCCACGGCGTGGGCTGGGCGGTGCTGTTCCTGCTGACCTTGCGCTGGTGGGATTTGATGTCGATGCCGGTCGAGTACGTGCCGGGCAAGACCGAGGCGCTCTACATATTGACTCGCGGCCGGCTGGCCTTCAACTTCTGGGGACTGGAGATCGCCCTGGGTATGTTGTTGCCGGCGATCATCCTGCTCGTGCCCGGCTTGCGGCGCGTGCCCCGGCTGCGCCTGCTGGCCCTGGCGCTCATCGTCGTCGGCGTCATCGCCTTTCGTTGGAATACCAATCTGGTGGGACAACTGGTCGTCTTCGGGACGGTTCCCGGCAGCGACGTGCCGTTGTTCACCCATTACACGCCATCACTTATTGAGATACTGACAGGAGTCGGCGTGATTGCCTACGGCCTGTTGGCGATCACGTTCGGCGTCAGATATCTCAATGTGATTGATCATGGAGAAGTGGTGGAAGCGCCAGCCGAAGCCTCTGTGCCCGCCGCCATGATACCCTCCTCCTCCCGTTGAGCAACTCAGGAAAAGGGTGGGCTAAAAAAGCGCCGCAACGGGCAACCGCTGCGGCGCTTTTGATTTGGTTTGGGCTATAATGGAGTCGATGGCCGCACTGGAAGATTTACTCGATCATTTGGACGCCACGCGCGAGCGCACGTTGGTGGCCCTGGAAATGTTGTCCGACGAGGCGCTGCTGACTCCCGGCGTCATTGGCCGCTGGTCAATCGCCGACCTGCTGTCGATCCTGACCGCCTGGGACGCCGAGGTCGTCACCGGCCTGCTGCGGCTGAAGGGCGGCCGCGCGCCGGAAAATCTGCTGGCCGCCGCCGCCAACCCCGACCTCTATAACGCCGCCCGCCACCAGGAGGCCCAGGGGCGCGATCTGGACACCATTTTCGCCGACTTTCAGGGGGCGCGGCTGCATCTGGAGGAGTGGCTGGGCGAGCTGCCGGAGCGCGCCCTGACCGACCCGCGCCACTTCAAGGCGCTGGGCGGCAAGTCGCTGGGCCGGCTCATCGCCCGCGCCACCTATGAAAACGAGGCCCGCTATCTACCCTTTCTGACCACGTTCGCCGAACGGTGGGAAGATACGCCTGACGCGAGTGACGATGCGGCTGTGGCCGAGCCGGGTGAGATGATTGCCCTGGGCGACATCGGCATTCTGAGCGCGCCGGGGGTGAATGGCGACGCGGCCGGTGGCGACTTCCCGGAGGATGACGACGATGATGACGAATAAGCCGGTCGCCTTGCCGGAGGCGTATGCCGCGGCCCACACATCGGCCGTGCTGGTGGAGCACGCCGAGCGGGGG
>OEOE01000155.1_pt1 | contig 10672 bp, 10 predicted proteins | sample 1539681 | NCBI WGS metagenome assembly OEOE01 (sample SAMEA3611561, study PRJEB22512) | activated sludge metagenome | biome: Urban; feature: Wastewater Treatment Plant; material: Activated Sludge | place: Slovenia | collected 2012-09-24
ATTGAAACTCAGCGCCAACAAGCGCGCTGGCAAAAGCGTTTAACCTGGGTTATATTGCTGCTGGTCATGTTGCAGATTTCCGCCTATTTATTATTTTATATTTGGAGTTAATCATGAAAATGCTACCAAAAATCATTGGCTTATGTCTTGCATTATGCGCTACGCTGGCATTGGCTGCCACTCCCGCCGGTTTGTGGAAAAGTGTCGATGACAAAACCGGTAAACCACGCTCACTTATCCGCATCACCGAACACAATGGCGAATACAGCGCCGTGGTAGAAAAAGGCTTGCTCCCGACCGACACGGGCGAAGCGGTGTGCGACAAATGTACCGATGAACGCAAAGGCCAGAAAATCATCGGCATGACGATTGCAAAAGGCCTGAAAGAGAAAAATGGCGTATACCAGGGCGGCGAAATTCTGGACCCAGATAACGGCAAAACCTACAAATGCAAAATGAAACTGGACGAAACCGGCAACAAACTGGAAGTGCGCGGATTTATTGGGGTTTCGCTGTTTGGCAGGTCGCAGACCTGGACGCGGGAAGAGTAGTTTTAGAGTAGTTTTATATAACCGCATTCGGCGCAACGAGCTTGATGCAACACTCTGCCGGATAGAAAACAATGCTTCTGCAGACCGCATGGACATTGGCTTGCAGGGCATGTAAATTAATTAGCGCTTTTGGCAGTGGCTACAGAAAAACGTGGAGCGCTGCCCCAGCCGGATGCACTGGATGGGTTTGCCGCATACTTTGCACAGCTCACCAGTGCGCCCGTACACGAAATATTCCTGCTGGAAATAACCCGGGTTGCCATCAGCACCAAAAAAATCCCTTAAGCTGCTGCCCCCTGCTTTAAGCGCATCGTTCAGCGTTGCCTTAATTTCTGCCACTAATTTTTCACACTGTTTTAATGTCAGTTGCTTAGCAGGCGTTTCAGGATGAATTCTGGCGCGGAATAGCGATTCTGAAGCATAAATATTGCCCACACCCACCACCAAGTGGCTATCCATAATCGCAACCTTGATCGCTGCGCTACGTGTACGCAATCCATCATGTAAATATTTAGCATTAAAACCATCTTCGAGCGGCTCCGAGCCTAGCACGCTGAGTAACGGATGCTCCTCCGGCATCACGCCTGCCCATAACACCGCGCCAAACCGGCGCGGGTCGCGCAGGCGCAACACCTGGCCAGCTTTCCCATCAACACCATGAAACTGAATATCAAAATGGTCATGCTTTTCAGGCGGGTAATTTCTATCGAGCAGGCAAAGACGGCCGGACATGCCCAAATGCAACAAAAGGGTACCGTTTTCAAAATCTGCCAGAATGTATTTGGCGCGACGCCTTAAGCCAAGCAGTTTTTGATTGTAGAGCGTTTGCGGCAGATGCGCCGGAACTGGCCAGCGCATACCGGCGTTGCGGATGACGATATTCTTAACTGTCTGATTTAAGAGCGGAACCAGGCCGCGACGGGTGACTTCAACCTCTGGCAACTCAGGCATACATCACCCGCCAGCTGCGTCTTATTGAAGATTAAGCGGCGGGTTCAGCATATTAAACCCGACATCATTGCTAAAGTGATACAAAACGCCTTCATCGGGGCGGCCAAGCAGTAAATCCGGCGCTTCCTGGATTTTATCGAAATGTATTTTTTTGCCATCTTTCAGTTTCACTTCGAATGACGGATAGGTCGCTTTACGGTCTGGCGTATATAACTCGACTTGTTTGGCCTGCGCCTGCTTCCAGCTGAAATCCAGCCATTCATTCAGTTCGTTTTGCGTAGGTTTGGCTTTGGGCGCATTCACGCTCCATTTGCCATCTGTAATATCCACATTCAGGCGCACTTCTTCCCATTGCTCCAGACGCGAAAAATCGAAGCCGGAAATCTGTTTCGCCTCCTCCCGGGCAAGCGGGTTTTTATCAACCAATTCAATAGGTTGTGTACTTGCCGCCTCTGCATAACTGCCTGGCAGCAGATAAACCGCATCTTTATAGGCGATATACTGTTCTTCATTGACCGGATTGAATGTTCCAAAAACAAACTCTTCTGTGCCGGTTGCATTAGTGAGCTTGAGCTTAAGTTGCGGGTTATCCAGCCCAAACTTGGTCAAATCGGTAGCAGGGAACTTCTCTGCACTTTTAGCCGCGATGATAGCCAAAATGCGCTGTACGGACATCTGGTCTGCACGCACTTTATAGGGTGCGGTCATGCGCCACAGGCCATCCACCTTCTCGAAGCTGGTGGGAGCCTGAGCTGGAAACTCTACTTTGATCGCGGTAAAATCACCCAGTTTCAATGTGGAAACCTCATGCCCGGAAGGCGCGCTGGTGTTGGCTTGAGGGCGCATATACAAAAACGTGACCAGGCCGGCTACAATCGCCAGCATCACCAAATTCAATATCCATCTCTTTTTCATATCACCATCTTTTTAATATTTAGGCTAACCCATCATTATGCTTTTCTGCGTTTCCACCACAGCCAGAAGCCCGCAATGAACACCCCGATCGGGATGAAAAACTGGAAGCCATGGAATACTGTCCAGGCAACCAGACGGCTTGTGTCATCGCTTGGAATAGTCACATTGATGTCTTTTAGCGGCATAGGCTGAATGGTGATGAGCTTGTCGTCACCCGCCAGCCAGTTGACAACATTGATACCGAAGTCCAGATTGCCGCCGTTGGTGATAAAGGTGTTCGATAAAAAGTTGCCGTTGCCCATCACCACCACGCGCTGACCCTTTTTGCCATATTCACGTTCTAAAGCCACGCCGATATTGATTGGACCGCGTTTGTCTTTTTTCTCATCAAACACGGCTTTCTGGTTTTTTCCGCCATTCAAAATCTTGTCTGACTCCAGCCAGCCATTGGGCGCGACTTCCACCAAACGCGCCACCTTCCAGCCAAGCTCATCAGAAGCCTTTGCATCCACTTCATGCGCCTCGGGGAATAGTGTGCGTAACTGAAAGTTACGCGTAATGGGGTGGTCACCATACAAGCTAGCGAATGCCACTTTGGCATCTGCGCCATATTGTGCCGCAGTCATGTCCACGACGATGCCTGGTGAAACAGTCAAGCCCAGATAGTCTGCAACCTCTTTCAAACCATGCAAATTATCGTTATCAAGCAGCCACAGCAGGTTGCCGCCCGCCTCTAAATAAGCCTTGATTTTTTTCGCTTCGATTTCGCTTAAATCCACTTGCGGACTGGCAATCACCAGCATGGCGCCATTACTTGGCACCGCCTGGGCAATGGTTAAATCCGGATTGGCAAATTTAAAGCCTTTCTCCTCAAGTTTTTTACCAAATTCACCAATATCGTGATTTTTAATCCCCTGCAGATGCCGCTCGCCGTGACCATCCAGAAACATCACGGCCTGTTGGCTGGTACGCGCCAGGCGCACCAGCAGATTGGTCATTTCCTGTTCGGCAATCGGCGGGAAAATATGCTCGGTGCGCTTGTTATATTCCACCACCACTTCGCCATCTTGCTTAATATTGGCATCCTGCGCCAGTTTTGGCTCTTCGGATGGGTTAATGAATTTAAGATGAATATCTCTCTTTTCGCGCTGATAGCGCGTCATAAAATCGATCATGCCCTTACGGAAGGTATCGCCACGGTCTGCGTCATCTTTGGTAGCAAATACCGTGACATTCACTGGCCCCTGCATCGACTTGAGAATATTTACACTACCGGGCGTGAGTATGTTGCGGTTGGCTTGCGTGATATCCTTTGCCACATGGTACTGGCTTGCCAGATAACCCAGAAGAACGATTAGCAGTAAAAACAGCAGCACAAAAAACCAGTTTTGCGCCAGCATTTGTAAACGTAGATTTCTATTTATTTTCATAGACTTAATCCAATCAGCCTCTTAAACGGTCTGCGTCTAAACGACGAATGGTTAAAATTAAAAAAGTAGCGGTAAATAACACAAAATAGGCAATGTCCGCAGTATCAATCAGCCCTCCGGCAAACGATTGAAAATGATTCATCAGCGAAAGTTTTGCCATGGTGCTGCTTGGGTCACCCGCAAAAAAACGATCCAAAATCATCAGCGCGAACAATGCGATAAAGCTCAAAATAGCGGCCACTACCGGTTGTGAGGTCAGGCTGGAGAAGTACAGGCCGAGCGCAGAAAAACTCGCGACCAATAAAAACAGGCCCAATGAATTGGCCAGAATGTAGCCAAAATCGATATCGCTCCAGATGTTGAGCGTAGAAAGCATCAGCGCGATATACACAATCAGGATGCTTAAAAAAGCGACCAGCCCAATGAACTTGCCCAGGACAATCTCAGTCAGTGACAACGGCGCGCTGAACAGAAAAGGCAGCGTCTGGTTGCGGCGCTCTTCTGATATCAGCCGCATCGAGAGCAGCGGCACCGCAAACAGCATGATAAACGAGGCCAGTCCATACACGACCTGACCAACAAATTGTGTTACGCCGGAACGCTCGGCCGGGCGAATGGCGCCGGACATCACCTCGAAATAGTCATTCACGCCGTTAAGATAATACGTACCGAACGCAAACATCAGCAACGCCAGGATGATCCAGCCCATGGGCGAGGCAAACACGCTTTTGAGTTCTTTTCTTGCAATATTCAATATCATTTTCTAACCTTAATTTTATCCGGCTTTTTATGCGGCTTCGGCTACCGCATCTTGGTAGGTCAACTGCACAAACACGTCTTCCAGACTGGTTTGATCAGGTGCGATCTGGTACAGGCCCCAGCCATTTTTTACCGAGGCTTGCACGATTGCCTCATGTGGAGCTTCCGCCTCGGCAAAGCGAACGCGCATCATATTATTATCGGTCACTTCAGCTTCGGTCACGCCATTAATTTTAAGCAACTCTTCTACCGTCGGCGCTTTGCTGAATCCAATCAATAACTTATTGCCGACGCGCTGGCGCTTCAGCACATCGATGCCGCCGTTAAACACCAGCTTGCCTTTGTCAATAATCTGCACGTGGTCACACACCATTTCTACCTCGGGCAGAATATGCGTAGAGAGAATCACGCTGTGCGCGCCACCAATTTCACGAATCAGTGCGCGGATATCGCGAATCTGGATCGGGTCCAAGCCCACGGTTGGCTCGTCCAGAATCACCACCATCGGGCTGTGAATAATGGCCTGGGCGATCCCTACCCGCTGCTGGTAGCCATTAGATAAATTTTCTATCAAACGCTTGCTCATGTGCATTAAGCCGCAGCGCTCTTTGGCGTTTTCAACCGCTTTCTTGATGTGCTTGCCGCTTACCCTATGCAAGCGCGCCGCAATGGTTAAATATTCATCGACCGTCAGCTCTTTATACAAAGGGCGCATTTCGGGCAGATAGCCGATCAGCGCCTTGGCTTCCTTGGGGTTTTCGATCATGTCGATGCCGCAGATTTTTACGCTGCCTGCGCTCGGCGCGAGATTACCCGTAAGCATTTTCATGGTCGTGGATTTGCCTGCGCCGTTTGGCCCCAAAAATCCGAGCACTTCGCCCTGCTTTACGCTAAAGCTCACATTGCTCACGGCCTCACGACCGCCATAAAGTCTGGTCAGTTCGATTGCTTCTACTGTCAAATTATTCATAAATGTTTAATGTGTACCAAGGTAAAACTCGTGGTTTATGAAACAAAACTGGTAGATTAGTTTCATGCAAAAAGTTATAGTCATACTTAAATATAAGTAATTACTGCCAACCTTTAATTATGGATGAACTTGCGCTTACTGTCACGGACTAAACGATACACAAACGCCATCTCTGGATAATGATCGAATGCCACAAATCAAGAAAATAGTTACAGCACTGCTTATCGGTGCTGCGTGTGCCAGCAGCCTGAATGCGGCCGCAGAACCGAAAGCCACGCCTGCCATCACGACCGCCAATGCGGAGTTTGTGTACAAATACCTGTTAGGCGAAATTGCCGGACAGCGCGGCGAAATTACGCTGGCCAGCCAATTATTTCTGGATTTGGCCAAGCAAACGCGCGATCCGCGGCTGGCAGAGCGCGCCGCACGCGCCGCCGCTTATGGCAATCAGCCAGGCATTGCTTTGCAGGCCTCTACATTATGGGCGGAACTGGATCCAGCATCCCTTGAGGCACAGCAGGCTTCCAGCCAGTTACTCATCGCCAGCGGCAATTTAAAACAGGCCAAACCGCATATCCAGAAGCTTCTGGCCAAGGAAGAAACACGCGCCAATGGCTTTTTATATCTGAATTCACTACTGGAAAATCAAAAAGACAAAGCAGAAGTTTTGACCGCGATTACTGAATTTGCCGCACCCTACCCTAAATTGCCCGAAGCGCAATTTGCAATAGCACAGGCGGCGCTGGCCGCAAACAAGCCCGATATCAGCAAAAAGGCGCTCGAAACCGCAAACAAACTGCGTCCTGGCTGGGAGTTGGCCGCACAACTGCAAGGGCAGTTGCTGTTGAAAGAATCCCCGGACAAAGCGGTTAGTTTTTATCAAGGTTTTTTAAAACAATACCCAAAAGCGAACGATGTGCGCATGGCCTATGCCAAGTTACTGGTAAGCCAAAAACGTCATGCGGAAGCTAAACCCGAGTTTGTAAAACTGGTTGAAAGCTCAAATGGCAGCCCTGAAATCAGCGCGGTGGTTGGCCTGCTATCGTTAGAGTCCAATGATTTTTCGATGGCCGATAAATATTTCCAGCAGTCCCTCAGCTCGGGATTTAAAAACCCGGACCAGCTGTATTTTTACCTGGGGCGCAGCGCGGAGCGTCAAAAAAACGACACGGCGGCGCTTAGCTGGTACGACAAAATTCAACCCGGCAATCATTTTTTGGATGGCAGGCTTTCTGCTGCCAACGTGATTGCGCGCACCAAAAACGTGGATGCTGCCATCAAAATGCTGGACGAGGTGGAAGACCTAACGACAGAACAGCAAATCACGGTGATTCAGGCTGAGGCCAGTTTATTAAACCAGGCCAAGCGCAATCAGGAGTCGTTCGACCTGATGCAGAAAGCGGTAAACAATATTCCCAATACGATTGAGCTCATTTATGACTATGCAATGGCGGCGGAACGGATAGGCAAACTGGATGTGATGGAAGCAGAATTGCGCAAGGCAATCCAGCTCCGGCCTGATTTTGCAGCGGCTTATAACGCGCTTGGGTATTCGTTTGCAGACCGGAATATCAAACTGAATGAGGCCAAAACCTTAATTGAAACCGCGCTCAAATTACAACCAGACGACCATTATATGCTCGACAGCTTGGGCTGGGTGCATTATCGTTTGGGCAATTTAACCCTCGCGGCAGAATATCTGCGCAAAGCCTATGAAACTCAAGCCGACCCGGAAATTGCCGCACATCTGGGCGAAGTGCTGTGGAAACAAGGCTTGCAGGAAGAAGCTAAAAAAATCTGGGCGAACGCGTTAAAAGACTACCCCGAAAATGATGTGCTGGTGGCTACTGCCAAAAAATTCCGCTCTTAAATCTTTCCAGTTTTATATCTTGTAGAGTCTAAATTTGCTGCTTAGTCGCAATATTTTTTTTTCAACCATTGTTCCATTGATACTGGGCATAGCGGGCTGTGCGACCTTACCGCCGCCGCCTCAGCCGCCTACGACATCAAGCATCAATCAACAGCATCTCGCCACGCTTACCAGCATCAAAACATTCTCGCTTAAAGGCCGTTTAGGCATAGTCTCCAACCCGCGCGGCTTTACAGGCGGTATCGAATGGCAGCATCAAACCGCCGAAGATAATATTGATGTGTATTCACCCGTGGGCGGCAAAGTCGCCAACATCATCAAAAAGCCCGGTGGCGTTACGCTCACCACGCAAGATGGCCGCTCCACCACTGCAAAGGATGCTGAAAGCCTCACCGAAGCCACGCTAGGCTGGCGCTTGCCTCTGGAAGGACTTAGCGACTGGGCGTTAGGCAAGCCGACAGCCAGCAAAATAGACGCGGCCACATGGAATGAACAAGGTCAGTTTACTACGCTGAAACAGGACGGCTGGGATATTGAATATCAAAATTATGCTGAAAACAGCGGCTACTTTTTGCCCGGAAAAATTATACTTAAAAGCGAAAAAGTGAATATAAAGTTACTGGTGGAAAAATGGACTGGCGCTGGAAATTAGCGCTCAGGAACACAAAGCCACCGATATAAAGGTACTGAATCAGGATGAAACAAGTTCAAGACTCCCTAAATGACTGGCTAAAATCACAGATAGCCAGAGGCTGCAGCCTGGAATCGATGATTGAGGCGCTGCAACAAGCCGGCCACCCTGCCGTAAACGCACACAGCCTCGTAGTTAAAGCCTTTGAGAAAGCGGGCTTGATTGCAGATTCTTCTATGCCGAGTTTACAGGTAACCGTAGCGTGGCAAAAAATCATGCAGCAACGTGGAGAGATGGCATCAATCAAGCCCGTTATCGCACTTGCCACACCGCGGCTGATGGTGTTTGAGAGCTTCTTAAGCGATGCCGAGTGCGATACACTGATTGCGCTATCGCTGGCAAAAATGCAGGATTCCACAGTGGTGGACCCGCAAACCGGTGAATTTGTAAAGCACGCGGAACGCATCTCGCGCGGTACGCATTTCGAGCATCAAAGCAATGAGGTTGTGATTGAAATTGAGAACCGGATAAGCAAGTTGTTCGGCTTTCCGGTGAATCAGCAGGAAGCGATTCAGATACTGCATTACGGCGTAGGCGGAGAATATCGCCCGCATTATGATTATTTCCCGCCTGAAGAGGCCGGCAGCCAGTCAGCGCTTGCGCACGCGGGGCAACGGCTGGCCACGCTGGTGATGTACCTCAATACGCCAACACAGGGTGGCAGCACGGATTTACCGAATCTAGGACTCACCGTCACGGCCAAAAGAGGCTTTGCCCTGTATTTTGAAAGTATCGCCCCGCATGGCGAGCCCTATCCCCAAACCTTGCACGCAGGCATGCCTGTGTTAACTGGCGAAAAATGGATTGCTACCAAATGGCTTAGGGAGCGTGCGCTGTTCTAGCTTTTGACACCTCTGCCATTTGCTCTGCAGCCTGATCCAGGCTCACCTGAAACCTGGAATTAACGCCTAATTCCACCTCTGCTTCCGCATTAAAGAACACCTGTACTTGCGCATAATTTATGCTGGTTACATGTGGACGCAAGCAGCATGAAAAAAGTCATTATATTTTTAATGTTATCCATCAGCTTCAGCAGCAATGGTCACGCGGCTATCTGGGTAAAACTGAATGAAAATGGCAACTCGAAACTCATGCTGGATAAGCAATCCATGCTGCAGCAAGATGCCTTTAAGAAAGCCTGGGTGAAAGTTGAATACAGAACACCACAAAAAAACCTGGAAACAGTAGGAACTGAATACAACCTGTCAAAATTACTATGGTTTTTTGATTGCACAACACAAAAATCAGCCACATCGCAGGTTTTTCAGTATCTTGGTAATGAACTTGTTTATTCCGCAGGCGTTGATCCTAAGAATGCCGAGTTTATCGAGCCTGTGCCGGAATCTGATGTAGACATCGCCATGCGCCATGTGTGCCTCGCAAACAAACCGGCTTCCACACCTGTAGAATCTAAGTCCGCAGCTAAAAAGCCTGATACTCCTGCAGCCAAACCCGAAAAGAGTGAAAACAAAAAGGCAGAAACAACAGCCGAAACCGTCGCAGAGAAATCTGAACAGCCAGCGACTAAAGCTGTTGCCGCATCAGTTGCACAACCAGAGAAACAAGGCACCGCCAATGCACAAGCCCATAAAATCCATTGGACCTATGAAGGTAAACAAGGGCCTGACAATTGGGCCAAGCTCAGTCCGGAGTTCGCTACATGTGAAACCGGGCGCAACCAGTCCCCTGTCAACATTGAAAATACGATGCGTGCATCGTTAAAACCGCTTAAGGGAATACAGAAATTTCCTGCAAAGGATATTGTCAATAACGGCCATACCGTGCAGGTGAACTTTAAGCAGGGCAACATGCTGGTGCTGGATAGCGCGCCTTACCAGATGAAGCAGGTGCATTTTCACGCACCCAGCGAAAATACCATCAACGGCAAATCCTTCCCATTAGAAGCACATTTTGTACATGCCGACTCCAAAGGCAACCTTACCGTGATCGGCGTCATGTTCAAGGAAGGCGAAGCCAACCCGAGCTTGGAAAAGCTCTGGGCGCAGCTGCCTGACAAAGAAGGTGCGCCGGTTTCGTTAAAGAGCAGGGTGATTCCGAGCGAACTCATTCCGGAAAACCGCGCTTATTATCGATTTAGCGGCTCACTCACCACACCGCCATGCAGCGAAGGTGTGCGCTGGCTATTGATGAAAATCCCCATGACGGCATCCAAGGCACAAATAGAGGCTTTTGAGCGCGCGGTAAAACACCATAACAACCGCCCGGTACAAGCATTGAACGGCCGAGTGATTGTGGAGTAAACCAAATAAAAGATTAATTTAAGCCAACCATCTGGCTACGGATGCACATGCGCTAAAATGGCGTGTATGCAAAACTTTCAATCATTTCTGGCACCTGCAAAAATCAATCTGTTTCTGCACATCACCGGCCGGCGTGCCGATGGCTACCATACGCTGCAAAGCGTGTTCCAGCTGCTGGATTATTACGACACGATTTACCTGAAACCCACAACAACAGGCGCAATCAAGCGCCTCAACGAAATAAATAACGTGCCTGCAAGCCAGGATTTATGCG
>OEOE01000157.1_pt1 | contig 10589 bp, 5 predicted proteins | sample 1539681 | NCBI WGS metagenome assembly OEOE01 (sample SAMEA3611561, study PRJEB22512) | activated sludge metagenome | biome: Urban; feature: Wastewater Treatment Plant; material: Activated Sludge | place: Slovenia | collected 2012-09-24
CGACCACCGGATTGAGGTCATCACCCGCCGCACGCGCTACGAACTGGACAAGGCCGAGCGGCGGCAGCACATCCTGGCCGGGCTGCTCATTGCCATCGGCAATCTGGACGAGGTCATCCGCACCATTCGCGAGGCCAGCGACGCCGACGACGCCCGTAGCCAGTTGATGCTGCGCTTCGGCCTGACCGAGTTGCAGGCCACGGCCATCCTCGACATGCAGTTGCGGCGGCTGGCGGCGCTGGAGCGGCAGAAGATCGAGGACGAGTACCGCGAGGTGACGGCCCACATCGAATATTTGCTGAGCCTGCTGCAAGACCGGCACAAGATTTTGCAACTGATCAAGGACGACCTGACCAAGCTGAAGGAAAAGTACGGCAACGCCCGCCGCACCCAAATCCTGCCCGGCCTGGACGGCGAATTCGACATCGAAGACCTGATCAAGGATGAAGACGTCTTCGTGTCCATCACCCGCCGCGGCTACATCAAGCGCACGCCGGTGTCGGCCTACCGCCGCCAGTCGCGCGGCGGCAAGGGGCTGATCGGCATGACCACCCGCGACGAGGACGCGCTGGAGCATTTCTTCGTCGCCGGCACGCTCAATACCATCCTGTTCTTCTCCGACCTGGGCAAGATTTACGCCACCAAAGCTTACGAGATCAACGAACTCGACCGCACGGCCAAGGGGGTGTCGCTGATGAACATCCTGCCCCTGTCCCCGGACGAGAAGATCACCGCCGCGCTGCCGGTCCACGACTTCGGCGACGGCAAATATCTGATCATGATCACCCGCAAGGGGCGCATCAAGCGCGTGGCGCTGAGCGTCTTCGCCAACGTGCGGCCGAGCGGCCTCATCGCCGTGAACCTGGAGCCGGGCGACAGTCTGGGCTGGGTCAAGATGACGCAGGGGCACGAGGACATCATCCTCATCAGCCGGCAGGCCAAGGGCATCCGCTTCAACGAGGAAGACGTGCGGCCGATGGGCCGGGCGGCGGCGGGGGTCAACGCCATGCGGCTGGATAGCTGGGACAGCCTGGCCGGAGCCGACGTGGCGACGCCCGACGACGACCTGCTGGTCATCACCGAAAAAGGCTACGGCAAGCGTACGCCGCTGGAGGAGTATCGCCAGCAGGGGCGTTACGGCCAGGGCGTGAAGGCCATGAGCCTCAGCCCGGAGCGCACCGGGGCCATCGTCGCCGCGCGGGTGGTGTCGCCCAAGGACGAGGTGACGCTCATTTCGTCGGGCGGCATCCTGTTGCGCATGTCGGGGGCGCATATCTCGCGCCAGGGGCGGCAGTCGCAGGGGGTGCGGGTGATGGACCTGCGCGACGGCGACAGCGTGGCCTCCGTGGCCGTCATCCGCGAGACGCGCCAGGCCGTGACCGACGCCGAAATGCACGATAATGCGGCCGAGGGCGAGGCCATCGAGCTATTGGAACCGGCGGCCGACGGACACCTGCCGGGCACAAACGGCGCGGGATAAAAAGAATGGCTACGGATTCAGACGGACAAAACGGATTTAACATATCCGTTTTGTCCGTCTGAATCCGTAGCCAATTCTTCTTCTTCAAAGCAAAAGGGGCCGGCTGAATTGCCGGCCCCTTTTCGTTGGTGAGAGTCAGGAACGCCGAAACCTGACTCTCGTTAAAAGGAGGAGAAGAAGAAGAGATTTTTACCCTTCGCTGACTATTCTACGACGGAAAGTCGATTGTCGCTGTACGCATGTTCTACGCGCTCACTACGGAAAACATACGCTTGTGAAGCGTATCACAAATAGCTCTAAATCCCCTGCTCCCTTTCCCCCCTGCCCCCCTGCGCTTTCTACGCTACAATCCCCACCCATATGACCCGCCTCACGCGCACCCACGCGCTGGCCTTCATGGTGCTGGCCCTGCTGGTGGCCGCCGCGCTGCGGTTGCCCGACCTGACGGCCGTGCCGCCTGGCGTCCACTACGACGAAGCCGCCTATGGCCTCAACGCCGGCGACATCGGTCTGCGCGGCGAGCGGCCGGTGTTCATCCCCAGCTTCACCGGCCGCGAGCCGCTGTTCCTCTACCTGGCCGGGGGGATGGCCCGCGCCCTGGGCAACACGCTCTTCGCCCTGCGCCTGACGGCAGCTTTCGTTGGCCTGCTGACCGTGGCGGCGACGTATTGGCTGGGCCGGGAGATGCTGGCCGACCGTCGCATTGCTCTGCTAGCGGCGGCGCTGCTGGCGGTCAGCTTCTGGCACGTGCTGTTCAGCCGCCTGGGCTTCCGGGTCATCAGCCAGCCGCTGCTCATGGCGTTGGCCGTGGCGGCGCTGTTTCGCGGGCTGCGCGGCGGCCGTTGGCCGTGGCTGTGGGCCGCCGGGCTGCTCATCGGCCTGACCGCCTACACCTATCTGGCGGCGCGCCTCTTTCCGGTGCTGCTGGCCTTCGCCCTGCTGCCGCTGCTGCTCGACTCCGACACACGCGCCGTTCGCCTGCGACAACTGGCCTTCGTCGCCCTGGTGGCCTTCCTGACCGCCCTGCCGCTGCTGGGCTACTTCTACTTCAATCCCGATGCCTTCTGGGTGCGCATCGGCCAGGTGGCGCCGGGCGAAAATAGCCTGAGCCTGACCGAGAGCCTGCTGCGGGCCTTCGGCATGTTCTTCCTGCGCGGCGACCCATATCTGCGCTTCAACCTGCCCGGCCGGCCGCTGTTCGATTTCGTCAGCGGCGGCTTGCTGCTGGTGGGCTGGCTGATTTGCCTGTGGCGCTATCGCCGCTTCCCCTACGACTGGCAGCGGGCGGCGGTGTTGCTGCTGCTGCTGGCCCCGCTGGTCATGATCCTGCCCACGGCGCTGGCCGTCAACGAGATCGTGCCCAGCAATCTGCGGGCGCTGGGCCTCATCCCGTTCGTCTTCTACCTGCCGCCCATCGGCCTCATCGCCCTGCTGCGCGACGTGGAGCGCCGCTTCCACCGCCCGCCGCTGACCCGCGCCGTGTCCATCACCGCCCTGTTCATCCTGCTGGTGGGCGGCGTGCTGACCCAGCACCGCTACTTCCGCCAGTGGGCCACCCAGCCCGATCTGCTGCTGGTCAACGACGGCGACCTGACCGCCGCCGCCGGCTGGCTCGATGGGACGTTGGCCGCCCTCCCGCCCGGCGAGCGGCCAACGGTCTACGTCGCCGCCGTCCACTACCGCCACCCGACGCTGGCCTTCCTGAGCGCCAACTACGACAGCCTCAAGTGGCTGCCGGGCGGTCATGCCCTAGTCTTCCCCGCCACCGGCGCGGCGCTCTACCTCTACCCGGCCAACAGCCCCGCGCCGGCCTGGGCGCTGCCCTACCTGGAAGCCGAGGGGCCGCCGGAGATCGTCAGCGCCGCCAATGGCACGGAACTGTTCCGCGTCTACCGGCTGAGCGCGCCGCCGCAACTGCCGCCGCCTGCGGCCGAGCCGACCCCGGCGACTGTGCCGGCCGATTTCGGCGGCCTCATTACCCTGGAGAACATCACGACCGCACCGGCCGCCGCCGGCGAAAGCCTGCCGGTGACGCTGCAATGGCGGGTATCGGCCGCGCCGCCCGCCGGGGCGAGCTACGCGACCTTCGTCCATCTGGAAGACCTGAACGGCCACCGCTGGAGCCAAATCGAGCAGGACGGCTACCCGGCCGAGCAGTGGCAGCCGGGCGACGTCATCCTGGAGCGGATCGACGTGGCCGCGCCATACGGCCTGCCGCCGGGCGGGGATGGCCTCTACCGGCTGCGGCTGGGTCGCTTCGACCCGGGCGATGGGGCGCGCCTGCCGCGCGTCAACGCTACCGGCAGCTTTGCCGGGGATTCGCTGCTCAGCTACGACGTGGCGATCCGGCCCGGCCCGCCGCCTGACCCCTTGCCCCAGCCGCCGTACCCGGTCAACGAGGCGGCGGTCGAGGGGCTATTCCTGCTGGGCTACGAGCGCGGCGCGTTGGCGGCCGAGACGGGCCAGATCATCGAGTTCGCCCTGTGGTGGTCGGCCGACCGGCCGCTGCCCTACATGACCCTCGGCCTGTCGCTGGTGAACGAGACGACCGGCGTGGCCTGGCCCTACGGGACAATTCAACCCTTCTACAATCTTTACCCGTTCTCGCTGTGGACGACGCCGGCCTTCATCATCGACCGGCAGGCCGTGCGCGTGCCCGATGAACTGCCGCCGGGGGAGTATCGGCTGCGCCTGGAACTGCTCGATGGGCAGCAACAGGCTCTCTATGCCACCAACCTTGGCCCGCTGGCGGTCAGCCGGACCGAGCGGCTTTTCGAGTTACCGGCGTTCAATTATGCGGTTGGGGCGTTGTTTGGGGGGGAGATTGCCCTGGCGGGTTATAGTTTGTCGGATTTAGAAACCGAGTTTTCGGGAAAAAACTCGGTTTCGACGGCGGCGCTGGAGCTGGTGTGGCAGGCCGAGACGCAGCCGACGGCCGACTACACCGTCTTCGTCCACGTCCTGAACGCCGACGGGACGTGCTGCGTCTGGCAGGCCGACGCCATGCCGCGCGGCGGGGCGTATCCGACGACGCGCTGGCGGCCGGGGGAGGTGGTGGTGGATGCGTATGAAATTAGCCTGCCGGAAGGAGCGGAGATTAGAGATTATGAGATTGAGGTGGGGCTGTATGTGGCGGAGACGGGGCAGCGGTTGGGGGTAGTTATTAATGGCACCATGGTGGGAGATGCGGTAGTTTTAGAATCGCGACCGTAAGGTAAAGTCCTCTAAATAACCCGCGACTTAAACTATTATCTCTTCCGGGCAGGTCTCATCTTTTTAGGACTGCAATTCTGCCTTGCTTTGCCAAAACGCGCGAACTTGCTCAAATCGTATGAGTCGCTCGCCAATCTTAGCAATTTCTCGTGGATAAAACTCGAGCATAATTTCGCAAAAGTCGAGCATCCAACGCTTACGTGAATACCCTGGATTAACCGTAATGAAGTTTGAATTCGCAATTTGAATTTGCCCCCATCCTAGCGCGCCAATTGTCAAGCAGTCCCATCCCAAGAATTCAATTGGAACAAATTTCACATCAGACACTTGGACTTTGGCCCCTTGTACTCCATAGCTGATCATTAAAATAGCGAAGAAATTGCTATCATCTTCGTAGAACCGTACAAGCCTCTCAACTGAAGTTAAATTAGGCATGTTGAATTTGGTGTCGGTTCGGTGTGTCTTGACATCTACAACGTAATATAACCCGCCATGATCCTTAAAGGCGAGGTCAGCCATAGCTCTGCGTGCGAACCCCGATGAATACTCGCCACAGTGTTCCCCAAGCAGCGCTTGGAACGACTCGGCAATGAGAATCTCTATGGCATCGCCAACTGCCCGAGTGCTATTAGCCGTTTTCGCAGAGAGGAAGTCCGGACTACTATTGATAAGCTCTCTTATCCGATTCTGAACCGAGATGTAAGCTTGTGTGTGAAACAACTCGCTCTTCACAGTGCTTCCTCAAATAAGGGCGGTTGACTTATGGGAGATTGCGTCGAAGGTAAATATTCTTGTTGCTGAGCTAAGGTGTTACGCTCCCAAAAGTAACCACCGGAGTACCCCTGAATTGTAGAATCGGTTGTTGCAAGTTCGAGACGCCGTTCAGCAACTAAGCAGTACTCTTCTTCAAGCTCGATTCCGACAAACGCTCGACCAAGCTTCTTAGCGACGACAGAAGTTGTTCCGGATCCAAGGAACGGATCAAAAATTAACTCTCCCGGCTTGGAACTAGCTAATATAAGTTTAGCGATCAGTTTTTCCGGTTTTTGCGTAGGGTGATTAGTGTTCTCCGGCATTGACCAAAAAGGCACAGTGATGTCCGTCCAGAAATTAGACGGATGGGTTAGGCGGAACCCTCCACTTATCTCTTCTTCCCAATCCTTGGGTTTGCCGGATTTATCTCGGTAAGGCGCAAGAACTCTCCTCTTTTGCTTAACCGCATCCACGTTAAAAAAATATTCGTTCGATAGTGTGCAGAACCAAATATCTTCGGAGCAGTTTTTCCAGTTGCGTGAAGCGCCACGTCCTTTCTCACGTTCCCATGTAATTCGGTTTCGGACGACAAAGTAGTCATTCAAAACTTCTTGCACTATTCGTGAAGAACGCCATTCACTACACACATACAGAGAGGCAGTAGGCTTCAGAAGCGGAATTAATGGCTCTAACCATGAACGTAACCAATCACCATATTCAGTAGAAGACCGTTCCTTAAATGTAGAGCTACTAAAAGATTTCGTTAAGTTATAGGGGGGATCGACGATAACCAGATCAACAATAGCCGGAGGAAAGAATGGGATTAGTGCCAGCGAGTCACCACAAATCGTTTTGTCAACAAAAGTATCGCCACTCTGTAGGGAATGTTCTGTAAGCAGCCGTGGTTGTAGGCGAACTATATCATTAGCTGACAGGGAAAGTGTGCGATTTCGTGGTGCCGCTAGTTTATTCATCAACTCAATTTACGTACTATTGACTCGTATGTTTTTAATTCTTGACCGTTAGTTTAACTCAATCAAGTTCTATTCGAAAGGTTTTGACTTTCGCGAGTCGTTATCAAGTGTAACCCTTTACGTGCCGTCAACTCACGGGACGGCTAGATTGCTCTGGATGGTGTAAAAGTTGTAGAGCCGACCAGGCTAAAATTTCATGGCCTCGTGGTGGTTGCGTCGCCGCTCCGGGGGACACCCGGCGCAGCCGTGGCCGCCGGATAAGAGCCAAGCACCTTGAGGAACGAGGCGTGTTTGAGGATGCCCAACAGCGCCCCGCGCACCGGCTCATCCTCCTCATGCCCCTCGAAGTCGACATAAAATAAATAATGCCACGGCCGGTTGCGCCGCGGCCGGGATTCGATCTTGGTCATGTTGATGTCGCGCCGGGCCAGCTCGCCCAGGGCGGCATACAGCGCCCCCGGCACGTGGCGCGTGGTCAGGATGATCGACGTCTTGCTGGGGTCGCGCCGCGCCGGGGCGTCGAGGCCGAGGACGAAGAAGCGGGTGAAGTTGATGTCCTGGTCTTCCAGATGGGCCACGAGTACGTCCAGGCCGTAAGTTTCGGCGGCCAGGGCGCTGGCAATGGCCGCCGTGCCCGGTTGCGGCTCGGCCGCCAGGTCGCGGGCCGCGCCGGCCGTGTCGTAATACTCCACCGGCTCCAGCCCCATGCGCCGCAATGTGGTCTCGCACTGCATCAGGGCCTGGGTATGGGAGCGAACGCGGCGCACCTCGGCCAGGGTGGTGCCCGGCGGGGCCATGAGGCAATGCTCGACGCGCAGGATGACCTCGGCCTGGACGTGCAGGTCGTAGTCGATCAGCAGGTCATAGGCGGCAATGACCGTGCCGGCCAGTGAATTCTCGACCGGCAACATGCCATAGTGGGCGCGGCCGTCCTGCAAGGCGTCGGTAATTGCCAGGAAGGTGCGGCAGGGCAGGGTCGTCACGCCCGGCCCGAAATGCTGCCGGATGGCCTGCTCCGAATACGCGCCTTGCTCTCCCTGGAATGCCACCACCGTTTTATCGCCTGACATTGAAGACCTTTTTCCTTTGCGCCTTGGCGCCTTCGCGTTTTTCTTCCTCCTGCCCAAAAGTGTAGCCGCATACCTGACAAAGATCACCCCCAAGACATACCAAATGCAACTAGATCAGATGACGGTTAGCGTTTATTATTATAGTCAGCGGGCACCGTTCGATTATTCGATCCTGCCCGGTTGCGCGGGGTTATCCCGGACGCAAGATAGTGACCCACTACCGCGCCGGTCAAGGCCAGGGGATGCCCGTCGGCCGGCCGTCATAAGGATAGATCAAACGCATAGCGAAGGAGAGATCCAATGAGCCTGCAATACTCAGACAAGCCCTGGACGAAGCAGTATGATAAAGGCGTACCGGCAACGGTTGAGGTGCCCACTCACCCCATCCAGCACTTCCTGGAAGAAGCCGCGCGCCGCGTGCCCAATAACGTCGCCATGGTGTTCCAGGGTAAAGCGATCAAGTATGCCGAGTTGAACAGCGCGGCCGACGCCATCGCCGCCGGTCTGGTAGCCAATGGCTTCAAGAAGGGCGACCGGGCCGTCATCTACATGCCCAACCTGCCGCAGTTTGTCATCATCTACTACGGCATCCTGAAGGCGGGCGGCATCGTCATCGCCACCAACCCGCTCTATACCGAGCGCGAGCTGCAACACCAACTGAAGGATTGCGGCGCGGAGACGGTCTTTGTCCTCAGCCGCTACTACCCGCTGCTGAAAAAGGTGCAGAAGAGCGGCGAGACGAAAGTCAAGCGCATCATCGTCACCTACATCAAGGAGTACCTGCCGGGAGTCAAAGGGTTGCTCTATGGCTTGTTGAAGGAGAAGAAGGAAGGCGACCGCGTTGACGTGGAGCAGGGCGATATGCTGCTGCAAAACTTCATCGCCCTCGGCGCGCGCAGCCCCAAGGCCAACGTGAAGGTCAGCGGCGACGACATCGCCCTGTTGCAATACACCGGCGGCACGACCGGCCTCTCCAAGGGGGCCATCGGCCTGCATCGCAACCTGGTCGCCAACGCGGTCATGGTGTCCAAATGGATCACCGATTGGCAATACGGCCAGGACACGCTGCTGGGGGCCATCCCGTTCTTCCATTCCTACGGCATGGTGACGGCCGTGATTTTCACTTTCGCCATCGGCGGCCGGCTGCTCATCGTGCCCAACCCGCGCGATCTGGATTATCTGCTGAGCACCATTAACAAGGAAAAGCCGGCCTACTTCCCCGGCGTACCGGCCATGTACGTGGCGATCAACAACAACAAGGACGTGGCCGCCGGCAAATACGACGTGCGCTCCATCCGCGCCTGCATTTCCGGCTCGGCTCCCCTGCTAGTCGATACCAAGCAAAAGTTCGAGAAGTTGACCGGCGGCAAGCTGGTGGAAGGGTACGGGCTGACCGAATCCCACGTTGCCACCCATGCCAACCCCATCTTCGGCAAGAACCCGCCCGGCTCCATCGGCCTGCCGCTGCCCGGCGTCGAGGCGCGTATCGTCGATCCGGTCGAGGGGGACAAGGAATTGGCCGTCGGCGAGATCGGCGAACTGATCATGCGCGGCCCGACGATCATGCAGGGTTACTGGAATATGCCCAATGAGACGACCAACACGCTGCGCGACGGCTGGCTCTACACCGGCGACATCGCCCGCATGGACGAAGAGGGATTCTTCTACATCGAAGACCGCAAGAAGGACCTGATCATCTGCGGTGGCTACAACGTCTATCCGCGCGAGGTCGAGGAAGTGCTGTCGCGCCATCCGGCCGTCATGGAAGTCAGCGTGGCTGGCATCACCGATGCCAGGCGCGGCGAGACGGTCAAGGCCTGGGTGGTGAAGCGCCCCGGCAACGAAACCGTGACCGAGGAAGAGATCATCACCTGGAGCAAGGGTGAGTTGGCGGCCTACAAGTATCCGCGCTACATCGAATTCCGCGATCAACTGCCCAAGACGACCGTCGGCAAGGTGCTCAAGCGCGAGTTGGTGCGCGAGCACAAGGAGAAGGCCAACGGGCAGAAGGCCGCGGCCTAAGCCCAACGCGCCAATAAAATGAAAGAGCGCCCGTCTTCCGGCGGGCGCTCTTTTTATTTGGGGGTGGCGGCCGTCGGCGACGATCAGGCCGCGCCGTTGAAGCGGGCCGCGTCGAGGCGGCCGACGAGTTGCTTCAGGTACGGCGCGTAATCGGTGCGATCATAGAGCGCCAGCGCCGCCTCATTCAGGTCAAACGGCTCCGACAGCGCGCGAATGGCTTCCAGATAGGCCATATCGCAGCGGATGACCGCTTCCTGATAGATTTTCGGCCCGTCAATCGCCAGCAGCACCGGCGCGGTGGCCAGGGTCTTGCCCTTCAGCGTGCGCACCACGCCGGCGCGGCGGGCCAGGACAATCAGGGCGTTGATCAGATTGCGCGACGCCTCGCCGTCCTCTTCGCCGGGATGAAGCGCCGCCAGCCGGTCGATGAGGTCGCGCCACTCCAGGTTTTCCTCGACCTGCATGATCTCGATCAGTTCCTTCAGCAACACGAGCCGCAGCCGGGGCGGGATGACGCGTAATTTCTGCTTCTTCAGCGCGCTACGATAGCGCCGGTGGAGTTCGGCCGGGGCGTTTTGCCCGGCGGCGCGCCGCACGTAGGTTGTCGTGCCGTCTTTCTCCAGGGCGATGCGGTTGAGATGGCGGCTGAGGAACTTGCTGAAGGTGGTGTCGGAGTATTGCAGGCGGCCGAATTGTCCGCCGCTCAACTCGATCATCCGTTCCTTGACCACGCTGGCCCGCACCCGTTCGTCGCCGGCCAGCAGGCTATCAACGGCCTTGCCCAGCAGCGCCTCGGCCTCCGACTCGGTCAGCGGCGGGGCGGGCAGCATATCCTCGTAATAGATGTACTCATCGCACAGGCCCATCAGGTTTTCACTGGTGGTGTGCTTCAGCCCCACGCCGATGACGTGCTTGCCCCGGCGGCGCAGGGCGTGGATGAGGGGCACAAAGTCGCGGTCGCCGGTGACGAGGACGTAGGTGCTATACTCCTGGCCGTCGACGAGGGTGTCCATGGTATCGACGACCATGTACATATCGATCAGGTTTTTGCCGAAGTTGTTGAGCGGCACGGCCGAC
>OEOE01000158.1_pt1 | contig 10582 bp, 10 predicted proteins | sample 1539681 | NCBI WGS metagenome assembly OEOE01 (sample SAMEA3611561, study PRJEB22512) | activated sludge metagenome | biome: Urban; feature: Wastewater Treatment Plant; material: Activated Sludge | place: Slovenia | collected 2012-09-24
GCGGGCGACGCCTTGCGGCAGGCCCATGCGGCCGGGATGGGGGTCATCATCAAGGAGGCGCTGGCTAACGGCCGCCTGACCGCGCGTAACGACGACCCGGCCTTCGCCGCCCGACGCCGCCTCTTGCAGGACGCCGCCGACGACGCGGGCGTCACCATCGATGCCCTGGCGCTGGCCGCCGTCCTGGCCCAGCCGTGGGCCGACGTGGTGCTCAGCGGCGCGGCCCAGGCAGCGCACCTTGCATCGAATCTCAGGGCGCTCGACGTGGTGTGGCGCGACGAACTGGACGAGCGACTATCGGGCCTGGTGGAAGCGCCAGAACAGTATTGGCGGACGCGCGGCGGGCTGGATTGGAATTAGGCGGCCAAGCTCCGGGGCCGTCTCATTCGCCGGGGGTTGTCTTCTGGCCGGCCGGTGGTTTATCGGCCGGATTGGCGCGGCTGCCGGCCGGGCGCTGGTAGCTGGGATTACGGGCTGCCGGCAGCGGGCCGGACGGCGTCGGGGCGATAACCGCCGGGGCCGATTCAAAGTGACCTGGGTCCGACCGGTCTACTTTCGTCACTGAGCGGGCCTTGGCCAGCGTTTGCGGCGTCACTTCGGCGTCGGTCAGATCGACTTCGGTCAGGTCGGCGCCGGTCAGGTTGGCATTATTGAGATTGGCCCAACGCAGATTGGCCTTGGTCAGATCGGCGCGGCTCAGATCGGCATCGCCCAGGATAGCCCCGCGCAGGATGGAACCGCGCAAATTGGCGCCGCGTAGTTGCGCCCCGCGCAAGTCCGCACCGCTGAGACCGGCCTCTTCCAGATTGGCGCGGTTCAATATGGCCCGGTTGAGGTTGGCAATGCTGAGGTTGGCCCGGCTCAGGTCGCTGCCGGTCAAATCCGCGCCGCTCATGGAGACGCGGCCCATGATGGCATCGCGCAGATTGGCCCCGGTCAGAATGGCCTGATTCATAATCGCGCCCCGCAGATTGGCCAGATTCAGATTGGCTTCGCGCAGTTCCGCGTCGGACAGATCGGCTTCGCTCAGGATGGAGCCGCCGAGGATCGCTCCGTTCAGCCTGGCCCCCACCAAAATGGCCCCGGCCAGATTGGCCCCGCTCAGATTGGCTCCGCCGGCGACGACACCGGTCAGGTTGGCCTTGTTCAGATTCGCCAGACTGATATCGGCGTCGTCCAGAATGGCGGCCGACAGGTTGGCCCCATTGAGCTTGACGCCTTTGAGATTGGCATTGGTCAAGTCGGCCTGACTCAGATCGGCCCCGGACAGATTGGCGTCGGTCAGATCGGCGTCGCGCAAATTGGCCCCCACTAAGATGGCTTTTGTCAGAATGGCATTGCGTAGGTTGGCGTTACTCAGTTGGGCATCGCGCAAGGTCGCGCCGCGCAGATAGGACTCGCTCAAATCGGCGCCGGTCAGGTCGGCGCCATCAAGCCTGGCCTCGCGCAGGTCGGAGGCGGGCAGCTCGGCCGCGCCCAGACGCGCCTGCCCCAGATCGACGTTGCGTAAATTGATGCCGGGCATGTGGGTGCGGTCGAGCACGATCCCCTGCAACTCAGCCGATTGCAGATCGACGATCGGCCCCCCGGCGTTCAACAGGGCTGACTCGTATAAGAAGCGCACGATTTGGCCGCGTCCCTCGCCGTCGAGTTGGCGAAAGATGGTCAAGGTGTGGGCGCGGGCGGCGCGGGCCGTTTCATCCTCGGTGGCAGCATCCCGCAGATTGCGGCTCAACAACAAATCCGTTAGCCGGTCGTAATAGGCTTCGATCATGGCCCGCTCATCGCGCAGCCGGGCGACTTCCAGTTGGGTGCGCCGCCAGGAATTGGTCAGCCAGATCGCGGCCAGGCCAAGGAGCGCGGGGATGAGCAGTAGATTGAGCCAGTTGAGCATGGCCAGCGAGCGGTTCTGCTGGGCGATGAACCACATCCCCAGGGCCATCAGGGCGAGCACGACGATCAGCCCCAGCAGGAGGATGATCGCGCGCCGTGGCGAGGCGCGTAACGTACGTAAGTAACGGGCAATGGTGGCGCTAAATGGCTCTGACATGAGGATACCTATACAGACCTGTGGCTTAATTCATCGGCGCCCATTCATCGAGCACACGCTTGATACCGTCGCGAATGACGTGGGCATCCTCCGCGTCAGGCATACGCTGGAGGTAGGCGTTCAGATAGTGGGCCGCCTGCGGCAAGCGGTGCTGGTGGTAGTAGACCAGCCCCAGATCGCGCAGGTGTTCCGCTTCGCTGGGCTGGGTCTGGCGTAGTAGTTGGATGACTTCGGCGGCCTGCGCCCAGGCCCCGGTGGAGACGTAGTTAGCGCGAAGATTGCTCAGCAGGCGCGCCAGGATCACCCGCCCCTTGACCGGAGAGAACCAACTGGCCTCGATTGGCCCGGCATAGCCGGAAGAGAGGCGGATCAGGTCGGCGCAATCGGCCAGATCCAGCCAACGACCTTCATGGAACGGATCGAGCCAGCGGTCGGCGCCTTCGGCGCGGATGCCGACGATGAAGTGGCCCGGCAGGCCAATCCCGTAGGCCGGCAGGCCCAGTTGCTCGGCCACACTGATGTAGAGGATGGACAGGGTGATGGGGATACCCAGCCGCCGGTCGATGACTTCGTTCAGATAGCTGTTGCGCGGGTCGGCATAGGTGTGGCGATTGCCCTGGAAACCGCGGCGGCGAAACAGGTAGGCGGCCAGTTGTTCGGCTTGCTCGGCCACCGGGGCGGCGATGTCCACGTAATCGGCCGCCTCTTCGCTCAGTTCGTGGAGGACGCCCATGTAGTCGGCGACGTTGAGTTGGGGGTAAGCGATGGTGCGGGCCAGCTGCAAGGCCGCGCGCGGCACGTTGATTTCCAACAACTGCAACTCATCGCGAAACATCCATTGACCCATGCCCATCATTATGGGTCAACACGTTTCATTTGCCAACTGGAACTTACCGATTGGAAGCATGATATAATCCTCCGCGATGTATATTGAAATTCATCTGGGCGATGCCGTGCGCTTACGGAAGAAGCATCCCTGCGGCAGCGACGAATGGACTGTCGTTCGGGTGGGCGCGGATATTGGGTTGGTCTGTCGCGGTTGCGGGCGTCGTATTCTCCTGGCCCGCGGCGAGTTCAACAAGCAACTCAAAGCGATCCTGACCACTTCCTCCGGGCCGGAATAGATGACAAACGCTCTCGTGGGGCTGTATGTGGTCACGGTTCTGGGCCTGGCCGTCTATGGGTTGCTGGGGTTTTGCGCGTTGGGGCTTTTCCTGCGCCACCGCCATGACAGCGGGCAGGCGACTACCCCGGTGAATTGGCAAACGCTGCCGGCCGTCACCGTGCAGCTGCCGGTCTACAACGAACGGGCGGTCATCGGCCGCCTCATCGCGGCCGCGGCGGCGCTGGAGTACCCGCGCGATCGCTTGCAAATCCAGGTTCTCGATGACTCGACCGATGAGACGACCGCGCTGGCCGCTGAGGCTGTAGCCGAATACGCGGCGGCGGGTCTCGACATCAGCCTCGTCCATCGCGCCAATCGTCGCGGCTACAAGGCCGGCGCGCTGGGCGAAGGATTAGCCGCGGCGCGCGGTGAATTCATCGCCATCTTCGACGCCGACTTCGTGCCCGCCCCCGACTTTCTCTTGCGAACAGTTCCCCCCTTGCTGGCCGATAGCGCCGTCGGCGCGGTGCAGGCTCGCTGGGGCCACCTGAACGATGCCGAATCCATCCTGACCGGCGCGCAGGCCGTGGCGCTGGACAAGCATTTCATCATCGAGCAGTTGGTGCGCTTCCGGGCCGAGCTTTTCCCCAAGTTCAACGGCTCGGCCGGCGTCTGGCGGCGGGCCTGTGTGGTGGACGTGGGCGGCTGGCAGGACGACACGGTCTGCGAAGACCTGTGCCTAAGCACGAGGGCCGTCCTCGCCGGCTGGAAGTTCTACTTCGCCGCCGACGTGGTGGCCCCGGCCGAGTTGCCGCCGACGATCACCGCCTACAAAGCGCAACAGGCGCGCTGGGCCATGGGCGGGACGCAATGCCTGACCAAATATGCCGCGCCGATCTGCCGGGCGCGCCAGACGCCCTTCGCCCGGCTCTATGCCCTGTTAACCATGTCGGCCTACTTCAGCAATGCGCTCGTCCTTCTCTTGGTGCTGGTGCAAATCCCGCTGTTGCTCAGCGAGGCGCGCTTACCGGTCTGGCTCATGCCGCTGGGTCTGGCCGGTTTGGGGCAGCCGATCCTGTTCGCCCTGGCCCAAAAGACCCTCTACCCCGACTGGCCCACCCGGCTGCGACGGTTGCCCGCCCTGCTGCTGATCGCCTTCGGGATGGCCCCCAACAATTCCTGGGCGGTCTGGCGCGGGTTATTCAGCCGTGACGTCGTCTTTATCCGTACCCCCAAAGGCCAGACCGCCGGCTATCATCTGTCCCCCGGCCGCATGTTGGCCGTCGAAGTGGCCCTGACCGTCTATTCGGCCACCGCCCTGTTCTTGGCGATCTCCCTTGGCAATAGCGGCGCTATCGTCTTTCTGCTCACGGCCGTGCTCAGTTTCAGCTACGTCGCCCTCCTCGGATTGAGAGAAAGCCGGACCCCCAAGCCGGTGGCAGCGATAATTTCCTGAATCCTAAGAAATATCAATATCAATATCATAAAATTCAATATATCTATTGACAATCATCATAAGATAATTTATGATGACCTCATAACGTGATTATTCATGGGATCATATCAAGGATATTCACATAGGAAGTGATTTTTATGAATCCAGTGATTGGTCAGTGTCCCATTTGCGCCAACACCTTGCACGTGACACGCCTGAATTGTCGCCATTGCGATACGACGATTGACGGCCATTTCACCCTCGGCCGCCTTTACCAGCTTTCGCCGGAGCAACTGGAGTTTGTCGAAATCTTCATGCGCTGCGAGGGCAAGATCAACCGCGTCGAGCAAGAGATTGGCCTGTCCTATCCGGCCGTGCGGGCGCGCCTCAACGACGTGATCCGCGCGCTGGGCTACGAAGTGGGCGAAAGCCAGGCCACGGCGCGGGCGATGCCCGAAGAAGTGCGCCGCGACATCCTCAACGAATTGCAGACCGGCCGGTTGACGGCCGAAGAAGCCTTGCACCTGTTGCGGGGCAATAGCGAGTGATTGGAGGCTAAACAAAATGAACCCCAGCGTCAGAAACGAAATCCTGCAACTGTTGGCCGACGGCAAGATCACCGCGGCCGAGGCGATTGAACTGTTGGACAAACAACCGGCTCAACCGGTCGCCGCCCCGTCCACGGGCGAGCCGGTCGCCAGCCTGAAGGCCAAGGAAGCAATGCCGCCGGCCGAAAAAGAGTTTAGCGTCGCCGAGTGGAAAAAGTCGACCGGCCAGGCGGAGTCGTTCGACGGCATCACCATCACCGAAGACGACGTCGTGGCCCCCGGCAAGAACGGCCAGCCGCCACGGTGGCTGAAAATCCGCGTCCGCGAGCTGGACTCCGGGCGCAACCGGGCGACCGTCACCCTGCCCCTGGGCCTGGTCAATTTTGGCCTTGGCGTCGCCAGGCGCTTTGGGGCCGACTTTGATGAGATGGATAACGTCGAAGAGGTGTGGCGGCTGATCAAGGACGGCGAGCGCGGCGTCATCGTCGACGTCGAGGACGAAGAGGATAACCATCACGTCCAGATCTATCTCGATTAATTGCTTACCACCTTCATCCAAACTTGAGGCGTATGATGAGTAAAGAGCGCATTAAAACCAACGAAGCCCCGGCAATCCTGATCGATACCTGTGATGGCGACCTGACCGTGCGCGGCTGGGCTGAGACGGCCATCGAGGTGAAAGGGGATTACCGGCTCGAAGAATCGACCAAGGGGTATCGCCTGGTCGGCCAGGGCGGGCTACGGCTGTCCGTGCCCGGCGAGGCGACGCTGACCGTCGATCACGTCGGCGGCGATCTGGTCATCCGGCATCTGACCGGGGCCGGCGCGGTGCATTACGTCCAGGGGGACGCCACCCTGTCCCACACCGGCGACATGGAACTCGGCACCATCCACGGTGATCTGGTCGGCCGGAATCTGATCGGCGCACTGGCCGCGGCCGAGGTCAATGGGGACGTATCGTTGCGTGGCGTCAGGGACAGTTCTTTCAGTGCCATCCATGGCGATCTGAGCGCCCGCCTCGTGGACGGCCATGTGACCATCGAATCGATCCACGGTGACGCCGACCTGCGCACGATCAATGGCGACGTCTCGATCCGGCAAGGGTTCCGCGATGTCAACCTGACCGGCGTCGGCGGCACGGTCGACGTGGCCGGTGTGACCGGGGATATTCGCCTGCGTGGCGGGCTGGAAAGCGGCGACCATGCGCTGGCCGCGCGCGGCGACATCGTCGTGCGCTGGCCGGCCGACCTGCCGCTCAACCTCGTCGCCTCCGGCGCACAGGTCGATCATCGCATCGCCCTGGAAGATGTCACCGAAAAGAAGGGCAGCCTGACCGGCCGCATCGGTAAAGGTGACACGAATCTCACCCTGGCCGCCGCCGGGCGAGTGATCGTGCGCCCGGCCGAGACCGCCCATGAAAGCTGGGGCGGCCACGGCGGCGAGATGGAGTTCGACGTGGAGATGGAGATGGCCGGTATCGCCGCGCGCATTGAGGCCGAGGTGAACAACCATCTGGCCCGCGTCTCGCGCGACATGGAAACGCGGTTCGGCGCTGATTTCGGCCAGCGCATGGCCGAGCGCATGGCGCGCAAGGCCGACAAAGCGGCCGACCACCTTCGCCGCCGCATGGACACCCGCGGCCGGAGCGCCGGCCCCGATTTCAACGCGCCGCCCGGCCCGCCGCCCAAGCCGGCCTCCACGGCCGAACAGTTGCATATCCTCAAGATGGTCGAATCGGGCAAGATTTCGCCGGAAGAGGCCGGCATGTTGCTGGAGGCATTGGAGTCGTGAATCTCGCTTTGGCTATCCACCCCGTCCCGGATTACAATACAACCCTCTTGGCGCGACAGCCCGGAAAGGTTGGGCTGCGGCGCGAGGTGGCATGTCTTAAGCGAGCTATGGCACTCTCAATTCCGGCTACGCGGGCGGGTGATGGATTACGTCCGGTCAACATGGCCCACGATCTGCCGCAGATCGTCGAATTACTGCGCCTGGTTTTCGGGGAGGCCCTGGAGGCGGATGGGCACAATATGCTCGGCGAGGGCGTGCCGGGGCCGGTCAACGAACTGTATTATCGGTTCTACCCGTTTGCCCAGCGTCTGTCCAACGGCTTTGTGTGGCAGGCCGATGGGCGCATCGTCGCCAATGCCACCCTCCTGACGACCAGGGCCTGGGATCGATTTCTGGTGGCCAACGTGGCCGTGCATCCCACCTACCGTCGCCAGGGCATCGCCCGCAACCTGATGCAAGCCATCACGACCTCCGTTCGCCAGCGCGGCGGCCGCGAGATACTCCTCCAGGTGGTCAAGGATAACCAATCGGCCATCGATCTGTATCTCGCGCTGGGCTATACGCCGCTAGGCAATATGACGACCTGGTATGCGACCGGCGCGCGGGTGCGGCCCATCCCGGAGACGGCGACCGACGAGACGGCTCCGGCCATCGTCCAGCTACCTGAACGGCGCTGGCGCGAGGCCTACGAACTGGATACCGCCCACGTCCATCCTGATCTCAACTGGCCGGAACCGCTGCAACGCGACGCCTACCGCCGCTCGTGGTGGCAGAAGGGTCTGGATTTTATGAACGGGCGGCACTTTGAAGGGTGGTCGACGATGGATAACCGGGATAGGCTCACCGGGCTGGTGACGCTCTCCGGCGAATGGGGGCGCAGCTATCTGCTCACGTTGCGTGTCCATCCCGAATGGACGGGCGCCTTGGAGCGACCCTTACTGGCTAAGGCCTTGCGCCGCCTGAACTACGTGCCCCGGCGCAACGTGCGCGTCGATCATCCCGAAACCGATCAGCTAACGGGCCACCTGCTACAAGAAGCCCATTTCACCAGCCAGCGCACATTGACCCACATGCGGCTGGCTATTTCCCGCTGAAATACGCGAGGTAACTATCATGGCAACCACCGAAGAACGGCTGCAAATACTCAAGATGATCGAAGAGGGCAAGATTAGCGCCGCCGAGGGGGCGGAGCTGTTGCGCGCCCTGGATACGAAAAGCGAAAAATACCCCGCGCCGGAGCCGATGAAAGGGGCCAGCGCGCCGCGCTGGTTCCGCGTGCGGGTGACCGACGTGAACACCGGCCGCAACAAGGTCAACATCAACATCCCCATGGGCCTGGTCAATGTCGGCATCAAGATGGGGGCGCGCTTCGCCCCGGAGATTGAGGGGCCGCAATTGGAAGGCATCCTCAACGCCGTGCGCAGCGGCCAGATAGGCAAAGTGATGGACATCACCGACGAAGAAGACGGCGAGCGGGTCGAGATCTTCGTCGAATAGCCCAATTGCCCCCACCCCCCTTGACGAGCCTATGGCGCTTATGCTATGCTGTCTGCGGCTTCGGCCTAAACTATCGCGGAGGTGCTAACTGATGCAAGCCAAAAGAATAATCCTTGAACAATCGCTTGCCGATAGCTCGCGCCCGTCCGCGTCTCTTCGCTAACTTCCCCGTTGTAACCCAATCGAATTAGCGGCCGCCGACGGTGCGTACTTGATAAGATGACCTTATCTTGTCGTTTTTGCTATCCCTGTCGGCCTCTATTTGCCCGGCCTCGCGCCGGCCAGATGGTTTCATGCTCGCACCATTTGATCAGGTTCTAACCAACGATGGACAGTTACGAAGCTTTCGATAAATACCTGGATTTTGCAGAAGAATACGATGAACTGGGGCAGCCCCGACGCGCTCAGAAACCGCGCCCGGCGGCCAAACAGAAAAAGAAACCGGCCCCCGCTCTAACCGATTTTGATGACGACGCGACGACCTGGGTGCCCAGCTATGCCGCGTCTTTGGACCCGCTGCACCATGAGCGCGCCTGGCTAATCGAGTCGGTCGCGCCGTTTTATCGCGATAACGTCATCACCGACGTGACCCGCCGCGTGAAGGGCGGCAAAGAGGCCAACGTCTACTGCTGTACGGCCCATCCGGCGGCCGGCGTCGAATTGATCGCCGCCAAACTCTACCGGCCGCGGATGTTGCGCACGCTTAAAAACGATGCCCTCTATAAATCCGGCCGCGACCTGCGCAACGAGGAAGGCAAGCTCATCAAAGGCCGCCGCGAAAAACTGGCCCTGGTGCAGAAGAGCCGTTTCGGGCAGCATCTCGATATGGTGTGGTGGATCAACAACGAGTACTCGGTCCAGCGGACGCTCTTCGAGGCCGGGGCCGACGTGCCACGCCCCATCGGCCACAACGGCAACACCATCCTCATGGATTACGTGGGCGACGCCGGACAGGCCGCGCCGCTCCTCAGTGACGTCTCCCTCGACCGCGAGGAAGCGGCCGTGCTGTTCGACGTGATCATGGATAATATCCGCCTCATGCTGGAACACCATTTCGTGCATGGCGACCTGTCGGCGTTCAACATCCTGTACTGGGAGGAAGAGATCTATATCATCGACTTCCCGCAAGTGGTGAATGCCCGCGTCAATCCCAACGCCCGGATGCTGTTGCAGCGCGACGTGACGCGCATCTGCGATTACTTCGCCCGTTTCAAGGTGAAGTCCAATCCGGCCCAGATCACCCATACTTTGTGGGAACCCTATATGGGCGACTTGTAAATCTGAATTGGGGCTTCGGGGAACGCGTCGTGGGCCACGCAGCGCGGCAGACGACGCGTTCCCCGCCAACCGTGGGAGAGCGAACTTGGCTGTCAGCACCAAAGGCAAACGCAAGGTCAACGTGCAGGGCCGGCAATATATCTGGCACGTGACGGACAACGACCCGCCGCGCGTGCCGGAGCAAGGCTTTGTGCAAGAGGCAGAACCGGCCCGCACGCTGCATATCATCTCGTCCAACAAGCGTTTTATCGTCCACTACCGCATCCCGCAGGCCGGTGATGCCGCCGCAGGGCTGACCATCGAAGGCCCGGACTTCCCGCGCGCGCCCGGCGCGAAACAAATCGACGTGCCACGCTGGCGACACGACAGCAAGCCCTACCCCACGGCCGATTTCGTGCGCCGCCTGATCGGCTGGTGCCTCGGTCTGGAATAACCAATTCGTGCGACTTCGGCCGCCGCCGCGCGTATTGTTGGACAGTATGAGCACCTATGAAGAAACAGTCCGCCGGCGGGGCAACGAGGCCAAACGGCTGGTGCGGCCCCTGCTGATCCTGATCGCTTGTGTCTGGCTAATTGAAATCATCGACCGCCTGTTCTTCGGCCGAGCGCTCGATCAACTGGGCATTGTCCCCCGACAACTGGCCGGCTTGCGCGGTATCCTGTTCGCCCCTTTTCTCCACGGCAGTTTTGCCCACCTGCTGGCGAATACCGTGCCCTTTCTGATCCTGGGCTTCCTGGTCATAGTGCGCCACCGAGGCCATATGATCATCGTCTCGGCCCTCATCCTGCTGATCAGCGGCCTGGGGACGTGGCTCATCGCCCCGGTCAATACCGTCCACATCGGGGCCAGCGGCCTCATCTTCGGCTATTTCGCTTTT
>OEOE01000159.1_pt1 | contig 10581 bp, 9 predicted proteins | sample 1539681 | NCBI WGS metagenome assembly OEOE01 (sample SAMEA3611561, study PRJEB22512) | activated sludge metagenome | biome: Urban; feature: Wastewater Treatment Plant; material: Activated Sludge | place: Slovenia | collected 2012-09-24
TCCTGCCAAAACTCATCCATGAGCGGAATCCACTCACGCTCGCCCTCCGCTACGCTGTCCAGCGCATTCTCCAGGTTGGCGGTGAAGTCATAATCTACATATTTGGTAAAATGTTCGGTCAGGAATTTATTGACCACGCGGCCCACATCCGTCGGCGTGAAGCGTTTTTTATCTAACAGCACATATTCGCGGTCCTGCAGTGTGCTGATGATGCTGGCGTAGGTGGAAGGGCGGCCAATACCGTATTCTTCCAGTGCTTTTACCAAACTTGCCTCGCCGTATCTGGGGGGTGGTTCGGTAAAATGCTGATCGCCGTAAATCTTTTCTACATTCAAAACCTCACCTGTCTCCAAATGCGGCAGTTTGGCCTCGGCTTCTTCTTCCTCGTCCGCTTTAACATCATCGCGGCCTTCCGTATAAACGGCGATAAACCCGGGGAATACAAGCGTCTGGCCGCTGGCACGGAATAAGTTGGCCTCAGAACCTACTGCCAAATCCACACTCACCGCATCAAACTTTGCTGGTGACATTTGACAGGCCACGCTGCGCTTCCAAATCATTTCGTAAAGTTTAAACTGTTCGTCATTCAAGTATTTACGCATGCTGGCAGGTGTGCGGAAAATATCGGTTGGGCGAATCGCCTCATGCGCCTCTTGTGCATTTTTGGCTTTGGTTTTGTACATGATGGGCGATTTAGGTAAATAATCCGCCTCAAAATTTTTCTTCACGTAGTCGCGAATGCTCATCACCGCTTCGGCTGCCATGCTGAATGAATCGGTACGCATGTAAGTGATTAGGCCAACCGTCCCGGAGCCAATATCCACGCCCTCATATAACTGCTGAGCCACGCGCATGGCACGGCTGGTAGTAAAGCCCAGCTTACGCACCGCCTCCTGTTGTAATGTCGAAGTGGTAAACGGCGCAGCAGGGCTGCGGCTGCGCTGCTTCTTCTCGACGCGCGAAACAGTGGTTTTGCCTGCGCTGGCGAGTAGCAATTTGCCGACGATGTCGGCTTGCTGGTCATGATTGATGACGCTGAACTGCTCGATTTTTTCGCCATCCAGTTGAATGAGTTTGGCGCTGAAACGATGCGCGTGTTTAAGCGCATCAAGATGAATCGTCCAGTATTCCTGGCTTTTAAACGCCTCGATTTCCAGCTCACGCTCTACAATCAGGCGCAGCGCCGGGCTTTGCACGCGGCCTGCAGAAAGGCCACGCCGGATCTTTTTCCAAAGCAAGGGCGATAAATTAAAGCCGACCAGATAATCCAGCGCGCGGCGCGCTTGCTGCGCATTCACCAGATTCATCGCGATGTCGCGCGGATGCTCAATGGCGTGTTTAACGGCAGTCTGCGTAATCTCGTTAAACTCTACACGCTTCAGGGTCTTGTTTTTGAGTAATTTTTTATCTTTCAGGATTTCCGCAATATGCCATGAAATCGCTTCGCCTTCGCGGTCCGGGTCGGTGGCGAGATAAATATTGTCAGCAGACTTCACGGCCTTGGCAATCGCATCCACGTGTTTGCTGTTGCGATCAATAATGTCGTACTTCATGGCGAAATTGTTGGCAGGGTCGACCGCGCCGTTTTTAGGAATCAAATCGCGCACATGGCCGTATGACGCCAATACTTCAAACTCGCTGCCGAGATATTTTTTAAGTGTTTTGGCTTTTGAAGGCGATTCAACAATAAGCAGTTTGGACATTTAAACCTTGAATGTAAGGGCTAGAATTAACGAGTTGCCTAGATAATAGCAAGCTAACGCGCAAATGCACAATAAGCGATTAGACAAATATTGAGTGGGTGATAATTAATTGCGGGTAAATTCTATGCGTTTGCCATCATTCAGGGCAATGCTCAAGGCTGCGCCTTCACTGGCAATATCACCAAATAGCGGGTCTTCATCTTCACGCTTGGCCTGGCTTAAGCTTTTGAAATCATACAAATTAAAATCGGCCAAATGCGATGGCTCGACATTGGTGATGGCGCGGAAGATGTTATTGATACGGCCGGGCTGCTCGCGTTCCCAGGCTTGTAGCATGTCTTTCACTTTCTGACGCTGTAGATTTTCCTGAGAGCCGCATAAATCGCACGGAATAATCGGAAACTGCATTTGCCGTGCATAACTGGCGATATCTTTCTCACTACAATAAGCCAATGGCCTGATAACGACGTTCTGTTTGTCGTTGGTGGCGAGTTTGGGTGGCATGGCTTTGAGTTTGGCGCCAAAGAACATATTCAAAAACAGCGTTTCCACAATGTCATCGCGATGATGCCCCAGCGCGATTTTATTCGCCCCCAGCTCTTTTGCGGTGGTGTAAATAATACCGCGCCGCAGACGGGAACAGAGCGAACAGGTAGTTTTGCCTTCCGGAATTTTCTCTTTCACGACAGAGTAGGTGTCGGCTTCCACAATGCGGTAATCAATACCGAGCTGCTCAAAATAACGCGGCAACACATCGGCGGGGAATCCTGGCTGTTTTTGGTCAAGGTTCATCGCAATCAGTTTGAAACTGATTGGTGCGCGTTCCTGCAGGGCAAGTAGAATCATCAGCATGGCGTGGCTATCTTTGCCGCCGCTCATGCACACAAGCACGGTATCGCCTTCCTCAATCATGTTGTAATCGCCAATGGCCTTGCCTACGGACGTAATCAGGCTGTTACGCAATTTAACAAAATTGCCAGAAGCGTTATCAGGTAAGTGTTTGATCATAAATTAAGCGACCTTCCGCCATCCACCGCCAGCACATGGCCAGTAACAAACGGGGCATCATAAACCAGGAATTTAACGGCTTTTGCAATGTCACTCGCATCCCCCACACGTTTAAGCAAAGTTTGCGAAATCACACGTTGGCGATACACTTCATCAAACTGCGGATTGTTTTCCGGCCATTGCACGGGGCCGGGGGCAACCGCATTCACACGCACTTCCGGGCTGAGTTCATGCGCGAGTGATTTTGTGAGTGTGACCAAGCCCGCTTTGGCAACGCTGTATACGATATAGCCTTTTTTCGGGCGCTCGATATGCATATCGGTAATATTCACAATGCAGCCATGATTTTTGCGTAATTCTGTGGCTGCAGCCTGGGCAAGAAACATGGGCGCTTTAAGATTGCTGCCCATCAAATCGTGCCAGTTTTCCTCGTTAATATGGCCAATTTCGGTAGGGTAGTAACTGGAGGCGTTGTTGATGAGCACGTCCAGTTTGCCGAATTGATTGATGGTTTCGTGTACCAGATTGGGCATGACGGCAATATTGAGCAGGTCGCCCTGAATGATCGCGACCGAGTTGGCACGCTGCAGATTCAGCTCTGCCTGCAAGGCGCGTGCCTCGCTGACACTGCTTTTGTAATGTACCATCAGGCTGGCGCCATTCGCATGCAACTCGCGACAAATGGCCGCGCCCACGCGCTTGGCGCCACCCGTTATCAATACCACTTTGCTAGTTAGTTTCACAATTCACTCACTTTTTAGTTGCCCACATTATAATAGGGAATGGCCATACCATCTAATAAGAATCTACCTGTCCCGCCGCTTGAAGCGCAGACACAGAGCCAGCAGCTTGGCTGCGTGATTCAGCAAGCCATCATGCAGAATGGGGGCTGGATTTCGTTTGCAGACTTTATGCACGCTGCGCTTTATACGCCCAACTTAGGGTATTACGCAGGTGGTGCGCGCAAATTCGGGCACGGTGGAGATTTTGTCACTGCGCCGGAAATATCTCCGGCTTTTGCCCAAACCCTTGCCCGCCAAGCGGCACAAATATTAGAGGTTAGCAAAGGCAACATTCTAGAACTAGGCGCCGGCACCGGAAAGTTGGCCGCAGACTTATTGCTGGAATTAGCACAGCTAAATAAGCTGCCAAACCAGTATTTTATTCTGGAAGTGAGTGATTACTTGCGCCAGGTTCAGCGAGAAACATGTCAGGAAAAATTGCCGGCCGAATTGTTCGCCAAGCTCACCTGGCTGGAAACTCTGCCTGAAAAATTCAGCGGCTTGATATTGGGTAACGAGGTGCTGGATGCGATTCCCGTCCACTTGCTGCACAAAACCGCAGAAGGCTGGCGCGAGCGCGGCGTGGGTTTTACCGGAGAATTTGTGTGGCAGGACGCGTCTTTAAGTGCGCCTAATCTGGCGGAAAATCTGCCTGATGATTTGCCGCAAGGCTATGTGACGGAAGTCTGTCCGGCTGCATCAGCATTGGTGCGCAGTTTGGCGGAAACAATGGAAACGGGCGCGATTTTATTGATAGATTATGGATTCTCAGCGCGTGAGTATTATCATCCGCAGCGCAGCCAGGGCACGCTGATGTGCCACTATCAGCATCTTGCACACAGTAATCCGCTGACACATGTTGGGCTGCAGGACATTACGGCACATGTCAATTTCACCCAAATAGCCCAAGTGACTAATTTAATGAGCCCTGGAGGGGCGCATGGAATAAGGCTTGCAGGCTATGTCAATCAAGCTCGGTTTTTAATCAATTGCGGTATTTTAGTGCTTCTGCAGCAGTTTTCGCCGCACGAGCCGCAGTACATGAAACTGGTGGCAGCCGCGCAGAAACTTATGTCTCCCGCCGAAATGGGCGAGTTGTTCAAGGTGATTGCGTTGACTAAAAATATGGAATTTCCACTCTTAGGTTTTGCGCAGGGCGATAAAGCGCATACGCTCTAAAAATAATATCAGTATAATGCGCGCCATGACAGATACAGAAAACACTCAACATCGCCGTATCCGCAGCTTCGTATTGCGCCAGGGCCGCCTAACCAAGGGCCAGGAGCGTGCGCTGGAAACGGGCTGGCCGAATTATGGCGTGGATTATCGCCAAGCCATGCTTGATTTAAGCCAGTTGTTTGGTCGTAGCGACAGTAAAAAAATCCTCGAAATTGGCTTTGGCATGGGTGATGCCACCGCGCAAATTGCACAGACTTTACCGGATTCTGATTTTTTGGCGGTGGAGGTGCATACGCCAGGAGTCGGCAGCCTGCTTAAGCTAATTCAAGAGCAGGCACTTACTAACATCCGCATTGTTCAGCATGATGCGGTCGAGGTGCTGCAGAATATGCTGCCGGATGCCAGTCTGGATGGCGTGCATATTTTCTTTCCTGATCCGTGGCACAAAAAGCGCCACCACAAGCGACGCTTGATTCAGGCAGAATTTGTAAAGCTGCTGTGCAGCAAACTTAAAACCGGTGGCTATTTGCACGTGGCGACCGATTGGCAGGAATATGCCGAATGGGTGCTGGAGGTACTACGCACCGAACCGCAACTGCAAAACACGGCAGCCAAAGAAAACAATGGCTATGCTGAAAAGCCTGAATATCGCCCACTGACCAAGTTTGAAAATCGTGGATTAAAGCTGGGGCACGGCGTTTGGGATTTGGTTTTTACGCGTGTCTAAATGGCTGCGCGAGCAAACCGCTGTGTTTCGCTCGCTCACTTCTCACACATAAAATGAAGCTATTTATTCCTGCGTATTTTCCGAAAACAGCCACGCACCTATAATTTTCTCGGCTTCTTCCACGCCTTGTTTTTTGAGGCTGGAGAACAGTTGGACCGTACAATTTCCCCAAATGCTTTCTAACTCTTTTCGTACTTTCATTAGCGTTTGATTCGCTTCGTTGCGCGAGAGCTTATCTGATTTAGTTAGCAGCACATGTACTGGTTTGCCGCTTGGACAAAACCAGTCCAGCATTTGTCTGTCCAGCGGAGTGAGCGGGTGGCGGCTATCCATGACCAGCACCAGCCCCGCCAGGCTGGTACGCTCGCTTAAGTAGCGCGACAATACGCTTTGCCAGTGCGCGCGCATCGCCTCCGGTGCCTTGGCATAACCGTAACCGGGCAAATCGACCAAATGCCTGTCATTACCGAGCGTAAAAAAGTTAATCAGCTGCGTGCGACCAGGCTGCTTACTTACATAAGCCAGGCGATTATGGTTAGCCAGCGTGTTGAGTGCGCTGGATTTTCCAGCATTAGAGCGCCCGGCGAACGCCACTTCAATACCGCTGGCAGGCGGCAGATCGCGCAGATGATGGGCTGAAATGTGGAATGTGGCGCTCTGGAATAAAGGCATGCAATATTTTGCTGTAAATGAATTAAGCCGCAAATGCTATCACGAACGGGCTATTCTTGATAAAATATTAAATTGGTTAAATAGTTATTAAGGTTGCGGGGTTCAAGTATGCGTATCGGTTTAGCGGCATTGTTGTTAAGTTTGGCAGTTTCATCAGCCTTGGCAGAAACAAAAACTGCTGGTAATAAAGTGGCAGAAAAGTCGCCACCAGCGGTTGCCGAAGCAACTCCTACAGAAAAAACGGTGCAGACGGTGTGCGCCGCCTGCCATGCGCCAGATGGCAATAGCGTGGTTACTTTGAATCCGAAACTGGCTGGCCAGAGTTCGGATTATCTGTTAAAACAACTCACCAATTTCAAAGAGGGCACGCGCGCCAATGCCGTGATGGGCGGCCTGGTGGCTAACTTAACGCCAGAAGAAATGAAGAATCTGGCTGCATATTTTTCTGCAAAAAATCCAACTTTAGGTCAGGCCAAAACCAATGGTGCGGGTTCGCTGGGTGAGAAAATTTACCGGGGCGGCATTGCCGCAACCAACGTGCCTGCCTGCGCGGCTTGTCACGGCGCAACCGGTGCCGGTATTCCAAAGCGGTTTCCTCGTTTGGCCGGCCAGCATGCAGATTACACGTTGGCGCAGATGAGAACTTTCCGCACGGGCGAGCGTGCAAATGCGCCGATGATGCAGGCAATCGCGGCCAAAATGACCGATGCGGAAATGCAGGCGGTTGCTGATTACATGCAGGGTCTGCGTTAATTGTCAGTTTGCGGGGTTGGGCGCAAGCGCAATCCTGAAGCGCACTTCGCCGTTCAGGTTAGTGGCTAGACTCAACGCATAGCCTGCCTGTCTGGCATCCTGTGCGGCATGGTATAGCCCCACGCCCAGCCCATTGGGGGAAGCGATATGTTTTTTAAACAAATCGCTTGCGATCCTAGCATGCATTGCCTTGCCGGTATCAACCACATCAATGTAAAATCCGTTGTCGCCTTCATCGTGCATTTCTACTTTGATCGAGGTATCCGGCTGATGTTTGGTTTTTTCGAGCGCGTTGTTCAGCAGGTTATCCAGCACGCTGTCCAGCACCTCGGCATTGATTTCTTGTCTGGGTAAATTTTCCGCTAAAAATTCAATATCATCGTGATGATGCCGCAACTGCAGATTTTTCCACCAGGCAGACATTTTTTCGAGCCTTTTCTTCTCTTCCCCGGGGGCTTTAAGCTTATCAAGCGTGGCGGCAATGCGTTGGTTGAGCATCGGCAGCTGTCTGCGGATAAGCCGCAGCAGGGCTTCGTTATCAGCATCATTGCCGGCATTATTGCTTTGCTCGGCGGCGGAAACCAGCGCACCCACAGACTGCAAAATGTTTTTAATATCGTGCGTCAGGCGCGATCCGGTTTCATAAAAAGCCTGCATATAGGCATTTTGCCGCAGGGTTTCCTCACGGCGCTTGGCTTCATAAAACTCGCCCATAATCTGCGTGAGCAGTTTGATGTGCACATAGAGCGCCGGCGAAATCTGCCAGCGCGTATGCAGGCTCATGTGAAAATCTTTAAAATTAAAATGCGTGATATGGTCGGATGTTTCACCCAGCTTGCCTTGCGATTCATCGGCCAGCCATGAGACGCCTGACACCCATGGCAGCGCGGTCATCTCGCCCATTGCGGCCTGAATAAAGCCATTTGGCGTCGATTCAATCTCGCCCATCGCGGCAATGTTTTTAACCCATTTTTCAAATGGCATGCCGATACTCAGCAGGTAACGCGACATGAGCAGCTCAACACCCGAGAACCGCGTGTTAGGTTTCCAGAAAAAACTGAAAATAATCAGGCCAAATGCCAGACCAAAAATGGTGATAAACATCACCTGAACATAGTTGATTGCCTGTATCGTACCGACCGCATAGCTGGAAAGTGCCAGAATAAACGCCATCATCATCAACAGCAAGGTATAGAAAAAGTCTAAAATGGGCGCCTGGCCAGTTTTACGGGATTGGGCGCCAATAAATAAAATGGCGATAGGCAGCAAAGGGATAAAATAGCGAATCACAAATTTCGCTGCTTCCAGGTCGTCAGAAGAGCCTAGCAGCTTGGGGATCACCCACAGCAATAGCATGGAGAGCAGGTAACTGGCTGCGAGGATATGGATAATGTGGTTTGATTTGGATTCCTCCGAAAATACACGCCCGCCTAAAAGCCCGAATAAGATGGATAGCCATATCGCGGTAAGCCACCAGTTGATATAAAAAAAGGCAATCAAACCAACGCTGACAAATATGGCGATTGCGGTTTTGGAGAGTTTTTCTGTGCTGCGCCATACCGGCTGCCACATCAAAAACAGGCCGTAATGGCATAAGAAAAACGCGCGCTGCAGATGGGAAGCACCATCACCCCAAATTAGAAAAGCATGCAGGGTTAGCAGCATCAATGCCAGTATGCGCTGCGAGTTGGCTGCCAATAATTGATTGATTTTGACGTGGTTAAACATAAGCATAGACATGGCGGCGGCTAAAGAGTTAAGTATTGGGTTGAACAAAGCTGAAGCATAATCTAAAAGAGGGACTAAAAACAGTGTGTCAATAATTTGTCACAAACGATGAAATTTCATCGTTTTTTTTGTTTATTTGGCTGGAAACTTGACGAAACACCGCTTGGAATAAGGCCTTGCGGGCTGGCATAGTACTTGCATAAATTTCATTGAGTGTGGACGAATAAACAAGAATGTCACACATGATAATTGGTTAAAGGATACCAAAATGAACAAACAAACAGGTTTTACCCTAATCGAGCTGGCCATCGTGTTGGTGATTATCGGCTTGTTGCTGGGTGGCGTGCTCAGGGGGCAAGAGCTGATTAACAGTGCCAAGGTGAAGAATATGGCGCGCGATTTCCAGAATGTACAAGTTTATATCTATGGTTATCAGGATAAATTCAAAGCGCTTCCGGGGGATGATGCCGCGGTAGCTACGCATGTAACCGGGGGTACGCCCGCAACAGTCGGAACATTAGGTAACGGCGTAATTCAAGGTGGTTGGAATACAGCAAACGATGGAGACGAATCATGTGTATTTTGGCAGCATGTTCGATTGGCAGGTTTGGCTCCTGGCCCTACTGTTGTAAGCTGTGCTGCTGGGAATACATATCAACCACGCAATGCTGATGGTGGTTTGATTGGAATCCAAAGCGTGGCTGGTTTTGCCGATATTACGGGGATGACTGGTGCATATGTAGTTTGCTCAGATGCTATTCTAGGTAAATTTGCTAAACAGTTAGATGTTACACTTGACGATGGTGTGGGTAATACTGGCTCCGTGAGAAGCCAAGTAGTTGGAGGTGCCGCCAACACAGGTGTTGCAGCACCGGCTGATGCTACACCTTATATGGTGTGCATGGCTTTCTGAAAGTAACTTGGATTGATTGAGCCCGCTTCGGCGGGCTTTTTATTTTCCCCGCACTTAATTATGTCCAATGCTTGCTACACGTTTTGATTTAGCCTTGTTTTCAATTAGAATAGTTGCAAATTTAAAATGTATAACAAATGACTCAAAATATCGTAGAAATCGATAACCTCTCGTTTGGCTACAAAGGCCGTATGCTGCATCAGGGTATCAATATGGTGTTTCCGCGCGGTAAGGTGGTGGCCATTATGGGTGGCAGCGGCAGCGGTAAAACCACCCTGTTGCGCCTGATTGGCGGGCAGATCAAGCCTAACAAAGGTGAGGTGCGTGTGGATGGCCAGGTGGTGCACAAACAAAGCCGCGAAGGTATTTACCAGCTGCGCCGTAAAATGGGTATGCTGTTTCAGCACGGTGCGCTGTTTACCGATTTGTCGGTATATGAAAACGTCGCCTTTCCCATGCGCGAACATACCAAACTCCCAGAAAGCATGATTCATGACTTGGTGCTCATGAAATTGCATGCAGTTGGCCTGCGCGGTGCGCATCAATTGATGCCTGCGGAGCTTTCCGGCGGCATGGCGCGGCGGGTGGCTTTGGCGCGCGCCATTGCGCTAGACCCGGATATTGTGATGTACGACGAGCCTTTTGCGGGACTGGATCCGATTTCGATGGGGGTGATTTGCGATTTAATCCGCATGCTTAACGACGCGCTTGGCACCACTTCAATTATCGTATCGCACGACGTAAAAGAAACTTTTTTAATCGCAGATTATGTTTATTTTGTGGCGAATGGCACAGTTGCAGCCGAAGGCACGCCGGAAGATTTGAGTAAATCCAGCATGCCGTTTGTGCATCAGTTCGTACATGGCGAAAAGGATGGCCCGGTACCGTTTCATTATGCAGCGGGTGATTATAAGCAGGATTTATTGGGGTTCGGGTCATGATGCGTTCCGGCCTGTTTGTCAGCCTGGTGCGCACTTTGCGTAACATCGGTCATCGCTTTACCGGGCAAATTTGGCAGCTGGGAGCAGGCGCACGCTTATTCCTGTCTCTTATACACATCTGCAGAAACTTATGTCTCCCGCCGAAATGGGCGAGTTGTTCAAGGTGATTGCGTTG
>OEOE01000160.1_pt1 | contig 10567 bp, 8 predicted proteins | sample 1539681 | NCBI WGS metagenome assembly OEOE01 (sample SAMEA3611561, study PRJEB22512) | activated sludge metagenome | biome: Urban; feature: Wastewater Treatment Plant; material: Activated Sludge | place: Slovenia | collected 2012-09-24
GGGAAGAATGAGCTGTGCTTAATGGGGAAATAGTTTTGAAAACCTGAATCAAAGGAGTCTGACCCTTTAGATTAGCTGATTTTGTGAGTAGGCTGGCGATTGTCAATGCGACGAGCTCTTTACAACTACAGGAGTTAATCTTAAATTCAATTCACTGATTGTTTTCTGTTTCTGAACTGCACCAAAATTAAAATTAATGTTCGTTTTAGGGCTTACATATTGACCATAACTGAAAAAATAACATACAAATTGCCCGGGCTTTACCATCAATTGACTGTCCTTAGATACTGACGACTTGCTTCTTGAATTGCATGTTCCAGTTCCATAAGCCATCTCTATGCCTATGGGAGTTATTTTTTCGTTTTCAATAAATAACTCACCAGATATACCTGAGAGCACCAGCGGGTCAAACTGGTTATGGTTAATTAATTCAACTTCTATTAATGTAGGACCTGTAGTAAGTCTATTAAACACTTTATTTGTTGCATCGTAAGCCATCACGTTATCTAATGAAACATATCCTAGCATCCCGAGTAAATTAAACTTACTGGTTCTGCTTTTTTTCTCCGAGTAATCAACCCCATTTAATTGGACTACTTGACCATCCTTGGCATCATCCAAAACGCTATAGAGTCTATAGTGTTCGTTAGCACACCCACATAGTGCTAGGCAGAATAAAATTGCACTAATATAACGTAACATAAATTACTTTTTATATAACTGCTTTGATGATTAGTCACGCCAAAAGCCAGTGCAAATAAATAGGGCCAGACTCCATTGATCCAGAGTAAATACCCTACAACCTAATGTTCGCGCGGATTTCATACCAATTTAGATGTTTTTCTTAACTAATTCTGCTGCTTTACCAATATAGCTTGCTGGTGTCATTTCAAGCAACGCTGTTTTCGCTTCTGCCGGGATTTTCAGTGTTTCAATGAACGCATGTAGCGAGGCTTTGTTGATGCCGCCTTTGCCGCGCGTCAGGTCTTTGAGTTGCTCGTAAGGGTTTTCGATGCCATAGCGGCGCATTACGGTCTGGATAGGCTCGGCCAGCACTTCCCAGCTGTTGTCCAAATCTTCTGCAAGGCGCTGCGGATTAGCCTCCAGCTTGTTCAAGCCGCGCAGGCAGGAGTCGAAGCCCAGCAGGCTGTAACCGAAAGCCACGCCCATGTTGCGTAACACGGTGGAGTCGGTCAAATCGCGCTGCCAGCGGGAGATTGGCAACTTTTCTGCCATATGGCGCAAAATGGCATTGGCGATACCCAGGTTACCCTCGGAGTTCTCGAAATCAATGGGGTTGACCTTGTGCGGCATGGTGGATGAACCGATTTCGCCCGCTTTGACTTTTTGCTTGAAATAGCCAACGGAGATGTAGCCCCAGATATCGCGGTTCAAATCGATGAGGATAGTATTGATGCGGGCGAGCGTATCATAAAGCTCCGCCATGTAATCGTGTGGCTCAATCTGGATGGTGAGCGGGTTATAGGTCAGCCCCAGGCTTTCCACAAAGCGCTTGGCGAATGCTTCCCAGTCAAAGTCCGGATAAGCGGCGAGGTGTGCATTGAAGTTGCCAACCGCGCCATTGATCTTGCCCAGGATATCGCCTTGCTCTAGCTGGATTTTCTGACGTTTGAGACGATATACGACGTTGGCCAGTTCTTTGCCTAAGGTTGTAGGAGAGGCGGTTTGCCCATGGGTGCGAGAAAGCATCGGTGTATCTGCAAGCTGTGTCGCCAACTCGGTGAGGCGGGCAATCAAGCTGTCCAAAAATGGTAGCATTACAGCATCGCGCGCGCCTTTCAGCATCAGGCCGTGCGAGAGGTTGTTGATGTCCTCGCTGGTGCAGGCAAAGTGGATGAATTCGCTGGCTTTTTTGATTTCCGGATTGCCGTCGAACTTCTCTTTCAGCCAGTATTCCAGCGCTTTTACGTCATGATTGGTGCGCGCTTCAATCGCCTTTACCTGCGCAGCATCAGTTTCGCTGAAATTCGTAATGGCCTCATCCAGCTCCACAACCGTTGCGATGCTGAACGATTGGATCTCAGTGAGTTCCGGGGAGCCAGCCAGCGCTTTTAGCCATTCCACTTCCACTTTGGCGCGATGCTTGATTAGCGCGTATTCGCTAAAGAACGGACGCAGTGCATCCAGTTTGGTTTGATAGCGGCCATCGAGCGGGGAAAGGGCATTGAGGGTGGTGAGTGACATAAGGCGTAAATTCTTGGTTTTGCAAAGCCCGTATTTTACGCTTTTTGTCCGGTCAAATCCATTTGCAAATGGGCGGATGGTGACTCTATATGCATGCGCGCGTTTCATTGTTAAGCGAGATGCTCTGCAAAGCTTATCCTGCTTGCCTTTTCGGGCGTCTGTTTCTGCAATGAAAAAATAAAAAACGCGCCGAAGTGACTCGGCGCGCTGTGAGTGAACACTTTCGGAGTTTTGTTCTAAGCAAGACTCCTAGACAACAACGAGCAAATCAACAAATTGGTTGACCGGTGTGATTTCCAGTTTCTTCTGGTCTGCGCACAATGCCAGGATTTCAGCTTGCTTCTGGGCGTCAAAACGGCGTGCCAGGTTGATCTTGAATTTCTTGATTAACTCCGGGATACCTTCCGCACGGCGGCGGCGATGGCCAATCGGATATTCCACGGCGATGTTCTCTGACGAACTGCCGTCTTTAAAGAAAATCTGGATCGCGTTGGCAATCGAGCGTTTTTCCGGGTCAAGATAGTCGCGCGTATATTCAGTTTTCTCTACGCATTCCATTTTGTCACGCAGCGCATCAATACGCGGGTCGGCAGCGGTTTCGTCCTCATAATCCTGCGCGGTCAGGTTGCCTTTGAGCAGGCCGATCGCGGTCATGTATTGGATGCAGTGATCGCGGTCGGCAGGGTTGTTCATCGGTCCCTTTTTGTCGATGATGCGGATGGCGGATTCGTGCGTGGTGATGACGATCTTTTCGATTTGCGCGATTTGTTCAATCGTTTGCAGACGGCTTCCCACTTGTGTATTCAGCGCAAACGCGCATTCCACCGCTGTTTGGGCGTGAAACTCGGCCGGGAAGGATATCTTGAACAGGACGTGTTCCATTACATAGCTACCATATGGCCGTTGGAATTTGAACTGGTTGCCTTTGAAGAGGACGTCGTAGAATCCCCAGGTTTTAGCGGTGAGTGCAGATGGATAGCCCATTTCGCCTTGCAGCGTTATCCATGCCAAACGTACGGCACGGGATGTTGCATCACCCGCTGCCCAGGATTTGCGCGATCCGGTGTTGGGTGCGTGGCGGTAGGTGCGCAGGCTTTGGCCATCCACAAAGGCGTTCGATACTGCGTTGATGACATCTTGCCTGTTGCCGCCCAGTAGCTTTGTCACGACAGCTGTGGATGCGAGTTTGACCAGAATTACGTGATCCAGACCGACGCGATTGAAGCTGTTCTCCAGCGCCATCACGCCTTGAATCTCATGGGCTTTAATCATCGCGGTCAGTACATCTTTGACTGTCAAAGGCGCCTTGCCTTCGACCACATTCTTGCGTGAGATGTAGTCGGCTACCGCCAGAATGCCACCGAGATTATCAGACGGGTGACCCCACTCTGCGGCGAGCCACGTGTCATTGAAATCTAACCAGCGTATCATTGCGCCGATGTTGAATGCAGCCAGAATGGGATCAAGCTGGTAGTTGGTGCCGGGGACTTTTGCGCCATTTGGCACCACCGTGCCCGGCACGACTGGCCCTAATACTTTGGTACATGCAGGGTAATCAAGGGCTTCAAAGCCGCAGCCTAATGTGTCCATCAGGCAATAGCGGGCTGTGCCATAGGCTTCAGCGCTATTGATATCGTAATCCATCACATAATTGGCGATGTCGACAATGACCTGATCTGGTTCGGGGCGGACGTTGGAGATGTGTGCAGACATGTAAAACTCTCTTTTAAAGTTTGTTAACGTTGGTTCAGTGGCACATATGGACGGTTATCCGGCCCGGTGTATTCCGCGTTCGGGCGAATGATCTTGTTATCGATGCGCTGCTCGATGACATGTGCGACCCAACCGGTGGTGCGTGATATCACAAAAATAGGGGTAAACATGCCGGTAGGGATACCCATCAGGTGATAGCTGGAGGCGCTGTACCAATCCAGGTTGGGGAACATTTTCTTTTCGTCCCACATGGTTTTCTCGATGCGTGCGGATATATCGAAAAGCGTCATATTGCCGCTATCTTCGCTTAATCTCTTGGAAACGGCTTTGATTGCCTCGTTTCTTGGGTCTGCGATGGTGTAAACGGGATGGCCGAAGCCGATGATGATCTCCTTGCGCGCCATGCGTTCACGAATGTCTTTTTCAGCCTCGTCCGCATCTTTGTAGCGTGCGATGATTTCCATTGCGGCTTCGTTGGCGCCGCCGTGTTTGGGGCCGCGCAATGCACCAATCGCGCCGGTAATGCAGCTGTACATGTCTGACAAGGTGCCGGCGACTACGCGGGCGGTAAAGGTCGAAGCATTGAATTCGTGCTCCGCATATAGCACCAATGAGGTGTTCATTGCATCGATATGCAGTTGCTTGGGTTTCTCGCCATGCAGCAGATGCAGAAAGTGCGCAGCAATCGAATCGTCATCGGTCTCGACTTGGATCCTTCTGCCGAAATGGCTAAAGTGATACCAATAAAGCAGGATTGAGCCGAAGCAGGCAATCAGACGATCGCCCAAGTCTTTACTGCCATCGATATTTCTGTCTGACTCCTCAGGCTGCAAAGTCCCCAGCATGGAGCAGCCAGTGCGCATGACATCCATCGGATGTGCGTTGGCGGGAATCTGCTCCAGCACCGTTTTGAGTGCGGCTGGCAAACCGCGCAGCGTTTTCAGCTTTTGGTGATACGCCGAGAGTTGCGCCTTGTTCGGCAACTCGCCATGAATCAATAAATAGGCGACTTCCTCGAAGGTGGCATGCTGCGCCAGCTCCAGGATGTCGTAGCCGCGATAATGCAAGTCGTTGCCAGTATGGCCGACAGTGCAAATGGCTGTAGTGCCGGCCGCTACACCGGCCAAAGCTACACCCTTTTTCTTCTTGGGCAGTTCGGTTGCCATGTTCATGATGGTTAGTCTCCCTGTTTAAACAATGCATCCAGCTTTTGCTCAAAAGCGTGGTAACCCAAGTGATCATACAACTCAGCCCGGGTTTGCATCAGATCCAATACGTTCTTTTGTGTGCCGTCCTTGCGCACAGCCTGGTACACCTTCAGCGCGGCCTGATTCATGGCGCGGAAAGCGGAAAGCGGGTAAAGCACCATGCTGACGTCGGCAGATGCCAGCTCTTGCACGGTGAACAAAGGCGTGGAGCCGAATTCGGTGATATTGGCCAGTACGGGCACTTTCACGGCCTCGGCAAACTGTTTGTACATGCCAAGTTCGGTCATGGCTTCGGGGAATATCATGTCGGCCCCTGCCTCAACGCAAGCACAGGCGCGGTCGATAGCGGATTGCAAACCTTCTACGGCAAGCGCGTCTGTGCGCGCCATAATGACGAAATCCTGGTCGGTTCTTGCATCCACAGCAGCCTTGATGCGATCCACCATCTCGGCTTGCGATACGATGGCCTTGTTGGGACGATGGCCGCAACGTTTGGCTTGCACCTGATCTTCGATATGCACGGCAGCAGCGCCCGCCTTGATGGCAGACTTGATGCTGCGGGCGATGTTAAATGCACCGCCGAAGCCTGTATCGATGTCTACCAGTAATGGCGTATCCACCGCATCCGTGATGCGGCGTACGTCAACCAGTACATCTTCTAAAGTCGAGATGCCAAGGTCAGGCAAGCCAAGGGAGCCCGCCGCCACGCCGCCACCAGAGAGATATATGGCTTTGAACCCGGATTGTGTGGCGAGCATGGCGTGATAGGCATTGATGGCACCAATGATTTGCAATGGTTTTTCTGCGGCCAGCGCGGCTCTGAAACGCGCACCTGCGGAGCTTATGTTGCTCATGCGAAGAATCTCCTTTGTGCTTCATCAGGCATACTCACGCCAGTAAGTTTGGCTTTCTGCAGAATTTCCCAGAAATAACGATAGGTCGCGCGGTCATGCAGTTCCCCTGCATATTGGATAGGACCCCACGAGGCATCCTGAGCCGCTATCAAGATGTTGGCTGCATCGGTAACCTCATCAAAGTTTGGTTTCATTGCGTCCACAATCGCTTGGATTTGTGTTGGATAGATGCTCCACATCCGCATGAAGCCGAACTCGTTGCGTGCCCGCGAAGCGTCGCTGAAAGTAGTCTCTACATTTTTCAGGTCGAGCGTGACGTTGTGTGCAGGCACCACACCATTGGCAAGAGCGGCTGCCACGACCTCGGTTTTAGCTCTTGCGAGCAGACGGTGGTCAAACTGTCCCGGGCTGCGCATTGCACTGGCAGGAATCGCGCCATGGTGGGCGCTGACAAAGTCCATCAGCCCGAAATCCAGTACTTGCAGCCAAGGTAGTTTCGCAATTTCATGTGCTTGTCTAAGCGCGCCATGTGTCTCTATCAGAATGTGCACCGGAATCTCGCGTTTGATGCCATGGGTAGCGGCAGTTTTTTGCAGATAAGCAATCATTTCCTGTGCTTGTGCAATGTCCGTACATTTTGGGATAGTGATATAACCCAATACATTGCCTGCACCACCCACCAGGATGTCCAAATCCAGTTGCCAGGCCGGGTGTGTGTAATCGTGAATGCGTGCGCCCGCCATCTTGTGTTTATTGGCTTCCGAATTCAACACGCGTACGATCATTTCTGCATGCTCGCGTTCCTGCCCGCTGGCTGCACCGTCCTCGCAATCACAGGTGATATCAAAAACCGGGCCAATGGTGTCTTGCAGGCTTAGGGCTTTCAGAATGAGCTTCTCGCTGCCAGCAAAATGTTCGCAGGCCGGAATCAGCGGGAATGGTTTTTCTCCGCCAAACAATGCTTCTGATGGATGTGCAGCCATATCGATTTCCTTATGTCGTTTTCCGTGGCATTAGCACGGTGTAATCTAAATCTAGTACTACGTTGGGGTGATAGGCATCGCTCTCGCGAACAAAAGGTAAATCGGTAGCCGCTAGGTTCTTGATGCCTATCATGCGCAGGCGCAATGCGCCGGTTTGCGCGTTAAGTTCCCATTTGTCGATGACTTCGGTGCGCGTGTAGATCGTGTCACCCGCAAAACTTGGGTTGGCATGCGTGCCGGCGTTGATTGCGGCAATCGACAGCGCGTTTTCTAGGCCTTCGTAACCCAGTGCACGGCACATACTGATGACCACGCCGCCATACACGAGCCGTTTGCCAAATTGGCGCGTCTGCATTGTATGAGCGTCAAAGTGCAGGCGCGCATTGTTTTGATATAGATGCGTTGCCATCGTATGGTCGCTATCATTGATTGTCAGGCCGGAAGGGTGGTTGATTTGCTCGCCGATTGTGTAATCTTCCCAAAAATATTGGCCACCGGTTACCCGGCGAATTTCGTTGCTTGCAGCGCCTGCGGGCGGCAAGGTCAGATTGTTCGCTTCTACAAATTTGGGTAAGTCTGGTATCGTGGTTTCTGGCGCTGGGGCGCTTGTGTCGTTTTTATGCACCATCACCCAGCGCACCCAGCTCAGCACGGTTTCGCCGCGTTGGTTGACGCTGGCAGAGCGCACCCAAACCACGCCGCTTTTGCCGTTGGAGTTTTGTTTCAGGCCAATCACCTCGCTACTGGTGGATAGCGTGTCGCCTACATATACAGGGCGATGGAAACGTACGTCGGCATAGCCCAGGTTTGCCACAGCGTTGACCGAGATGTCAGGCACGGTTTTTCCGAATGCGATATGAAATGTCAGCAAGTCGTCAACGGGTGTTGCAGGATAACCCATAGCTTGCGCGAATGGTGAACTGCAAAACAAGGGCTGGCGGGCGCCGTATAGACCCTGTCTCTTATACACATCTAGATGTGTATAAGAGACAGCTCTTGCACGGTGAACAAAGGCGTGGAGCCGAATTCGGTGATATTGGCCAGTACGGGCACTTTCACGGCCTCGGCAAACTGTTTGTACATGCCAAGTTCGGTCATGGCTTCGGGGAATATCATGTCGGCCCCTGCCTCAACGCAAGCACAGGCGCGGTCGATAGCGGATTGCAAACCTTCTACGGCAAGCGCGTCTGTGCGCGCCATAATGACGAAATCCTGGTCGGTTCTTGCATCCACAGCAGCCTTGATGCGATCCACCATCTCGGCTTGCGATACGATGGCCTTGTTGGGACGATGGCCGCAACGTTTGGCTTGCACCTGATCTTCGATATGCACGGCAGCAGCGCCCGCCTTGATGGCAGACTTGATGCTGCGGGCGATGTTAAATGCACCGCCGAAGCCTGTATCGATGTCTACCAGTAATGGCGTATCCACCGCATCCGTGATGCGGCGTACGTCAACCAGTACATCTTCTAAAGTCGAGATGCCAAGGTCAGGCAAGCCAAGGGAGCCCGCCGCCACGCCGCCACCAGAGAGATATATGGCTTTGAACCCGGATTGTGTGGCGAGCATGGCGTGATAGGCATTGATGGCACCAATGATTTGCAATGGTTTTTCTGCGGCCAGCGCGGCTCTGAAACGCGCACCTGCGGAGCTTATGTTGCTCATGCGAAGAATCTCCTTTGTGCTTCATCAGGCATACTCACGCCAGTAAGTTTGGCTTTCTGCAGAATTTCCCAGAAATAACGATAGGTCGCGCGGTCATGCAGTTCCCCTGCATATTGGATAGGACCCCACGAGGCATCCTGAGCCGCTATCAAGATGTTGGCTGCATCGGTAACCTCATCAAAGTTTGGTTTCATTGCGTCCACAATCGCTTGGATTTGTGTTGGATAGATGCTCCACATCCGCATGAAGCCGAACTCGTTGCGTGCCCGCGAAGCGTCGCTGAAAGTAGTCTCTACATTTTTCAGGTCGAGCGTGACGTTGTGTGCAGGCACCACACCATTGGCAAGAGCGGCTGCCACGACCTCGGTTTTAGCTCTTGCGAGCAGACGGTGGTCAAACTGTCCCGGGCTGCGCATTGCACTGGCAGGAATCGCGCCATGGTGGGCGCTGACAAAGTCCATCAGCCCGAAATCCAGTACTTGCAGCCAAGGTAGTTTCGCAATTTCATGTGCTTGTCTAAGCGCGCCATGTGTCTCTATCAGAATGTGCACCGGAATCTCGCGTTTGATGCCATGGGTAGCGGCAGTTTTTTGCAGATAAGCAATCATTTCCTGTGCTTGTGCAATGTCCGTACATTTTGGGATAGTGATATAACCCAATACATTGCCTGCACCACCCACCAGGATGTCCAAATCCAGTTGCCAGGCCGGGTGTGTGTAATCGTGAATGCGTGCGCCCGCCATCTTGTGTTTATTGGCTTCCGAATTCAACACGCGTACGATCATTTCTGCATGCTCGCGTTCCTGCCCGCTGGCTGCACCGTCCTCGCAATCACAGGTGATATCAAAAACCGGGCCAATGGTGTCTTGCAGGCTTAGGGCTTTCAGAATGAGCTTCTCGCTGCCAGCAAAATGTTCGCAGGCCGGAATCAGCGGGAATGGTTTTTCTCCGCCAAACAATGCTTCTGATGGATGTGCAGCCATATCGATTTCCTTATGTCGTTTTCCGTGGCATTAGCACGGTGTAATCTAAATCTAGTACTACGTTGGGGTGATAGGCATCGCTCTCGCGAACAAAAGGTAAATCGGTAGCCGCTAGGTTCTTGATGCCTATCATGCGCAGGCGCAATGCGCCGGTTTGCGCGTTAAGTTCCCATTTGTCGATGACTTCGGTGCGCGTGTAGATCGTGTCACCCGCAAAACTTGGGTTGGCATGCGTGCCGGCGTTGATTGCGGCAATCGACAGCGCGTTTTCTAGGCCTTCGTAACCCAGTGCACGGCACATACTGATGACCACGCCGCCATACACGAGCCGTTTGCCAAATTGGCGCGTCTGCATTGTATGAGCGTCAAAGTGCAGGCGCGCATTGTTTTGATATAGATGCGTTGCCATCGTATGGTCGCTATCATTGATTGTCAGGCCGGAAGGGTGGTTGATTTGCTCGCCGATTGTGTAATCTTCCCAAAAATATTGGCCACCGGTTACCCGGCGAATTTCGTTGCTTGCAGCGCCTGCGGGCGGCAAGGTCAGATTGTTCGCTTCTACAAATTTGGGTAAGTCTGGTATCGTGGTTTCTGGCGCTGGGGCGCTTGTGTCGTTTTTATGCACCATCACCCAGCGCACCCAGCTCAGCACGGTTTCGCCGCGTTGGTTGACGCTGGCAGAGCGCACCCAAACCACGCCGCTTTTGCCGTTGGAGTTTTGTTTCAGGCCAATCACCTCGCTACTGGTGGATAGCGTGTCGCCTACATATACAGGGCGATGGAAACGTACGTCGGCATAGCCCAGGTTTGCCACAGCGTTGACCGAGATGTCAGGCACGGTTTTTCCGAATGCGATATGAAATGTCAGCAAGTCGTCAACGGGTGTTGCAGGATAACCCATAGCTTGCGCGAATGGTGAACTGCAAAACAAGGGCTGGCGGGCGCCGTATAGACCC
>OEOE01000166.1_pt1 | contig 10454 bp, 11 predicted proteins | sample 1539681 | NCBI WGS metagenome assembly OEOE01 (sample SAMEA3611561, study PRJEB22512) | activated sludge metagenome | biome: Urban; feature: Wastewater Treatment Plant; material: Activated Sludge | place: Slovenia | collected 2012-09-24
ACAGTACCAACGGATTATGAGTCCGCTGCTCTAACCAAGCATGAGCTAAGGGGCCTGAATGTTTATTTTTACCCAAACCAACTTTGTCAAACTGCGCTCGCCGTATAACACATACTGACTTCGCTCGTTTTTCTTGTCAGTTTGATTAAAAACCAAACATTAAAAACTTTTAATCCTGTCCAGTTTCCAGGAAACTTCTTAATCTTTCTGAACGCGTTGGATGGCGCAGTTTACGCAATGCTTTTGCCTCAATCTGGCGAATGCGTTCGCGTGTTACATCAAACTGTTTGCCTACTTCTTCCAGCGTGTGATCGGTATTCATCTCGATACCGAAGCGCATGCGCAGCACTTTCGCCTCGCGCGGGGTAAGCGATTCTAGCACCTCACTCGTCGCGTCGCGCAAGCTGGCGTAGACCGCGGCTTCCATCGGCGCCAGTGTTGTATTGTCTTCAATAAAATCACCCAAATGCGAATCTTCATCATCGCCAATCGGCGTTTCCATCGAAATGGGTTCTTTGCTGATTTTCAGGATTTTGCGAATCTTGTCTTCTGGCATTTCCATCTTCTCTGCAAGCAAGGCCGGGTCTGGCTCAATGCCGGTTTCCTGCAGAATCTGGCGGCTGATACGATTCATTTTATTAATCGTTTCAATCATGTGCACGGGGATACGAATGGTACGCGCCTGATCCGCAATCGAGCGCGTAATCGCCTGGCGAATCCACCATGTTGCGTAAGTAGAAAACTTGTAGCCGCGGCGATATTCAAATTTATCCACCGCTTTCATCAGGCCAATATTGCCTTCCTGAATCAAATCCAAAAACTGCAAGCCGCGGTTGGTGTATTTTTTGGCAATCGAAATCACCAGCCGCAGGTTGGCCTCGATCATCTCACGCTTGGCGCGACGCGCGCGCGCCTCGCCTGTGGTCATTTGCTTATTGATTTCTTTCAGCTCTTTGATCGGAATGCCCACTTTGTTTTGCAGCGCGATGAGCCTGTCCTGCTGATCCACAATAGAGTGTTTGTAACGCGCCAGACGCTCGACATACGGTTTGTCCAGACTCAATTCCGCATCCAGCCAGGCCAGATTGATTTCATTGCCGGGGAAGCTCTTGATAAAATGCGCGCGTGGCATGCCGGATTTATCTACACAAAAATCCATCACTTTGCGCTCGTGGCCGCGCACTTCTTCTACCAGGACACGCACCTGCTCACACAGGGCTTCCACTTGCTTGGCAGAAAATCTAAACGCTGTAAGCTCTTCCAGCACAGATTCATGCAGTCTCTTATATTCTGGATCCTGTGAACCTTTTTGCTCGCGAATCGCGTTCATCTCGGCGTTGGCCTTGCGGATAACTGCGAAGCGTTTCAACACTTCTTCTTTTAACTTGGCCAGCGCCTCGGCAGAAATCGCCGCAGCTTTTGCGCCGTCCTCATCCTCGTCTTCATCCTCACCAGCTTCAAGCTCCTCGTCATCGGCTGTTTCAGCTGCAATAGCGTCTTCCAGGCCAATGTCACTATCAATCAAGCCATCTACCAGGTCATCGACGCTGATTTCATCTTTCTCTACCTGCTCCACCATCGCCAACAACTGTGCAATGGTAGTCGGGCAGGCCGCAATAGCTTGCACCATGTGTTTAAGGCCGTCTTCGATACGTTTGGCGATTTCGATCTCGCCTTCGCGCGTAAGCAAATCGACCGTGCCCATTTCGCGCATGTACATTCGCACTGGGTCGGTCGTGCGACCGAAGTCAGAATCAACTGTAGCAAGCGCCGCTTCGGCTTCTTCTACGGCATCCTCGTCGGTCACAGGAGGCGGGGCATCGGACATCAACAACACTTCGGCATCGGGCGCTTCTTCGTACACCTGAATACCCATGTCGTTGATCATGCCGATAATGCCGTCGATCTGCTCGGAGTTTTGCACATCATCCGGCAAATGGTCGTTGATTTCGGCATAGGTTAAATAGCCACGCTCTTTGCCCAGGATAATGAGCGATTTCAGGCGCGTGCGGCGTGCTTCCGCATCTATCGCCTGCGCGGCCGGATCTTGTAACGCCTCTGCTGCGAGCTTAATCCGCTCTTTTTCTAATGTTTTGTCTGATTTTGGTCTGGCCATGCCTGATCCTATCTATGAGTCACATACCTGTAACAATCCAACCGTTACGGAAAACCCTAAATTATACCTTAAAACGCGCTTGATTTTAATCCCTGCCTGCTTAATTTTTAATCAATCTGTGCCCTGCTGCGCAGATTTTATTTTATGCAGACCCTTTATTTCAAATCTTCTTGGCGGTTAAATTCTTAAGCATTTCACGCTCTTCGACTGTCAGTGCGTTAAAAGGTTTTTCCTTCAATGCGTCCAGCAAACTTCCGTGCTGTTTTTGCTGCGTTATTTCAGCAAGCTGGGTACGCGCGCCTTCAAATTCAAGTGCAAAATCCAAACTCTCATCCAGCAAATGCAGCTCGCGCTGGACTTCATGCAGCAATCTCGTGTCAACCTGCGGCGCTATCGTATGCAACAAGGCTGCAGGCCTAGATTGTGGCTGTGCCAATGCCGCATTTAATGCGGCTTTTAGCAACACATCCTCCTCGCCCAGCCCCTGCACAAAATTTAAATGCTCTGTTTTCGCCAATCCGGGCTGCATCAGCAGCATCAGCACAAAACGTTTTTTAAGCGACAACGGGGCACGTGACTGACGCTGTGTAGCCTTGGCTGGTGATTTATTGATTGCGGGCAATTTCAGCAAACTCTGCATCTCCGTGTCCGTCACCCCGGCCAATTCTGCAATACGTTTTCTTAGCATCAAGGCAAAACGCGGCGCTTGGATCTGCCGCAAAATCGGCTCGGCCTCATTCAGCAGTTTCACTTTATCTTCTTGAGAATTAAGCGGATTTTCCTCACTCAAGTGCTGCACGATGTATTGCGAAAGCGGCATCGCGTGTTGCATCTCGGCTTCAAACTTTTCCTTGCCAAATTCGCGCACGTAACTGTCCGGGTCATGCTCTTTAGGCAAAAACAAAAAGCGCAGCTTCAAACCATCTGTTAAGGCCGGCAAGGCATTCATTGCCGCGCGCCAGGCCGCCGTGCGGCCGGCATTATCGCCATCGAAGCAAAACACGATTTCATCGGTTTGCCGCATGAGCTTGGTAATGTGGAACGGCGTGGTGGCTGTGCCCAGCGCGGCCACAGCGTATTCGATGCCGTATTGCGCCAGCGCCACCACATCCATATACCCTTCCACCACCAGCACGCGGCCTGCGTCGCGGATGGCGCGCCGCGCCACAAACAGGCCATACAATTCATGCCCTTTTTGAAACAAAGGCGTTTCTGGCGAGTTGTAATATTTAGGCGTGTCTTCCGGATTGATGACGCGCCCGCCAAAGCCAATGACCTGGCCTTTTTGGTCGTGAATCGGAAACATGATGCGGTCGCGGAAGCGATCGTAACGGCGGCCTTGCTCATTCTCCACCACCAAGCCCGCTGTGCTTAATACGTCACTTTCGTATTGCGGAAAAACGCTTTGCAGATTCTGCCAGCCCGCAGGCGCGTAGCCAATCTGGAACTTGGCTGCGATTTGCCCGCTCAAGCCGCGCCCTTTTAAATAATCAATCGCGCGCTGCGATTTTTTAAGCTCGGCTTTGTAATAACTGGCGGCTTGCTGCAATACTTCCTGCAGACCAAGCACGACCTTTTGCGGCAGCCGTTCGGTATCGCGCGTCTCCTGCGGCACAATCATGCCGACATTTTTGGCTAGCTCGTGAATGGCTTCCACAAAACTCAAGCCTGCGTATTCCATCAAAAAACCAATCGCCGTGCCGTGCGCGCCGCAGCCAAAACAATGGTAGAACTGCTTGGTTGGGCTGACGGTAAAGCTGGGGGATTTTTCATTGTGAAACGGGCAGCAGGCAGAGTAGTTTGCACCGGCTTTTTTAAGCGGGACAGATTTATCAATCACGTCCACGATATCGACGCGATTGAGTAGTTCTTGAATAAAGCTTTCAGGTATCAAAATTTATCTGCGCTTACTAAGCCAACTGATGATTTTAACTTAATTCAGAAAACAAAAAAGGAGCTGTTCGCTCCTTTGATTTTTTGCATCTTTAAAACTAGCCTAGCCGCGCTTTAATTAACCCTGAAATTTTTCCCATATCAGCCTTGCCAGCTACCAACGGCTTGATTGCGGCCATGACTTTGCCCATATCCTTCACGCCTTCTGCGCCGGTATCGGCAACCACTTTCTCCAGAATCACCTTAATTTCCTCTTCGGTAAGCTGTTGCGGCAGGTAGGTTTGCAGCACACTGACTTCAAACTTTTCTACATCCGCCAGATCGGTTCTATTGGCTGATTCATACGCCGCAATTGAATCACGGCGCTGTTTGAGCATTTTTTCGATCACGGTGATCACTGCCGTATCATCAAGATCAATACGCTCATCCACTTCGCGCTGCTTGATGGCAGCCTGTAGCAGACGAATTGCGCCTAAACGCACGCTATCTTTAGCGCGCATGGCATTTTTCATGTCTTCGGAGATTTGTTGCTTTAAACTCATGTTGCCTTGAGTCTTCTGGCTTCAGGCGTTATTGCTGATGCCATTATTTAGAGATGTAGGTATCGAAATTGGCTTGGTAATCAGCCACATGTTCAGTCAATGCTATTCTGTATTGATTCACAAAATAATCAATCGCTGCTTGTTTTTCAGCTTCAAACGCCTGTTTACTGCCACATTGCGAGGCGATTACAAACGTATTAAACCTAGCAGAAGCATATAAAAAACCGGCATTCACAACACCACGGTCAATTTCAACCGCTTGCTCATTTGCAAGGCCGATAAAAGTATCTGCCACGCCCCAAAACGCATCATCAGGCTTGGTTTCGGCGTTTGCCGCTTGCTTGGAATCGGCCATGTTACTGGCTTTTAGTAAAGTTTTGCAGGCAGCGTTTGATTGCGTAAACGGCGATATTGACGTTTAACAGCAGCCGCTGCTTTACGTTTACGTTCCCACGTTGGTTTCTCGTAAAATTCGCGTGCGCGAAGATCATTCAACAAACCAGTTTTTTCAATCAGGCGTTTAAAACGGCGCAGAGCAACGTCAAACGGCTCATTCTCTTTTACACGTACACTAGACATTCGTTCTCTCTTATCAAAATGATACCCAAGCGACAAACTTGAGAAAAGTCCGCCATTTTAATCGTATAATCCTTTTTTTTCAATCACTTTTACGTTTTTGTGCTTAAAAGTGCCTTAAGGTTTTAATCAGATGCTGGTTTTGGGGTTTGAATCTTCTTGCGACGAAACAGGTGTCGCACTTTACGATACTGAACGAGGCTTGCTGGCGCATGCGCTGCACTCGCAAGTCGAGATGCACGCAGAATATGGTGGCGTGGTGCCAGAACTCGCCTCGCGCGACCATATTCGGCGCGCCTTGCCATTGACCGAAATCGTACTGAAGAACGCCAATAAGTCGCTTGAAGATATTGACGGCATTGCCTATACGCAAGGCCCAGGGCTGGCTGGGGCGCTGCTGGTGGGCACCAGCATTGCACAATCACTGGCGTTTGCACTCAATGTGCCCAGCGTGGCAGTCCATCATCTGGAAGGGCATTTGCTTGCGCCTTTGCTGGAAGAAAACCCTCCGCAATTTCCATTCGTCGCGCTGCTGGTTTCTGGCGGACATTCGCAACTCATGTGCGTAGACGGCATTGGCGAATACACCTTGCTGGGCGATACCTTAGACGATGCGGCAGGCGAAGCGTTTGATAAAACCGCCAAATTACTCGGACTAGGCTACCCCGGAGGCCCCGCATTGGCAAAACTTGCTGATTCAAAACATGCAGAGCATGGCAAAGCTCACTTCACATTGCCGCGACCGATGCTGAATAGCGGCGATTTGAACTTCAGCTTCAGCGGGTTAAAAACGGCGGTGCTGACTTTAGTGAATAACAACTCGCCGCTGACGGATGAAGTTAGGGCTGATATTGCCTGGGAATTCCAGGAAGCCGTAACCGAAATCCTCACGGTAAAATGCATGAGCGCACTACGTGAAACCGGTTTGGATAATTTAATCGTTTCTGGCGGCGTAGGCGCCAATACAAGGCTACGCGCGCGCTTGAACGCGGCGACAAAGCGCAGAATGTGTAAAGTGAGCTATCCGCGTCTGGAATTTTGCACCGACAACGGCGCGATGATTGCATTTGCAGGGGCGATGCGGCTTAAAGCCATGATAAACAAAAACCAAGATTACAGCTTCGGCGTAAAACCACGTTGGGATTTAGCGGAACTCACCAAACCTTGACGGTCACTCCGTGCTTGACACGGAATCTAGTTATAAAAAACAAGATGCTGAATCGAGTTCAGCATGACATTACTTCTTGCCGAAACCTGACTCTGTACCAGCCAGCAACTTCTGAATATTGCTTCGGTGGCGCCACACCAGCATGATGGCCATCACCAGCACCATCAGCACATAATCCTTGTACGGCAGCAATAACCAGGCGGCAAAAAGCGGTGACAAAGCAGCCGCCACAATCGCGGATAGCGAAGAAATACGGCTAACAGCAAACACGATTGCCCAAGTGAGCAGACAGGCCAAACCCAACCAGAGTGAAACGGCCAGCATCACGCCCAGCGCGGTTGCCACGCCTTTGCCGCCTTTAAAGCGGTGATAGATCGGGTACAAGTGCCCGAAAAACACCGCCAAACCAACCGCGGCCACCACCCACATCAACATATTAGACTGCAACGCCAGCCAGACAGGAAACCAGCCTTTCAGCGCGTCGCCCAGCAATGTGAGTGCCGCGGCAGATTTTCTGCCGCTGCGCAGCACATTGGTCGCGCCCGGGTTGCCGGAACCCACCGTGCGCGGATCGGCCAAGCCATATAGCCTGCTCACCAGAATACCGAACGAAACCGACCCCAGAAAATACGCGGCGACAATCCAAACCATTGGCACAAGGGCCACGGGAATAAAACCTAACTCATTCACTTTGCTTATACCTCTCGAGATGCTCTAAAATTACTTAATACTATTTTATACGATTATTGTATGGACACCATTTTTATCAGCGAACTCAAAGCACAAACCAAACTCGGCGTGCCCGAGTGGGAGCGCATGGTGCCGCAAACCATCATATTGGATATTGAGATTGGTTACGACCTAAGCGCGGCGGGCAAAAGCGACGCCATTGCCGACACCATTGATTACGGCGCGGTAGTCAGGCGCATTCGAGAAACCTTAACTGAGCATAGCTTTCAACTGGTAGAAGGTTTAGCCGAGCATGTTTGCCAACTTATTTTTAAAGAATTTAACGCGGATAGTGTAAAGATTAAAGTCGCCAAACCCGCGATATTGCCCGGGTTGAAAGCGCTGGGGGTAGTGATTGAGAGGAATAAAAGATGACAGCAGTAGCATGCCCAATCTGCAAATCGAATGCGCAAGACCATACAGTAGCTGGAACTGATAGTTTAAAATTAGATTGTAAAAGGTGTGGCAACTTCTCTATCTCTCGTACAGCTTCTGCTATTTGGGATGCTAGAAAACCAAGCTTGCGACAAATTGCAAATGCTTGTGGTTGGATAAGAGAGCACCAAGGGATAAGTATTAACAGCAACGATATTGAATCTTTACTCTCGGTAGCAACGCCATCGGTTGCCGAAAGGGCAACCAAAGTTTTAATTTACATTAATAAATTATGCATTGATTTATCTTATCAATTTTCATTAGACATTCATAATGCACACGCATGGCTAGGCGTTTCTTATTCTGACAATGCCAATGAACTATATTATTTATTCCGCACATTTCTGCTTGATGAAGTTGGATACATATCATTTTCTGAAGCAATGGGTGGAAATTTCCTACAAGTTCAAATAACTCCTCGTGGTTATGAGTTTTTAGAGTCTCTAAAACACAATCACACAGACAGCCAAATAGGGTTTTGTGCAATGTGGTTTAATGAAAGCGTTTTACCAATCTGGACTAAAGCAATTGAACCTGCAATTAAAGATGCAGGTTATGACCCAAAAAGAATAGATGGTCATCAACACAACAATCGGATTGATGATGAAATAATTGCCATGCTACGACGCAGTAAATTTGTTGTGGCAGACTTTACTGGACAGCGTGGTGGCGTATATTTTGAAGCAGGCTTTGCTCTCGGTTTAGGGTTGCAAGTTATCTGGACTTGTAAGAAATCTGAGCTCAAAGATGTTCATTTTGATAACCGTCAATATAATTTTGTTTTATGGGAAGAAGAAAACTTAGGCGAATTTAAAGCAGCGCTACAAAATCGTATCGAAGCAACTATTGGTCGTGGAAATTTAACTTAACTCCCCTTGCCGCGCCTTCGGCTTAAGCGGCAGATGGTAGGTGGCGAGGACTGTTTGAGCGCTGAAAGCACGAGTTCCGCAGCCGCCCCAGATGCGGCGCTCAGACCGAAGGATGAAGCGGCAGTGGGGTAGCCTTTTCTTTCCCCTATTTCTTTTGGCTAAGCAAAAGAAATAGGGTCGCCGAGAAGCGAAATGGACATGTCTCAGAAGCCACTGGATTCCGTGTCGAGCACGAAATGACGGTGTGAGATGTTTTAGTTTTACTGGATTCTTCGCTACGCTCAGAATGACAAGTGAATTAAATCTCTCGCATGTGCGCATTCATTGCTCAAACTACTGCCCTGCAAGGCAATATCCACGCGCTTCCCAGGGCATTGCTTTTTACAATAAATCACCCTCTCGGATGATGCACGCTATGCAGCTGCTTCAACCGCTCCCGTGCCACATGCGTATAAATCTGCGTAGTCGAAATATCCGCATGCCCAAGCAGCATCTGCACCACGCGCAAATCTGCGCCATGATTCAATAAATGTGTGGCAAAGGCATGGCGCAGCACGTGCGGGCTCATATGCTTGGTAATGCCCGCCTGCAAGGCATAGCGCTTGATTAAATACCAAAAGGCCTGGCGCGTCATCGCCTCTGCCCGCGCCGTTACAAAAAGCGCATCACACAGCCGTTTTTGTAAAATTTCTGGTCTGGCCGTTTTCAGGTATTTGTTTATCCAATCGGCCGCTTCTTCGCCCATCGGCACAAGGCGGGTTTTGCTACCTTTGCCTGTCACGCGCACTACACCATCCTGCGTGCTGACCTCGTTCACCTTTACGCCGACAAGCTCTGATACACGCAAGCCGCTGGCATACAGCAGCTCCAGCATGGCTCTATCGCGCAGGCCGATAGGTTGATTAATATCGGGCGCTTTGAGTAAATCTTCAACTTCTTGTTCGTTGAGGCTTTTGGGCAAACTACGTGGAAGCTTTGGCGATTCGATTTGCAGAGTGGGGTCGGTTTTGATCAGATTCTCACGCAGCGCATAGCGGTAAAAACGCCGCAGGCTAGCAATCAACCGGCTGATGCTGCGCGGCTTGCTTTGCGGGAATTTAACCGCGAGGTATTGCTGAATATCCGCCTGGTTGGCTTCAAGCAATTGGCTTTTGTGTTTTGCAAGCCACACATCAAACTGGCTTAAATCGGTGCGGTAACTTTCAAGGGTGTTTTTAGACAAGCCATCTTCCAGCCAAAGATGATCGATAAATGCGTCCAGTTGGCTATTGACGGCTTCAATCACACCGGCTTCCCTTTTTCAAACACAACGCCTTCGTGCTTGAGCAGCCATTTTTTAATTTTTGGGCCATCTTTATTGCCCTGCATAAAACCGCCCAAGCCGTTTTTAGCCACCACACGGTGGCACGGCACAATCAAAGGTAAGTTGTTAGCGCCACAGGCGTTGGCCACCGCACGCGCGCCGGAGCCGATTTGCTCCGCAACTTCGCCGTAAGTGAGCACTCGCCCGCACGGAATCGCGCTAATGGCATGCCACACACGGCGCTGAAACGGCGTACCTTTGTAGACAAGCGGCAAGTTAAAATCGTTGCGTGCATTAGCAAAATAGGCCTCAATCTGCTTGGCAACCTTTTGTGCGATTTTATGCTCGGCCGGTTTCTGGGCATAACTCTCGGATAATAGCTCAATAGAAACCTGTACGCCGCGCACCGAAATACCTACGGCGCCAAACGGTGCTGCTATAACAGCATCATAATGAGGAGGGAGTTTATTTTTGGTTTTCATGCGCTAATTTAACTTGAATTTTGAGGGCAATGCAAATAACTAATGACTATATAAGGCGATTGGCAAGAAAAAAGCCCCAAAACTTAATTAAATTTTTGGGGCTTCTAATCTGTTGCTTTAGCGCTTAATCTTGAGCGGCTTCCGGCGCCATTACTTCTTTATCGCGCGCAGTTAATTTCTCTTTAATACGCGCTGATTTACCTGAACGCTCACGCAAGTAGTACAGTTTTGCACGGCGTACGTCACCACGGCGTTTCAGCTCGATGCTGGCAATAAGCGGTGAGTAGGTTTGGAATGTACGCTCAACACCTTCGCCAGATGAGATTTTACGCACGATGAAG
>OEOE01000167.1_pt1 | contig 10436 bp, 8 predicted proteins | sample 1539681 | NCBI WGS metagenome assembly OEOE01 (sample SAMEA3611561, study PRJEB22512) | activated sludge metagenome | biome: Urban; feature: Wastewater Treatment Plant; material: Activated Sludge | place: Slovenia | collected 2012-09-24
CGGCCCCACCCACTCCCACTCGTGGGCCATCTCGTAGGCGCGCAGGGTGTAGACCGCCTGCTGCCACTCGCTGTTGTCGGCCATGAACTCGGAGCCGGCCGGCGGCGACACCGGCTGGCCCTCGTCGTTGACGATGCCCTCGAACGTGCCCCAGCCGAACTCAGTCGGCCACAATTGTTTGTCATCTGCCCCGGCGGCCACCAGCATCGCGCGATAATCCTCCAGCGTGTCGGCGAAGAAGAAGCTGGGGTGATTGTTGTGGCTCGAGGAGACCTGCGTGGCGTCGGCGGCGCGGCTGTCGGGCGGGTTGGCCCAGCCGTAGGGATGCACGCCGAAGCCATCGACGACCTCGGCCGCGCCCGCGGCCAGCATCGCCCCGAAGTAGACCCGGTCGTCGATGGCGTTCACGCCGTCGTTGATGCCCGTCGTGGCCGGCGCGGCGGCGATGATCTGGGCCGCCGGATCGACGGCGCGGACGCCGGCCGCCCCGCGCCGCATCAATTCCACCAGATCGGCCGCGCTGAGCGGCGAGCCGTTCCACTCCCGCTGCAAATTCGGCTCGTTCCACAGTTCATAGGCCGCCACCTGCCCGGCGTAGCGCGTCGCCACATAGCGCATAAAGCCCTCGAACAGGGCATCGTCGCCCGGCGGGCCGTCCATCTCCGTTACCGGCCGGCTCCACTCCGGGGCCTTGCTCACGCTCAGCAGCACCTTGACCCCCTGCCCATTGGCTCCGGCGATCAATTGATCCAGTTCGCCGAACAGTTCCTCGTTGTATTGGCCCGGTTGCGGCTCGTGGAGCTTCCACGATACCTGCACCTTCACCCACCCGGCGTCGAGCGCTTCCAGGTGGCGCAGCAAGTCGCGCACGTCCTGGCGGTGGAGATAGAGCTGCAGGCCAACCTCGTCGCGGTCGAGAGGTGGGCCGGTATAGACCGGAAAGTCCGGTTCGGAGGTGGCCGTGGGTGGGGCGGGGGTGTCGGTCGGGGTGGGCGGAGCGGGGTAGACGAGCGCTGGTTCGGCCGTCCGGCCATCACCCGTCGGCGTCCCCTCGTTGGGGGCGACGGGGACAAACACCTGGCTGCCGGGCGTCGTTGTGAGCAAGGCGGACGTTGGCCGGTCGCTGGTCGGCTCGGACGTCACGGCCAAAAAAGTTGCCGTCGGGGCGGCCGGTGACTGGCTTTGGCAAGCGGTGAGAAGGAATAAGGTGGTGAAGATAAGCCCGATTAAGCGATACATCGGCCGAATTATACTTGCTCAATGGTAATCACCCGGCCTATCTGTCGATCCTTTAAGGGATAGATGGCATGCTGCCATCCTCATCAGCTTGATCGGCCAACGGCGGCAAAACAATATGCCCACCTAAATGGCCAAGCTCGAAGTTCTCCAACCCCTGCATCCCCAACAAGATCGCCAACTCGCCGCCGTGATGCAGGTCGTGGGCCATGATGCGCCAGAGCGTCCATTGTCTAGAGATGGCGTACGTGTCCCCATTCCAGGTATGAAGGTAGGTCTTCTGAAGGTCCGCCACCGTCCAGAGCCGTAACGTATCGGCGATCATTTTGCCGGAGGCGTCGAGCCACTCGACCAACTGGCCGGCTTGATCGGCCAAATCAATCGCCGTCTCAATCACGTACCGGTTGCCGTCGGCGTCATCTTCCCAGGCGGTAATCCGTCCGGCCAATTCGCGGCTGCCGGGCGCGCCCATCCAGAGGAACCAGCCAATCGGCCCCAGGGCGATATGCCGCGCGAGTTCACCGACGGAACGCAGCTGCGCCGCCGGACGCCACGTCAATTGTTCGGGAGTCAAAGGGGCGACGGCGTGGGTGATACTCCGGCGATAGCCTTCCCAGCCTTCAAAGACCATCGCGAGCGAATCAAAGGAGGTTGGCATTTTCATACTCCTGTCGTTAAAGTCCAACATTTCAATCATTGACGTATAATTTGGTATTATAAACAAACAGGACAACTTATGATGACCGCCATCAGCTTGCGATTATCCGACTCCCTCCACAAAATCGCCCGCGAACTGGCCCACGACGAGGGCATCTCCATGAACCAGTTGATCACGCTGGCCCTGGCCGAGAAAGTTTCAGCTTTGGCCACAGAGAGTTATCTGGAACAACGCGCGGCGCGCGGCGATCGAGCAAAATTCGAGGCGGCGCTGGCGAAGGTGGCCGACGTTGAACCGCCCGACGAGCGCGACCGGCTGGAGTAGTACTTAGAAACCGAGTTTCTCAGAAGAAACAGACAGTTCATATGATGTTCCTAATCCAGGAAGTTTTTCAGTATGTCACACTCAGATATCCCCGATAGCGCAATAGAGACGGTTGCACAATTCATTAACCAACGTCACAACAAACACTATGGGATACCTGTATTAGGCCATCAAAACAATCTCGAAACGCCGCAGATTTTTGAAATATTGCCATTTGACAAAATTGACGACACAAAACGGAAATTCTATGCAGTTGATGGGAGTTACAACAGCGAGCAGTTTTACAATGGCTTATCTATTGGAATGTATACAGCAGGGTATATTTGCTATTGTGAAGGCAAACAGCTTCGTCAGAATGATTTGGATGATCCAGTAATACTAGGCCAAGCATACCTTCCTCAGAACATTTTGGTGGCTAACGAAACCCATTTGTTGGCGATTTATGATGAACTTCTGATGATGCCTCCAGTTGCTAAGTTCCTATCCTTCTTACAGTTACCACTTGATCGGGTATTTGCTTATACAAAGGAACAGGTTTGCGTCAATCTATCGACACTACTTGGGTTTTGCCAAGAGATTCTTGAATATTCTCTCGTATATGAAATATCTGAGCGGCCCGAGATAGTAGCGGGCGACTTCATTCTCCGAGACGGAACGCTTCGATCTCTTCAAATAAAGCAACAAGCACTCGTTCTCTTAGGAAAACACCTCTATGGAAAGGGGATCGTTATTGTTGGTGTCACCAAACAATCTCCTATTAAGATGGAACTCGCCTACACACTTAAGCAGATAGATAACTATTTGCAGGATCGCCTAAAGCCAAAATATCCTTTTAACGAACAAGACCCTAAACGGCAGAAGTTGTGTTGCTGGTTTGAAGTCCCTGATTCAGTATTGATTGAGTCCTATAGTGGAGATATGTACGCTAGGAAAAATATCAAAGGGGGACGTGGTTTTGGGCTCTTCACTGCTGCCCGTCTAGATTATGTAGAAAAGCTTCAGAACTACGACTGGCTAATTGTTGATGTGAACATTTTTAATGCCGTACCTCAAATCGAAAACGGCCAATTCTTTCGTGATAGACAGGTACTTCAGGAGATATTTCTAGAGCTAACAAGGCTTACACAAGAGCACTACATTCTTGGTTACCCATACCCTTTAGCAGAAGTGCATAACTTTGTGACACTGCGCCGTGACTTCAAAGATGTGATCATTAGCAGGGTCAAGTACTCACTTTACAAAGATCAACATATGGATAACGTTGACATCGAGAATCTTTTCCTCGATATGCACGATAGATTTTAGGAGATTTTATGAGCACTAAGGTTGATTTCGGCGTCTTGTACGGTCAGAAGACCACCGAAGATGCGCTATTAATATATTCCTCCTACGAGGATGCTAAGGCCAGTCCACAAACTGGTGATTTCATTATCCTAACTCCTAAGGATGAGGGTGGGACGAAGTATCTTGCGCGTGTCGAGGCAGAAATTTACGACGAAGATCCTATTTTTAGGTCGCAAGATAAAACTCTTATTGCTGTCCATTATGCCCGGATTGCTGAACGCGAGCTATCAGAGCGCGATAAGCAAAAAATGTTCAGTTACACCTACAAAGTACGAATCCTTGGCACGTTTACAGATACTGGAGCTTCACTTTCATTTACAACCGCAGTTAGGAAACTACCATCCGTTTCGTATATTGCACGGCACGTTAACAAGCGTGAAATAGAAAACATCCTTAATAAGACAAACGAAAACGGAGTGAAAATTGGGTACCTTTGTGTGGGCGAAAACATCTTCACGGACAAGGGACCGATACTTTTCAATATAGATAAGCTTCGTAGTAAGCGGACAATGGTGTTTGCTCAATCTGGTTTTGGCAAGACTAACTTGGTCAAGGTTTTGCTATATCACATGGTTAAGAATACCAGCTATGGGAAGCTGATTTTTGATCTAAATGGGGAATATGTATTAAGAAGTACCGAAGCCAAAACCTATGGTTTAGCCGATATTAACGAAGACAATATTCGTTCAAACTTAGTAGTTTATTCTGATAAGGACATTCCGACCTTTTATAGGAGCGCAGAAGCATCCTTTGATTATAAAGGTAAAGTCGAACTTGATATGGTTACCCACCTAACCGTTGGTGATATTCTAAATTTTGGCGCTGGGTTTTCGGAGGTAATGAAGTCATTCTTGCTATACCTTGACGAAGAAGGTGTAACAGACTTTATTAAACGGATCGACGAATACGTGAAAAATCCGCAACTACTACATGTACAATACCCTGATTTCTGGGCACTAAATAAGAAAAACGAGGTGGATGCAAGCGCCTCGAAAACGGTCGCAGCGATTCGAAAACGTGTTAAGTATTTGATCGATGAAGGCAAAGGTTTACATTCGGCAACATCCAAGCTAGTCGAGGATGTGTCCGAAGCCTTGAAGAAAGGGAAAACTGTAATTATTGATCTGTCCCTAAAAGATAACGCCGCCGCCAGTATTGTCTCAACGTTACTTGTTCGGGGGCTTTTCGAAGGTAACAAGCGAGAGTTCACATCGAACCAACCTGAAAAAGTAATTAACGCTGTAATATTTGTTGAAGAAGCTCAAAATGTTCTTTCAGACGAATTTGTACGATCCAATGCAAACCCATTCGTCAGAGTTGCCAAAGAAGGGCGAAAATTTGGTCTTGGATTAGTGGCTATCACCCAGAGACCGTCAGCTATTTCGGAGGAGATTAGAACACAGGCAGAGAACTTCTTCGCATTTCACATGGGAAACTCTGATGATATTAAAGCACTTGTCAGGTCTAACATTAATTACGATGGGGTGATTTCGAGCTTTATTCAGCGAGAAACGATACCTGGTAATCTATATATGGTTTCGTCAGACCAGGCTTTTGCTTTACCAGTTCGCGTGGATGAGTTCGAGAAGCTGGTTGCTAAAGATGTGTACCCCAATCTAAAATTCTAAGAACTGAGCCGATGCTGAATTTCAAAATTGAGCACCATGCTCATATTGAGCATGTATTAACACGAAGTCCTGACTTGGGTTTTGTGGAAGTTGATTCCTCGGAAGAGAGAGTTCGTTTATTAATCTTGCGTGATCTCATGCGACTTGGTTGGGAAATGTCTCTTACACGAGATGGTGTCAGCCTAATTCCACCAGCTTATTACGACAAAAAAATAATAAGAGACTCTATGGAGATTAAGCGCCAAGAACTCATTGCTATCCACAACAAATGGCTTCAAAAGCACGCCGATGTTCCACAAAACAATCTAGCCAAGGGAAGCACTATCTGGAAATCAGATGTGGATCCCGAAATTGAAGTCTGCGAGACTCAAAAGCAGTTTGATATTTTTCGATTTCTACGGTTCTATTGGTCTTCACCTTACAGCGAATATGTTGGCAGGCGGATTAAATTGATAGTGCGAGATGGAGCAATACCAGGAAAGCCGATTATTGGGATAGCAGCTCTTGGTAGCTCAATAATACATATTCCAGAACGAGATGTCTGGGTAGGCTGGGATGTGCCGACAAGAACTCGGAACCTTATCTATGCAATGGACGCATATGTGTTAGGAGCATTACCACCATACAATCACTTGCTTGGTGGAAAGCTGATGTCCTATATTCTTGCATCCAACGAAGTTCGAGAGATATTCAGAAAAAAGTATAGTGACCGCATAACATCAATTTCCCAACGCACAGCAAGCGACTTGGTTTGTTTATTCACCACAAGTTTGTTCGGCAAAAGCTCACAATATAACCGCCTCAATTACCAAGCTAACCCGCTTTACTTACCAATTGGACACACTAAAGGTTACGGAACTCTACATCTGACTGATGAGACATTTCGTGCAATGAGGTCTATTCTTCTAGAAAAAGGAATAGATGTCACAAACAGATTCGGTGATGGTCCCATTTGGCGTATGAGGGTAATGCGTACGGCGGCTGAATTATTAGGTTTTGATGCTGATTTCTTGTTACGCCACTCTTTCAAAAGACAAATATATGCTGTGCCCTTGGCAAAAAACTACAAAGAATTCTTGAATGGCACAGATAACCAACCAGTGTATAAAAATTATCCAATGGCTGAATTAGTGTCGTATTGGCGCGAACGTTGGTTAAAAATGCGAAGAAATAATCCAAATATAAAACGACAAGTATTAAGTTTCGAACCACATGATTTTAGAATAAATTAGCATGGCGAGGTTATCTTCTGGAGATACCAAGCGAAAATTTGTGCGATAAAGACCCATTCTTATCCGGGTTTAAAAGATCATCGCGCAAACACCGCCACCTGCCATAGCGCCCCCTCATGGTGAACGATCCTGCGTAACTTGTGGTCGGCAATGATCCCCTCCACCGCCGCCGTGGGATGGACGAACGTCCGAAAGGCATCGCCCCGCAAGCGGGGGTAAAGGTTGAGCATGCGCACCCCCAGCTTCGTCCACCAGCCATCGCGCGGATAGACCAGGCCCAGGAAACGCTGTGTCCTGGCGGCGGCGTTGGTCATCAGTGCCGCCATGTCGGGGTAGCAACAGACAACGCGATCCAGGGTCACGATGTCGGCCGGCTCAATCCGCTCGGCCAGGGCCACGAAATCGCCATGAACGTAGTGCACGTTGTCGGCGTAGCCCCGCTTTTCGGCCTCCTGCCGGGCCAGCGCCAGATAGGCCCGCGAGGCATCGACGCCGGTGATGGCGCTCACCCCGGCGGCGCGCAATTCGTGCTGGATGACGCCGATGCCGCCGCCGATGTCGAGCAGCGTCAGCCCGGCCACGCCGCCGGCCTGGAGCGCGTCCAGCAGCCGCTTCGTCGTGCCGCTGGGGCCGTGGCGCCGGTAGTCACGCAGGTCGGCCGCGGCGATGCGCTGGTTGAAGAATCGGTCCGCGCCCTGGCAGTGGGGGCAACAGGTCATCATGGCCTCCGGTTGATCTTAGAAACCGAGTATCTCAGAGATAGCACGGTATCCTAGCCTAGCACCGAAGAGGCGGGTTGCCAACCCGCCCTACAACGCGAAAGAGGGCGACCGGGCGGCCGCCCCCTTTCACTGAAGGAGAAATGAAATGGAGTCGCCGATGGCGGCTCGTGGCCTCAGGCCCGATCAGGCGTGGCCGTTGTGCCCGGCGACCTCGAACTGCTCCTCTTCGGTGGAACCCTTGAGGGCCACAGTTGACGATTCGCCATGCGAGACCACCATCTGCACCTCGTCGAAGTAACCCGCGCCGACGAAGCTCTGATGCTTGATGGCGCGGAAGCCGTGTTCTTCTTCCAATTGGAATTCGCGCTGCTGGAACTGGGAGTAGGCGGCCATGCCGTGATCCTTGTAGCCCAGCGCCAGTTCGTACATGCTGGCGTTCAAGGTGTGGAAGCCGGCCAGGGTCACGAACTGGAAGGCGTAACCCATCTGGCCCAGTTCGCGCTGGAACTTGGCGATGTCGCCCTCCTCCAGATTGCGCCGCCAGTTGAACGACGGCGAACAGTTATAGGCCAGCAGTTTGCCGGGGAATTTGGCATGGACGGCCTCGGCGAAGCGGCGCGCCTCGGCCATGTCCGGGTGGGCCGTCTCGCACCACACCACGTCGGCGTAGGGCGCGTAGGCCAGGGCGCGGGCGATGGCCGATTCGATGCCGCTGTGGATGCGGAAGAAGCCCTCCACCGTGCGCTCGCCGGTGCAGAAGGGCTGGTCATAGGGATCGATGTCGCTGGTCAGCAAATCGGCCCCGTTGGCGTCGGTGCGGGCGATGACGACGCTCGGCACGCCCATGACGTCGGCCGCCAACCGCGCCGCCACCAGCTTCTGGACGAACTCGCGCGTGGGCACGAGCACCTTGCCGCCCATGTGGCCGCATTTCTTGGCCGAGGACAACTGATCCTCGAAATGGACGCCGGCCGCCCCGGCCTCGATCATGGCCTTCATCAGCTCGAAGGCGTTGAGCGAGCCGCCAAAGCCCGACTCGGCGTCGGCCACGATGGGCGCGAACCAGTAGGTGTTGTTCTCGTCGTGCAGGTGATTCACCTGGTCGGCGCGCTGCAGGGCGTTGTTGATGCGCTTCACCAGGTTGGGCACGCTGTCGGCCGGATAGAGGCTCTGGTCGGGGTAGGTCTGGGACGACGAATTGTTATCGCCGGCCACTTGCCAACCACTGACGTAAATGGCCTTCAGCCCGGCCTCCACCTGCTGCACGGCCTGATTGCCGGTGACGGCCCCCAGCGCGGCCACGAAATCTTCCTGCTTCATCAGCCGCCACAGCCGCTCGGCGCCCATGCGCGCCAGGGTATATTCGATCTGCACCGAACCGCGCAGCCGCACCACGTCCTCGGCCGAATAGGGCCGGGTGATGCCCTGCCAACGCTTGTTCAGCTCCCAATCGTCTTTCATCTTCGCTACGTTATATGGTTTGAACATCCCACTGCCTCCATTTCAATTATTGTAGGGCGGGTTGGCAACCCGCCGCCTTAATTGCGTCCAAGAGTCGGGTTGCCAACCCGCCCTACAAGGTCAATTCAGATACTCATACGCCTTCAACGTCAGAAAATCGGTGAACCGCTCGGCCACGCTGATCTCGTCGAACAGGCGGGCGGCCAGTTCATAGTGTCCGGCGGCGAATTCGGCCTCGCCCACCTGGGCCTTCAGCGTCGCCAGCACGTCGGCGGTCATATTGCGGAACAGATCGACGGTAATCGCCCGGCCGTCGTCCAGTTTGGCGTTGCCGTTGTGCAACCATTGCCAAATCTGCGAGCGCGAGATTTCGGCCGTGGCCGCGTCTTCCATCAGGTTGTAGATCGGCACGCAGCCGTTGCCGCTGAGCCAGGCGGCCATGTAGCGGATGCCCACGTCGACGTTGGTGCGCAAGCCGGCCGGGGTAATCGTGCCGGTGGGAATCGCCAGCAGCTCGGCGGCCGTCACGTGCACGTCCTCCCGCTTGCGGTGAATCTGGTTGGGCGTGGGCATGTATTTGTCGAACATCTCGCGGGCGATGCCCACCAGACCGGGATGGGCCACCCACGTGCCGTCGTGGCCGTCCTTGGCCTCGCGCTCCTTGTCGGCCCGCACCTTGGCCAGTGCTTCTTCGTTGGCCTGCGGGTCGTTCTTGATCGGGATCTGGGCCGCCATGCCGCCCATGGCGTGGATGTTGCGGCGGTGGCAGGTCTTGATGACCAGTTGCGAATAGGCACGCATGAAGGGCGTGGTCATGGTCACCTGCGCCCGATCGGGCAGGTAAAATTCGGGGTGCTTCTGGAATTTGCGGATGGCGCTGAAGATGTAGTCCCAGCGGCCACAGTTCAACCCGGCCGAGTGATCGCGCAGTTCCCAGAGGATTTCGTCCATCTCGAACGTCGCCAGGATATTCTCGATTAGCACCGTGGCCCGAATCGTGCCCACCGGCAAGCCCAACTGCTCCTGGGCCATGACGAACACGTCGTTCCACAGGCGGGCCTCGTGGTGGCTCTCCAGCTTGGGCAAATAGAAGTAGGGGCCGGTGCCGCGGGCGATGAGATTGCGGGCGTTGTGGAAGAAGTAGAGGCCGAAGTCGAACAGCGACCCCGACATCTGCGCGCCGTCGACCAGGACGTGCTTCTCGTCCAGATGCCAGCCGCGCGGCCGGACGAGCAACACGGCCGTCTGCTCATTGAGCTTGTACGCTTTGCCTTCCGGGCTGGTGAAGGTGATGCTCCGGTTGGCGGCGTCGCGCACGTTGATCTGCCCCTCGATGGTCGCCGCCCAGGTGGGGGAGTGGGCGTCCTCGAAGTCGGCCATGAAGACGCTGGCCCCGGAGTTGAGGGCGTTAATGACCATCTTGCGGTCGACCGGGCCGGTGATCTCCACCCGGCGATCCTGCAAGTCTTGGGGAATGGGGGCCACCGTCCACTCGGCAGCGCGGATGTCGGCCGTTTCGGGCAAAAAGTCGGGCATGACCCCGTCGTTGATGGCCTGCTGGCGCTCGGCGCGCCGCTGCAATAGCTCCAGGCGACGGCTGTTGCCGGCCCGCTGTAGACCGGCCACAAAAGCCAACGCCTCAGGCGTAAGGATTTCGGCAAATTCGGGCGTTATTTCGCCACGGATCTCGATTCCGTCCGGCGCCATTGTGTTCAACTCCTGAATGGTGATTGATAACATTCACTCATAGCGAATATTCGCTGGCTGATTCGGTAAGTATAGTGGTGATAGACCTGATTTGTCAACAAGTCGCGGCGATGTTTGGCTCCTA
>OEOE01000168.1_pt1 | contig 10310 bp, 10 predicted proteins | sample 1539681 | NCBI WGS metagenome assembly OEOE01 (sample SAMEA3611561, study PRJEB22512) | activated sludge metagenome | biome: Urban; feature: Wastewater Treatment Plant; material: Activated Sludge | place: Slovenia | collected 2012-09-24
CGGGCGGCCGTTCCCGCTGCCGGCCCGTCTGGAGGCCGCGCGCGCGGCCTTGAGTTGTGTGGAAGGGATGCAGGATGACGCCACCGGCGGCTGGGCGCCATTTGCCGGCAACGCGGTCGATGCTCAGGGCACGTCGCGGGCCATCCAGGCCATCGCCGCCCTGGGCGAGGATCCGCGGGCCGCACGCTGGACGACGCCGGGCGGCACGGATGCTGTCGAGGCGTTGGCGGAGTTGACCCCCGACTACCTGAGCGGCGGTCGGGGCGGCCGGGTGGGCATCGTCATGCAGGGTGTTGTCGCCGCCGGGCCGCCGGCCGAGGTGGCGGATTTTGCCGGCCTGAATTTGCCGCTGCTCATGTCGGGCTATCTCTCGCCGACGGGCGAATATGATTCCACCGCCTTCGGTATCTTCGCCCACGGCGAGGCGATGCTGGGCCTGCTGGCCGCCGAGCAGCCCGTCGCGCCGTCGGCCGTAGATGTGTTGTTGGCGACCCAATCCGACGGCGATTGGGGCGATCCCGATTCCAACGGCATGGCCCTGCAAGTATTAGGGGGGCTGTCGATTGGCGGCCGCACGGGGACAATAGCCGCGCTGCGGGCCTCTCAGACGGTCGACGGCGGCTGGGGGTTTGGCGGCGCGGTCAGCCCCAGCTCATCGGCCGAGGTCGTGCAAGGCCTGGTGGCCGTCGGCGGCAATCCCTTCGGCCCCGACTGGAGCCGCGTTGTCGATGGGCGGCTGACCAATGCCGCCGACGCCGTGCTGGCCGCGCAGGCCGGCAACGGCTGTTGGCCCAACGCCTTTGGTCCGGGCGACGATCCCTATTCGACCGCCGACGCGATCCTGCTGCTGACTCGCCGGCCGGATTGGGGTTTCTGGGACAATTACTTGCCGCTCGTGCGTTGAGGCTGGGGTATGATGCGAACGAAGTGGTTGCTCCTCCTTCTGCTGTCGGTCGGCGTTCTGGCGCTGCTGGTCTATTACCCGTCCGGGGCCAGCGACGACAACCGGGCGGCGCTGGTCGTCGATTTCGGCAACGGCCAGGTCGCCACGCGTTGCGTCGGCTTTAGCGAGGAGACGATCAGCGGCTTCGATCTGTTGCAGCGCTCCGGCTTGCCGGTGGAGGCCGATTTTCAGTCGGGCGGCGCGGCTGTGTGCCGTATTGACGGCCGGGGCTGCCCGCCCGACGACTGCTTCTGTTCCTGTCGTGGCGGGGGCGACTGCCTCTACTGGGCCTATTGGCATCAGAGCGATGGGGTCTGGGGCTACTCGTCGGCCGGGTCGGCCCTCTATCAGGTGGGTGATGGCGCGGTGGAGGGCTGGGTGTGGGGGCTGGGTTCGGTGACGCAGGCCACGCCGCCGCCGGCCATCGCTTACGGCGACGTATGCGCGGCGGCGGCGACCAACACGCCCACGGTTACCCCTACCCCGTCGCGCACGGCGACGCCGGTCGTGTTGCCCACACCGCTGCCCACCAGCGACGGCCAGCCGGCGGCCACGGCCACAGTGGCGCTGACCGCGTCGCCGCGGCCGACCGCCAACGGCACGGCGACGATCACGCCCGCGGCCTCAACCGTGGTTGGGGCCAGTGCTACGCCGGCCACGCGCCCCACCCAACGGGCCACACCGGCGGGTAGCACGGCCGTGCCGCTAACGGCGACGAATGCGGTCGCCCAGCCGGTGGGTGGCGCGGCGTCGCTCCCCGCCGCGCCGGTTAGCCCGGTGCCGCCGGTCGCCCCGGAAACGGGTACAACTGCGGCCGCTTTGCCTCCAACCCCTGGCACGGATAACACCACACCCGTGGGATTACCCGCCGTCGCCACGCCGGTTTTCGTAGAACCGGCCATCGGGCAGACGGCGATCCCGGCCGCTGTTGCCGTCGATTCGTCTCCGACCGCGGCCATTGTCGCTGTGGTAGGTCAGAACGCGGTGGACGAGGCGGTTGCCGCGCCCCCCTTCTCGACGGCGACCGAGGCCGCAGCGCCCGACCTGTTGGCCTATGCCGGATTCGCCGGCCTGGTGCTGCTGTTGGGCGCGTTGGCCCTGGCCGTCTATCGCCGCCGCAGCGTGAGCCAGCCAACGGTGAGAGAACGATGACCCGTTCAATCGTCAGCGGAACGCTCTACTTGTTGGCGGGCCTCATTGGTCTGGTGGCGCTGCTATTCCCCTTCCTGCGCCCGGCCGTCCAATCCCTGGCGCCGGCCGCTACCGAGGCTACGAACGTGACGCCGCTGTTGGCGACGTTGCTCGTCACCTTGTGTCTGGCGGTGTTGATGGTGGAACTGCAAGGGCAGGCGGCCGGGGCCAAGACGGTGGCTGCTCTGGGGATCATGGTCGCCGCCACGTCAACGTTGCGCTTTATTGAGGTCGGCATCCCCGGCCCCGGCGGGTTTTCGCCCGTCTTCGTGCCCATCATCCTCGGCGGTTACGTTTTCGGGGCGCGGTTCGGCTATTTGCTGGGGGCCATGACGATGCTGGTGTCGGGTATCATCACCGGCGGGATAGGGCCGTGGCTGCCCTATCAGATGTTCACCGCCGGCTGGCTGGGTCTGACGGCCGGCTGGTTGCCCCACCCGCCGGGACGAAGGGGCGAGATCGTCCTGCTCGTCGGGTTTGGCTTCGTGTGGGGCTTCCTCTATGGTGGCATTATGAACCTTTACTCGTGGCCCTATCTGGCCGGCGACGCGCAGACGACGTGGACGCCGGGGGCGGGGGTCGCCGATGCTTTGCGCCGTTACGCGGCCTTCTATCTGGCGACCTCGCTGCTGTGGGATGCGGCCGCGGCCATCGGCAACGTCATCCTGATGGCCGCGTTGGGCTTGCCGACGGTGCGCGCGCTGGCCCGCTTTCGCGGCCGTTTCCAGTTCCAGGTGCGGCCATCGTGAGCACATTCGACGCCCGCGCCTGGCTCGTCTGGTTGTTGGCCGGAGGTCTGCTGGCGATTGTGGCCGGCAACCCGCTCTATCTTCTCTTGTTGTTGCTCATCTCGCGGATCGTGGCCCTGGCCTGCGCGCCACTGACGGGCGGCGGCTGGCGCTTCCCATTCTGGCGGGTCAGTCTGATGATCCTGCTCTTTTCGACGCTGTTCAACATGCTCACCGCCCACATCGGCCAGACGACGCTGGCGACGCTGCCGGCCGGTTGGCCGCTCATCGGCGGCCCGCTCACGCTGGAGGCGGCCCTCTTCGGCTTTGTGAACGGGCTGCGCCTCATCACGTTGCTGTCGTTCTTCCTGGCCTTCAACGCCATCGTGCCCGTCAGCGAGTTGGCGGGGCTGACGCCACGCGCCTTGCACGAGCTGGGCCTGGTCATGTTGATCGCCATCACCTACGTGCCCGAAACGGCGCGCCAATTCCAGCGCATCCGCGAGGCGCAGGCCATCCGCGGCCATCGCCTCAGCGGCCTGCGCGATTGGCAGCCGGTGGTGATTCCCCTGTTGATCGCCGGTCTGGAGCGCGCGCTCAACCTATCGGAGACGATGGTCGCCCGCGGCTATGGCTCCACAGTGCAGGTGGCGACGCCGTTGCGCGCCCGGCTGCTGTTGCTGCTGGGCTTGTTGTTGGCGCTGGCCGGGGCGCTGCGGCTGCTATGGAATACGGCCGACGGCTGGTGGTTGTTGGCCGGCGCGGCGTTGGCCATCGGCGGGGCCTACGTTGTGCTGAGCCGGCTGGCGCAACGCAGCCATTACCGGCCGCGCCGCTGGCGCGGCGGGGACACGCTGCTTCTCCTTGGGGCGCTCCTGCCGCTGCTTTTGATGTTGCCGTGGCCGTGGTGGGGCCGGGCGGTGTGGGGCTATTCGCCCTATCCGCGGTTCGCGCCGCCGCCGTTTCAGTTGGGGGCCGGTCTGGCCTTGTTGGGGTTGGCCGTCCCGGCCCTGTTGGCGCTACGCGGTGAGGAACCGAGCGAGGTGATGGTATGATCGCCATCCGCGACCTCAGCTACACCTATCCCCACGGCCAATCGCCGGCCCTGCGCCACGTCGATTGGGCCATCAACGATGGCGAGTTCGTCCTGCTGGCCGGCCGGTCGGGTTCGGGCAAATCGACGCTGTTACGCTGTCTCAATGGGCTTGTGCCCCATTTCACGGGTGGCGTGTTGGGCGGCACGGTGGTCGTGGACGGCATCGACGTGGTGTCCGCCGGGCCGCGCCGCCTCAGTCGCCTCGTCGGGTTTGTGGCCCAGGACCCGGAGGCGCAAGCCGTGCTCGACCAGGTAGAGCGCGAAGTGGCCTTTGCTCTGGAGAACGCCGCTATCCCGCCGGATGATATGCGGGCGCGGGTGGAGGAAGCCCTGGCGCTGGTCGAACTGACGCCATTGCGCGACCGCGCGCTGTCCACGCTATCCGGCGGTGAACGGCAGCGGCTGACCATCGCCGCCGCGTTGGCGCTGCGGCCGCGCGTCCTGGTGCTCGATGAGCCGACCAGCCAGCTCGACCCGCAATCGGCGGCCGACGTGTTGCGCGCCCTCGTGCGGCTCAACAAAGAGCTGGGCCTCACGATCGTCCTGGCCGAGCACCGGCTGGAACGCGTCCTACGCTACGCCGATCGCCTGACCTATCTGGAGGCGGGCCAGATCGTCGTGGACGGCACGGTGCGTCAGGCTTTAGCGCAGTTGGATGATGCAGGGATCGACGTGGCCCCACCGCTGGTGAAAGTGGCCCGCGCGCTGGGTTGGCAGCCGTTGCCCCTGACCGTGACCGAGGGACAGGCATTTGCCGCCCAGGTTGCCGCCGCGCCGCCCAGGCCGCCATCGCCCCAACCCGCGGCCGTCGTGCCGGTGCTGGAGATTGAAGGACTGCGCTTCGCTTATCATGGCCGCCCGGCGCTGAACGGAGTAGAGTTGACCATCGGCGCGGGCGAGGCGGTGGCCCTCGTGGGGCGCAACGGCGCGGGCAAATCGACCCTGCTCAAGTGTATCGTCGGTCTGCTGGCGGCCCAGGCGGGCGAGGTGCGTGTGGCCGGGCGTTCAACACGCGGCCGAAGCGTGGCCGACCTCTGCCGTGCCATCGGCTATCTACCGCAGAATCCCGACGACCTGCTGTTCGCGGAGACGGTGGCGGACGAATTGAGGACGACGTTGCGTAATCACCGCTTGCCGGAATCGGCTGGCGAGATTGCCGCGCTGCTGCGCGAATTGGGGCTGGATGGCTTCCACGACGTCTATCCCCGCGACCTGTCCGTCGGCCAGCGGCAGCGGGTGGCCCTGGGCGCGGTGACGGTGACCCGGCCGCGGCTCTTGCTGCTGGACGAACCGACGCGCGGGCTGGACGGCGCGACGAAGGCGGCTCTGGTTGCCATCTGGCGGCGCTGGTTGGCCGGCGGCGCGGCCATCCTGCTGGTGACCCACGATGTCGAGTTGGCGGCCACCATCGCCACGCGCACCGTGGTGCTCAGCGAGGGAAAAGTGATCGCCACCGGGGCGACGAGCGCGGTACTGGGCGGTTCGTCCCCCTTCGCGCCGCAGATCGCCCGCCTCTTTCCCGGCCGCGACTGGCTGACGCCGGAAGACGTGGTCGACAATGTCGCCGCCAATGTCGCCGCCAATGTCGCTTTGACGCGCGGCCAAGCGCGTCACAATGGTAATGATATGGAGAATAACGATGCCCCGATTGACCAAAATTTATACGCGCCAGGGTGATGACGGCCGCACCGGCCTGTCGGGCGGCCAGCGCGTGCCCAAGGATTCGTTGCGCGTGGCCGCCTATGGCACGGTGGATGAGTTGAATTCGGCGCTGGGGGTGGCTCTGGCGTCGGGCCTGTGCCCGCGGCTGGCCGAGGTGTTGCCCGGCATCCAGAATGAACTGTTCCACCTCGGTTCCGATCTGAGTTTTCTGGAAGAAGACAAGGCCAAATACCCCATCCCCCAGATTGAAACACGCCATGTGACCCGGCTGGAGGCGCTGATCGACGAGATGACGGCCGTCGTCGGCCCGCTGCAAAACTTCATCCTGCCCGGCGGCTCGCTTGGATCGGCCCATCTCCATTTGGCCCGCACCATTTGCCGCCGGGCCGAACGCGAGGTGATTGCCCTGACGCGCGCCGAAGCGGTCGGCCCCTACGTGGTGCAATATCTCAACCGGCTCTCCGATGCGCTGTTCACGATGGCGCGTTATGAGAATCATGCCCGCAGCGTGGCCGAGCCTCTCTGGGATAGTATGGCTTGATTGGGGCCTTCGGATTACAATGTGAGGCGGTCGTTGGGCTGGTTTCCCTGGCTCAACGAACAGCACTTGATCCTTTGAATGTTGGAGTTTGTAAATGCTGGAAAACCTCATGATTGTGGCCCTTATCGTCATTGTCTTTTGGCTGATTATTCTGGGCATCTTCCTCGTCATCTCCCGCCGGCAGCCGGGTGTTCGGTCGGAAATGGAAGCTCTGGATGAGCAATTGGCTAAAAGCGAACGCGGAGCCGCTAAAAAGTAAGCGCTATGACCATCGGCAAATCTATTCGTCTTCAGGTGTGGCGGGTTGTGGGATTGGCGGCGCTGATCGCCGTATTGGCCGGTTGTAGCGCCGAGCAAACTGAACCGGACGCTTGCGATGCGCTGCCCGACGTCCTGTTTTTCGATGATTTCAACGGCGAACAGAATTGCGGCTGGGCTACTTATAATCGCGGCGGCGAGAATGTCACCATCGAGAACGCCGCCATGCGCATCACCGTCAGTCAGCGCGGCCAACTGTGGTGGACGAACCCCGGCCGCGACTTCGACGACGTGGTCATTCGCGCCGAAGCCCGCCAGGTGGCCGGGCCGAACGATAACGCCTATGGCCTCATTTGCCGCTATCAGAACGAAGAGAACTTCTACGTCTTTCTGGTCAGTGGCGATGGCTACTATGCCATCGGCAAGTATCAGAGCGGCAACGAGAATGTGGTCTATCTGACCGAGACCGGCCAGTTCCTTCAGTCCGAGGCCATCAATCAAGGGGTGGCGTCGAATGAGTTGCGGGTGGCCTGCGTCGGCAATCAGTTGAGCCTCGACGTCAACGGCGTGCCGCTGCTCACCGTGACCGATCCCACGTTCGTGACCGGCGACATCGGCCTGGCGGCCAGCACCCTGCAATCGGAGACGGGAGTCATTGAGTTCGATAATGTTCAGGTCACGTTGCCGTAGCCTGGGAATCGCCCTGTTGTTGCTGTTGCTGCTCGTGGTCGTGGCTTGCGGCGGCCGTCCGCTGCTGCCCACCGGCGACAACGCGCCCGCCGCCGCCGGCGAGGTCATCGATAGCAGCGAGCCTTACTCGGATGCCTTCGTGCCCGGCCAAACGGGCAACTGGTTATTTGAACAGGACGGCAACGGCTCGACGGCCATCGTCAACGAACAACTGGTCGTGACGCTGGTTTCTCCCAATACCATCCAGTACGCGACGCTGGGCGACCGGACGTTCGATGACTTTGTGCTGGAAGTGGAGACCTGGCAGCGGGCCGGCGCGCCGGAGAGTAGCTTCGGCGTTCTCTTTCGCGTGCAGGAAGATAAGCAGTTCTACCGCTTCGATATTACCGGCAATGGGCTGTTCATGGTGGAACGTCGCCATGCCGATGGGACGTGGACGCGGCTGGTTCCCGACTGGACACCCACGTCAGCCCTGAATCAAGGGCTAAACGTCGCCAACCGGCTCAAGATTATCGCCGCTGGGCCGACGCTGACCTTCTATGCCAACGACGTGTTGTTGACCCAGGTCGTCGATGACACACTCGCCGCTGGCGGCATCGCCCTCGACGCGGGCACGTTCGGCGGCGGCGATCTTCAGGTGTCGTTCGATAACCTGACCATTACCCCCGGGACGCCATAGGGAGCGCGGTGGATTTTCGGGCTGGAGTCGTCGTGTGGATGAATTGACCGCGCGCCGGCTGGTCGATTTGAACGCCCGTTTTTACGAGCAGTTGGCCGCGCCGTTCGCGGAGAGCCGGCGCGCGCCGCAGCCGGGGTATGAGCGGCTGTTGCCGTATTTGCCGCGGCCGCCCCTGCGGGTGCTCGACGTTGGCTGCGGCAACGGCCGCTTCGCCCGGTTCCTGATCGATCAAGGGGTAGCCGTCGCCTATACTGGCGTCGACTTTTCCCAACCGTTGCTGGAGCTGGCCGGGCAGTTGTCCGGCCAATTCTTGCCGCGCGATCTAAGCCAAGCGCAGGCTTTGGATGGCTTAGGCCAATTCGATCTGATCGTCTGCCTCTCCATGCTCCAGCACATCCCCGGCCGGGCCAACCGCGCCCGGCTGCTGGGCGAGATGGCCGGGCATCTGGATCGCGGCGGGCGCATCATCAGCGCCAACTGGCAATTCCTGCGTAGCGATCGCCAGCGCCGCAAGATTCGCCCCTGGTCAGAGGTCGATATCGACCCGGCGCTGGTTGAAGCAGGGGATTACCTCCTGTCCTGGGAGCGGGGCGGGGCGGGGCGGCGCTACGTGGCCCACCTGGACGAGTCGGCGACCGGCGAACTGGCCGCCGCGGCGGGGCTGAGGATTCTCGATACCTTTCTCAGCGACGGCCGCGAGGGCGATCTGAACCTCTACGCCATCATGGCCGGTTGACACCCCCAAGGGCAATGTTACAATTCAAACGATTGGGGTAATACGCACATGGATTTGAAGGAACAGATGCGCGCGGACGTGGCCGCGGCGATGCGTGGGGGGGAGACGCAACGCCGTGACGTGTTGCGCATGGTTCTGGCGGCCGTCAAGCAAATAGAAGTTGACGGCCAAAAGACACTCGACGATGCCGGTGTGCAGGACGTGTTGCGCAAGCAGATCAAGCAGCGGCAGGAAAGCATCGCCGACTTCACCAAAGCCGGCCGGCTGGCCGACGTGGCGCGCGAGACGGCCGAGATCGCCATCATCGAAGCCTATCTGCCCCAGATGATGACGCGGGCGGAGATCGAAGTGATCGCGCGCGGTGTGGTCGAGGAGTTGGGCGTAACCGACGCCAAGGCGATGGGCCAGGTGATGAGCAAACTGATGCCCCACGTTAAGGGCCGGGCTGACGGCCGCCTGGTGAATGAAGTTGTTCGTTCTCTTTTACAGTGATGACGCGAGCAGCGCCTGATACGTGTTTAGAATGAACCGGATTCTTCTGAACGGGTGGGCCGAGCGGGCGCGCCTGTGGGCCCGTCGTCACGCCTTGCCGATTTTTGTCATCTCGCTGACGGTCGGCATGACGGCTATCCTGTCTTTCGACCTGCCGGGTTCCAGCCAGATTAACCTCACCGTCGGTCAACCTGCCCCCAACGACATTTTTTCGCCGCGCTCGATCACCTATTCCAGCGATCTGCTCACCCGACAAGCCCGCGATCAGGCCAGCCGCGCCGTGCCCGAGGTCTATTCGTCGCTCGACCTGAGCCTCGGCCGCGGCCAGTTGACCAAGGCCCGCGACGTATTTGCCTTCATCGACACCGTCCGCGCCGATTCGTCGGCCTCCGTCGAACGCCGGCTGGAATACCTCAGGGCGATTGAGGGCATTTCCATCAGCGATGAAGTCGGCCGGACGATCCTGGAGATGGGCCAGGCCGAATTCCAGTCGGTCGCCGATAATATCTTCTCCATCATCGAAGAACTGATGCGGCAGGAGATCAGGCCGGCGCAACTAAATGATTTCCAGCGCACCGCCCGCCGTCTGGCCGGGCTGGACCTGACGGCGGCGCAGACGGCCGTCGTCACCGAGTTGGCCTATCAATTCATCGTGTCCAACATTTTCCCCGATGAGGAAGCGACGGCCGCGGCCCGCAATGCGGCGGCGGTGGCCATTCAGCCCGTGCCCCGCACCGTCGCCCGCGATCAACGCATCATCCGCGCCGGGGAGATCGTCACCGAGATCGACAACGAACTGCTGGGCGAGTTGGGCCTGTTGCAGCGCCGCACGAATTGGTGGCACGCGCTCAGCATGGCCCTGGCCTCCACGTTTTTCGTCGGCCTCATTGCCATCTATTGGGTGCGGTTCCAGCGCGCCCAATTCCCCAACGGGCGCTATCTGGGCGTACTGGGCGGGTTGATTCTCCTATTCGTGTTGGCCGGCAAAATATTGGCCGCCGACGACATGCTGGTCTATTGGTTTCCCATTGCCGCACTGTCGCTCGTGCTGGCGGTGGTCTATGACATGCGGTTCGCCATCCTGGTGACGGTTCTCATGGCCGCCCTGATCGGCTTCATCCGGCCCAATTCGCTGGAAGTGGCCGTTTTTCTGGCGGCGGGCGGTATCCTCAGCATCCTGACCCTCAAGGATAGCCAGCGTATGACCGCCTTTTTCCGCGCCGGCATCTGGGCGGCCATCGGCTACATCGCGGCCATCGTTGCCTTCTGGTTACTGTCCACGGTGGATCCCGAT
>OEOE01000169.1_pt1 | contig 10283 bp, 7 predicted proteins | sample 1539681 | NCBI WGS metagenome assembly OEOE01 (sample SAMEA3611561, study PRJEB22512) | activated sludge metagenome | biome: Urban; feature: Wastewater Treatment Plant; material: Activated Sludge | place: Slovenia | collected 2012-09-24
GGTATAACGGATACGGCCATCTTTATCGCGCCATTTATATATTTCGGCCGTTACTGGCAACGCCAAAAGTAGCGCGCAGGCCATTATCAAAAATTTAAAACTCGCCTTTTTCATCGTGACCCTTTTTCGCCAGAGTATCTGGTTCATTCTATCTCATGCAGGCTATATTTGTACAAACTGTCTTAAACAAAGGCTTTAAGTCATTGTAATTGTGGTTAAAACGCGACAGAATAAATCACGTTGACAGTCTACGCAAAGGATTCATATATTGAAAACATGCTTGCAAAATCGCCTTAAAAACACAAATTCTGTATAATCGCGTTTTGGAAATTAAGGATAACTCATGCGTTTGCTGCAACAAGCCCTTACTTTTGACGATGTTCTACTAGTTCCTGCGCACTCTGTCGTCATGCCACGCGAAGTCAACCTGGCAACCCAGCTCACCCGCAACATCAAACTAAACATCCCACTGGTCTCTGCCGCGATGGATACCGTGACCGAAGCGCGTCTGGCCATTGCACTGGCTCAGGAAGGTGGCATCGGTATCATCCACAAAAACATGAGCATCGAGCAACAGGCTTCTCGCGTATCCCGCGTCAAGCGCTTTGAATCTGGCGTGGTGATCGACCCGGTAACAATTGCCCCGAATATGTCGGTACGCGATGTGTTAGCCTTGACCAGATTGCACAGAATTTCCGGCTTGCCCGTGGTGAAAGATGGCAAAGTCGTCGGCATCGTCACTAACCGCGATTTGCGATTTGAAACCAATCTGGATCAAGCCATCAGCAACATCATGACGCCGCAAGATCGCCTGGTGACCGTAAAAGAAGGCGCCAGCCGTGAAGAGATCATGACACTGCTCCACAAACATCGCTTGGAGCGCTTGCTAGTCATTGACGAGGCTTTCCATCTCAAAGGGCTGATTACCGTCAAGGATATTCAGAAATCATCCGATTACCCTAACGCCTGCAAAGACCAGCATGGCCGCCTGCGTGCCGGTGCTGCCGTTGGCGTGGGTGAAGGCACGGATGAACGCGTTGCCGCACTAGCCGAAGCAGGCGTGGATGTGATTGTGGTAGATACCGCGCACGGCCACTCCCAAGGCGTGCTGGATCGCGTCACCTGGGTGAAAAAACATTTTCCGCACATTGACGTGATTGGCGGCAACATCGCCACTGCCAGCGCCGCAAAAGCGCTTGTGGATGCTGGTGCAGACGGCGTGAAAGTCGGCATCGGTCCCGGTTCTATCTGCACCACCCGCATCGTGGCTGGCGTAGGCGTGCCACAGATTACTGCCATCGCCAATGTCGCCAAAGCTCTGGAAGGTACCGGTGTACCATTCATTGCTGATGGCGGCATTCGCTACTCCGGCGACATCTCCAAAGCCATCGCGGCTGGTGCGCATTCGGTGATGCTGGGCGGCATGTTCGCAGGCACAGAAGAAGCGCCGGGCGAGATTGAACTGTATCAAGGCCGTTCCTACAAATCCTATCGCGGCATGGGTTCCGTCGGCGCCATGCAAAAAGGCTCCAGCGACCGCTACTTCCAGGATAACAACGGCAACGTAGATAAACTGGTACCGGAAGGCATCGAAGGCCGCGTGCCATATAAAGGCAGCGTATTGGCCGTCATCCATCAACTCATGGGCGGCTTGCGCGCCTCGATGGGCTATGTCGGTTGCGCCACCATCCAAGAAATGCGTCACAAGGCTGAATTTGTACAAATCACCAGCGCAGGCATGCGTGAGTCTCATGTGCATGACGTACAAATCACCAAAGAAGCGCCGAATTACCGCGTTGATTAGATAAATTACCGAGAAACCGAATGCTCTGGAAGCCGCATCAATATTGGCTTGCAGAGCATGTGTTTTAATAGCACCTCAAAACTGAAATGAACCACTCTAAAATCCTAATTCTCGATTTCGGCTCCCAGGTCACGCAGTTGATTGCCCGCCGTGTACGTGAGGCACATGTCTATTGTGAGATTCATCCTTGCGATGTATCTGATGACTTTGTGAGGCACTTTGGCGCTAATGGCATCATCCTGTCCGGCAGCCACGCCAGCGCTTATGAAGAAGATACAGACAAAGCCCCGCAAGCGGTGTTCGAGCTAGGCGTGCCTGTGTTGGGTATCTGTTACGGCATGCAAACCATGGCACAACAGCTGGGCGGCAAGGTGGAAGCCGGCCACAAACGCGAATTCGGCTACGCACAAGTACGTGCGCGCGGTCATTCTCCCCTCTTCCGCGACATTCAGGATGCAACGAATTCTGAGGGACATGGCTTGCTGGATGTATGGATGAGCCACGGCGACAAAGTGACTGAGTTGCCGTCAGGCTTTAAAGTCATCGCCAGCAACGAAACTACGCCAATTGCCGCAATGGCCGATGAAGCTCGTAAATTCTACGGTGTGCAGTTTCACCCGGAAGTGACCCATACCAAACAAGGCCAGGCCATGCTGGAGCGTTTTGTGCTGGAGATCTGCCAAGCCAAACCAGACTGGATCATGAAAGATCATATCGCTGAGGCGGTAGAAAAGATTCGCACGCAAGTCGGCGATGAAGAAGTGATTTTAGGCCTCTCCGGCGGCGTGGATTCCAGCGTTGCGGCCGCACTGATTCACCGTGCGATTGGTGACCAGCTCACCTGCGTGTTTGTGGATCATGGCTTGCTGCGCTTGGACGAAGGCAAAATGGTGATGGAAATGTTTGCCGGCAAGCTGCATGCACGCGTGATTCATGTAGACGCGACTGAGCAATTCATGGGTAAACTGGCAGGTGTCAGCGACCCGGAGGCCAAGCGAAAAATCATCGGCCGCGAGTTCGTGGAAGTCTTCAAGGCCGAAGCAGCAAAACTCAAAGCGGGCGACGGCGGCCACAAAGGGGCAACCTTTCTGGCGCAAGGGACTATTTACCCTGACGTAATCGAATCCGGCGGTGCGAAGTCCAAAAAAGCCGTGACCATCAAAAGCCATCACAATGTAGGTGGTTTACCAGAACAACTGGGGTTGAAATTGTTAGAGCCTTTGCGCGACCTGTTCAAGGACGAAGTGCGGGAGCTTGGCGTTGCACTTGGCTTGCCACATGACATGGTCTATCGCCATCCTTTCCCAGGCCCTGGTTTGGGCGTGCGCATTCTGGGCGAAATCAAGCAGGAATACGCCGATTTGTTGCGCCGTGCCGATGCGATTTTTATTGAAGAATTACGTAACACCATCGACGAAAGAACCGGCAAAAGCTGGTATGACCTGACCAGCCAGGCCTTTACCGTGTTCCTGCCGGTAAAATCTGTCGGCGTGATGGGCGATGGCCGCACTTACGACTATGTAGTCGCCTTGCGTGCTGTGCAGACCAGCGATTTCATGACTGCGCATTGGGCAGAACTGCCCTATGCACTATTGGGGCGCGTTTCCAACCGTATCATCAACGAAGTCCGCGGCATTAACCGTGTCGTGTATGACATTTCCGGCAAACCGCCGGCGACAATTGAGTGGGAATAATGGAGGTAAGTAATATGAGCCGTGCATTTGTGAACGAGGAACGTTTTGAGCAACCCGGAGATGTATTCCCGGACCGCCCGATCAGCGAGCACCCCAACTATGTGACGCCCGAAGGTGCGGTGCATTTGGCCAAGCAAGTAGAGATTCTGCAAGCGTTAAAAGAGAAATATGCCGCAGACAGCAAAGACGGCAACTTGACCGCTATCGAACGCTTGGCAGAAACCGAGCGTGATTTGCGCTATTTTGAGGCGCGACTGGATTCCTCCATTCTGGTTGACCTGAAAACACAAACCAAAGACATCGTGCTGTTTGGCGCATCCGTCACAGTGGAAGATGAGGATGGCAAACTATCAACTTACCGTATCGTAGGTGAAGATGAAGCAGATGCCCATCAAAACAAAGTCAGCTATATCTCACCTATCGCGCATGCACTGATTGGCAAAAAAGTGGGGGACGCTGTCACCTGGCGCAGACCAGCAGGTGATTTGGCCTTGGAAATCAAACAGATAAATTACTAGAAAAACGTATGAACATTACAGAAGCCATTATCGAACGCCGCTCCGTCAAGTTGTATGATCCGCAGCACAAAATGAGCGATGCCGAAATCGCCAAACTGCTGTCACTGGCGATGCTCTCCCCTACCGCGTTCAATATCCAGAACTGGCGTTTTGTCGTCATCAGCGACCCGGAGTTGCGCCAACAAGTGCGCGCTGCCAGCTGGAACCAGGCACAAGTCACCGATGCTTCATTACTCATTGTACTGACCGCTGACCTAAAAGCCTGGGATAAACAACCGGAGCGTTATTGGCGTAACGCCCCTCACGAAACTCAGAACTTGCTGATCCCGATGATCGGCAATTACTACCGCGGCAAGGAGCAAGTGCAGCGCGACGAAGCGATGCGCTCATGCGGCATGGCGGCGCAAACCATCATGCTCGCGGCTAAAGAAATGGGTTACGACACCTGCCCGATGGACGGCTTTGATTTTGAGGCGGTTGCCAAGCTGCTCAACCTGCCTGCCGACCACATCCCCGCTATGTTTGTCGTGGTGGGCAAAGCGCTGGAACCCGCAAGGCCGCGCGGCGGGCAACTCGACTTCAACGAAGTCGTCATCCAAAATAAATTCGAATAACCCCGGACAATCAGATCTCATGCTTATCGCAAATAACATCACCATGCAGTTTGGCGCCAAGCCACTATTTGAAAATGTTTCCGTCAAATATGGCGACGGCAACCGTTATGGCCTGATTGGTGCCAACGGCTGCGGCAAATCCACCTTCATGAAAATTCTGGCAGGCACACTGGAAGCCAGCAGCGGCAATGTCACCATAGACTCCAATGAACGCATGGCTTTCCTGAAGCAGGACCAGTTTGCCTACGAAGACCAGCGCGTGCTGGACGTGGTCATGATGGGACATGAACAAATGTGGAAGGCCAACGAAGAAAAAAATGCCATCTATGCCAACATGGAAGCCACTGAAGAAGATTACATGCGCGCTGCCGAACTGGAGAACGTGTATGCGGAATATGATGGCTACACCGCAGAATCACGCGCTGGCGAGCTGTTGCTGGGTGTGGGCATCCCTACTGAACAGCATAATGGGCCGATGAGCGCTGTTGCCCCCGGCTGGAAACTACGCGTGCTGTTGGCGCAAGCATTGTTTGCCAATCCGGATATTCTACTGTTGGACGAGCCGACCAACAACCTGGACATCAACACCATCCGCTGGCTGGAAGACGTGCTGAACAACCGTAACAGCACGATGATTATTATCTCGCACGACCGACACTTCTTGAACCAGGTGTGTACGCATACTTGCGATATGGATTACGGCACACTGAAAGTGTATCCGGGTAACTACGACGATTATATGGAAGCTGCACAAGCCGCGCGCGCGCAAGCTGCAAAAGACAATCAACGTGCAAAAGACAAAGTGGCCGAACTGCAAGAGTTTGTGCGCCGCTTCTCTGCCAACAAATCCAAAGCCAAGCAGGCTACCAGCCGCTTGAAGATGATCGACAAGATCGAGATTGCCGAATTTAAGCCATCATCTCGTCAATATCCGTTCATCCGCTTTGAATACGACGATAAAGAGAAACTGCACCGCAATGCGCTGGAAGTGGAAAAACTTTCGCACGGCTACGATAAGCCGCTGTTCAATGATTTCAACATCATCATCGAAGCTGGCGAAAAAGTAGCGATTATCGGTGAAAACGGCATCGGTAAAACCACGCTGCTGCGCTGCCTGGCGAGCGATTTGCAGCCTAAACACGGCACCATCAAGTGGGCAGAGAAAGCTAAACTTGGCTATTTTGCGCAAGACCACGAATACGAGTTTGAAAAAGGTGAAAACTTGTTTGAATGGATGTCGCAATACACGCAAGAAGGCGACGATGACCAGGCCGTGCGCAGCATGCTGGGGCGCTTGTTGTTTTCCGGTGAGGAAACCAAGAAATCCGTCAAAGTGCTCTCCGGTGGTGAGAAAGGCCGCATGCTATATGGCAAGCTAATGCTGGGTCGCCATAACGTACTACTAATGGACGAGCCGACCAACCATATGGACATGGAATCGATCGAAGCGCTGAACACCGCGCTGGACAAATACAAAGGCACACTGCTCTTTGTCAGCCATGACCGCGAGTTCGTCAGCTCTATTGCCACGCGCATTCTGGAAATCAAACCAGACCGTATCGTCGATTACACCGGCAATTACGAAGATTACCTGGCAAGCCAGGGCATCGAGTAATCCGGCAGATACATACAAAAAAATGGCGACCACTTTGGTCGCCATTTTTTTGGTATTTAGACTAGTGCAATTATCAAAGTTCGCGGCACTTCTGTTCCAACACCGCAAACTGCGCCTGCCAATCAGCGTACAACTTTGCGATGCGTTTTTGATGACCAAAAGCCAATTCCAGCTCTGTCGCCTTGGTCATTTCCACCCACTCCAGCCCATCCACCTCGTTCGGGTCAGCAAACGCGTCGCTCAGCTCAGGTAACGCCCCATTCCAGCCCACCAACACGGCATAATGCATGCTGATGTTCTGCTTGGCATTATCTGTCCTGTCGGTAATACTCCAAGGCGCATCACTAAAAGGTTCTGGCGACACCAAACTGCTATCGGAATACAGGAAATTGGGATGCGAAGACAAACTGGGCAAAAACAAGCCGCACTCTTCCCACACCTCGCGAATCACCGCCTCGCAGAGACTCTCATCCCAATCCAGATAACCGCATGGCAAACCCCAGAAACCTTGAAAATCCGGCGTGCCGGAACCGCGCTTGCCAAGCAGGATATACCAGTTTCTATCAGATTGATTATACAAACAAATTTGTGCGACAACCGCACACGAGCGCGAATTCCAAATCGTTTCACCGCCGGGTATTTCCACTGGCTGATTTTTACGGTTTTTAAAGACGGGTTTTTTCACTTTTCATCGCTCATTGGCGGAGAAGGAGGGATTCGAACCCTCGATACGCTATTCACGTATGCCTGATTTCGAGTCAGGTACATTCAACCACTCTGCCACTTCTCCGTTTGCACATCTTCATGCCTGATTGGGCTACGGCCGCTTCGCTTAAGATCGCTACGCGAGTCAGCCCTCGCAACTTAACCTGAAGGTTAGCCTGAATTTTAACAGTCCTCGCGCATGCGCGCATTCATTTGTTGATAGACCGCCCTGGAAGCCAAGCTGGATGCGGCTTCCAGACACAGGTCAACACAATGAAATATTAACTCTCTTTGGCAGCACGTTTACGGTCATGCTCTTGCAGGTGGCGTTTGCGAATGCGAATCGATTTAGGCGTGATTTCCACCAACTCGTCGTCGTCGATAAATTCAACGGCAGATTCCAAAGTCAGTTTAATCGGTGGCGTTAAACGTACCGCTTCATCGGTGCCGCTAGCACGCACGTTGGTGAGCTTTTTGCCTTTGATCGGATTCACCACCAAATCGTTATCACGGCTGTGGATGCCGATGATCATGCCTTCGTACAATTTTTCACCCGGGTTGACGAACATACGGCCACGGTCTTCCAGATTCCACAGCGCGTAGGCCACGGCCTCGCCATGCTCCTGAGAAATCAGCACGCCGTTGCGGCGACCCGGCATATCCGGCTTCACTGGTGCGTATTCGTCGAAAATGTGCGCCATCAGGCCGGTACCGCGTGTCATGGTGAGAAACTCAGACTGGAAACCGATCAGGCCACGTGCCGGGATGCGATATTCTAGGCGTGTGCGGCCATTGCCATCCGACTCCATATTGGATAACTCGCCGCGGCGGCGGCCCAGTTCTTCCATTACCGTGCCCTGGTTTTCGTCTTCCAGATCCACGGTCAGGATTTCGTATGGCTCGCATTTCTCACCGTTGATTTCGCGATACACCACACGCGGCTTACCCACGGCAATCTCAAAGCCTTCACGGCGCATGTTCTCCAGCAGAATGGTCAAGTGCAGCTCGCCGCGGCCGGACACGCGGAACACGTCGGTGTCCGTCGTGTCTTCCACGCGTAACGCCACATTCACCAGTAATTCTTTTGTCAGCCTGTCTCTGATTTGACGCGAAGTCACAAACTTGCCTTCGGTACCTGCCAATGGTGAACTGTTCACCATAAAATCCATCGTCAAGGTCGGCTCATCCACACCTAGATGCGGCAGGCCTTTCGGGTTGTCGCGATCGGCAATCGTAAAGCCGATACCAATCTCTTCGATACCGGAAACAATCACGATGTCACCAGCCTCAGCCTCATCCACTGGCACACGCTCCAGACCCTTGAAACCCAACACCTGGTTGATGCGGCCTTGCGCCACTTGCTCATCCTCACGCATCACTGCCACCACTTGGCCTGGTTTAATGCGGCCATGCAAAACGCGGCCTACGCCCAGGCGACCCGTGTAACTGGAGTAATCCAGCGCGGAAATCTGCATCTGCAAAGGTGCATCCGGGTTACCTTCCGGTGATTTGACATGGCCCAAAATCGTTTCAAACAGCGGGCGCATCGTGTCTGATGGTTTATTCAAATCCAGCGTCGCAAAGCCGTTGAGTGCGGAGGCATACACCACCGGAAAATCCAGCTGGTCGTCATTGGCACCCAAATTGGCAAACAAATCAAAAGTTTGGTTAATCACCCAGTCGGTACGCGCACCGGGGCGATCCACCTTATTGATGACCACAATCGGGCGCAAACCAAGTGCCAAAGCCTTTTTCGTCACAAAACGGGTTTGTGGCATCGGGCCTTCCACGGCATCCACCAGCAGCAGCACGCCATCTACCATGCCCAGTACGCGCTCTACCTCACCGCCAAAGTCGGCATGGCCGGGCGTATCCACGATGTTAATATGCGTGCCTTCGTAGTTCACTGCCGTGTTTTTGGCCAAAATAGTGATGCCGCGCTCTTTTTCCAGATCGTTGCTATCCATCACCCGCTCGGAAAGCTGCTGGTGGGAAGCAAACGTACCAGATTGCTGCAAGAGCTTGTCCACCATGGTGGTTTTACCGTGGTCAACGTGGGCGATAATGGCGATATTACGAAGATTGCGAGACATGAATGAAACCGATTTATTGGAAAAGGCGCGATTTTATCATAGTTGCATCAATAAACCTTTGACAATATTTCATTTTTCCCTATAATGCGTTCAACTTTGGAACAAACAATGTTCTGAATTCATCGCCCTGACCCTTCTTTTGCGCGTGCAATATAGTCGCAATGCCTTTTAAGTCCAGTCTCTGATATCGGCTTAAAAATTACTGGTTAGTGGCCGTGTGCATGCGCTAGTAAACATTTTTAAGCCGTTTGGTAATTAAAAAATCAATGACCTGAAAAGTCGTTCTTTGTGTTTTTGGCGCCCTTTTTTAATTTGTCGAAAGGGACGATTTTGTCTTTAGAAAATTTGGATTTATCGCAAAACCCTGTTGAAACCGAACAGGATGTCACATTTGAAGCATTGGGATTGCATCCCACCATCTTGCGCGCCTTGAATGAAGTCGGTTATACGCACCCTACTCCGATTCAGGCCAAAGCTATCCCAGATGGCTTGGCTGGACGTGACATCATGGCCTCCGCACAAACCGGCACAGGCAAAACCGCCGCATTCACCCTGCCCGCACTGAACCTACTGGCCGAACCACATCCGGTAAAAAGCCGCGGCCCACGGATTTTGGTGCTGACCCCGACGCGCGAACTAGCTGCGCAAGTTAACGAAGCAGCACGCAAATATGGCAAATTTATCCGCGCGCGTTGTGTAAGTATCGTAGGCGGCATGCCTTACCCGCTACAAAATAAGCTATTGTCGCAGCCTCTGGATATTCTGGTCGCCACACCCGGACGTTTTATCGATCATATGGAGCGCGGTCGAATTGACCTGAGCCGCTTGCAAATGCTGGTGCTGGACGAGGCCGACCGCATGCTGGACATGGGCTTTATGCCTGATGTCGAGAAAATCTGCGCTGCCTTACCGACAGAACGCCAAACCCTGCTATTTTCCGCCACACTGGATGGCATTACACGCATCGGCAAAGAATTCCTGAAAGACCCGGTCACAATACAAATCGCCAGCCAGAAGGAAAAACATGCCAATATTGAGCAGCGCCTGCATTTTGTAGACGATATGCATCACAAGAACAAACTGCTGGAGCATTTGCTGATCTCGCCCGAAGTCAACCAGGCAATCATTTTCACCAGCACCAAGAAACATGCCGACGTGCTAGCAGATGATCTGTACGCCGCCGGGCACCAAACCGCAGCACTGCATGGCGACATGACCCAGGGCGCACGCAATCGTACAC
>OEOE01000173.1_pt1 | contig 10237 bp, 9 predicted proteins | sample 1539681 | NCBI WGS metagenome assembly OEOE01 (sample SAMEA3611561, study PRJEB22512) | activated sludge metagenome | biome: Urban; feature: Wastewater Treatment Plant; material: Activated Sludge | place: Slovenia | collected 2012-09-24
TGATTTGATCGTGGTCGAACTATCCAGCTTCCAACTGGAGCTATGGGACGAATGCAGCCCGCCCATCGCCGCGGTGCTGAACCTGACGCCCAACCATCTGGATCGCCACCGGACGATGGCCGCCTATGCCGAGGCCAAGAGCCACATCCTGCGCCACCAGAAGCCCGGCGACGTGGCCGTGTTGCCCGCCGACGACCCCGGCGCGCTGGAAATGCGCGGCCTGGCGCGCGGCCGGCTGCGGCTGTTCAGCGCCCATGAGCCGGTCAGCGACGGCGCGTTTGTGCAAGATGGTCAGATTTGGCTGAGCGACGCCCGCGGCCAGACGGCGCTGTGCCCCGTGGCCGCCAGCCGGCTGCGCGGCCGGCACAATGTGCTCAACGTCCTGGCCGCCGTGACCCTGGCCGACGCGGCCGGCGTACCCCACGAGGCCATCGTCGAGGGCATCCGCCTGTTCGACGGCGTGCCCCACCGGCTGGAAACCGTGCGGCGCGTGGGCGGCGTGCAATACGTCAACGATTCCATCGCCACCGCGCCGGAGCGAGCGCTGGCCGCCCTGGCCGCCTTCGAGGAGCCGATCATCCTGCTGGCCGGCGGCCGCGACAAGGATATGGTCTGGGACGGCTGGGCGCGACAGGTGGCCCAACGCGTGAAGCACGTGGTGCTGTTCGGCGAATTAGGCCCGGCCTTGGGGCAACGGTTGGGCGACCGCGCGCCGACGACCACGGTTGAAACGCTGGCCGAGGCCGTGTCGGTGGCCCACGAGCAGGCCGGCACCGGCGATGTGGTGTTGCTGTCGCCCGGTGGCACGAGCTTTGATGGCTATTCCGATTTCGTCGAGCGCGGCGAACATTTTCGGCTCCTGGTACGCGAACTGGACGGGAGCGAGGAGGCAGATCGATGACCACCCTTAACGTCGTCAAGCGGCGCACCACGTCCCTGCTGGCCGGGCGCAATAAATATGCCGTCGATTACTGGCTGCTGCTGGCCGCGGCCGCCCTGCTGGTGCTCGGCTTTCTGATGGTCTACAGCACCACGTTCGATTTGGGCGACCGATTCCAGGGTAATCCGGTCTATTATCTGACGCGCCAGCTCGTGGCGATGGGCTTGGGCATCCTGTTCATCCTCGTCTTCATGCAATTCGATTACCATATTCTGCGCTACCTCTCGGTGATTATCATCGTTACCGCCGTGGCGCTGCTCTTCTTTTTGCTCATCTTCGGCCAGGTGGACGAGTACGGCGCGGTGCGGACGCTGGCCGCCGGCTCCTATCAGCCGTCGGAACTGGCTAAGCTGGCGACGATCCTCTATATCGCCCACTGGCTGGACTCGAAAGGGGATCGCATCAAGAAGATCAATTATGGCCTGATCCCGTTCTCGGTCATCGTCGGCGGCATGTTCGCCCTGATTGTGGTGCAGCCGGCGCTGAGCGCGGCCATCCTGGTCGGACTGATCGGCTTCACCCTCTTCTTCGTGGCCGGGGCCGACCTGAAGCAGGTGCTCGTCGCCGGGGTGCTGGCTTTGGCGGTGGTCGTCGTGATGATGCTCACGCTGCCCCATGCCCAGCAACGGTGGGCCGACTTCATTGCCACGTTGCGCGACCCGCAACAGGCCAGCTACCAGGTACAGCAAGCTCTGGGCGCGTTGGCCAACGGCGGCGTTTGGGGTCTTGGGCTGGGTAAGGGCGATCAGAAGTTCGGCCCCCTGCCGCTGGCCCATACCGACGGCGTCTTCGCCATTGTGGGCGAGGAGATGGGGCTGCTCGGCTCGGTGGGTGTGGTGCTGTTGATGGGCTTTCTGGCCTGGCGCGGCTTCCGTGTGGCCGCCCGCGCCCGCGATACCTATGGCTTTTTGCTGGCCGTGGGCGTGACGGTGTGGATCGCCTATCAGGCCTTGATCAACGTCGCCGTCATCACCGCCGTCATGCCCTTTACCGGGATGCCCATGCCCTTTCTCAGCTATGGCGGTTCGTCGATGCTGATGACGGTGATCGGCGTGGGCGTATTGCTCAACGTCTCGCGCGACGCGGCCCTGGGTTCCCGACCGGCTCGCCGGCAGCCGACGGGCGGCCCACAGGACAAGGGGTGATGCGCATTTTGATTTGCGCCGGCGGCACGGGTGGCGGTATCTACCCGGCCCTGGCGGCGGCGACGGAATTACAGGCGCTGGGCGTCGCCGAGGATGATTTATTGTGGATCGGCGCGAAAGGTGAGATGGAAGAAACATTGGTAAGGCGAGCGGGTTTGCGATTGGAGACGATCCCCGGCGGGCCGATTGTCGGCGTGCCGCTGCCCACACGCGCCCGTAACGCCCTGAAGCTGGCCCGCGGCGCGGTGGCGGCCGGCGGTCATCTGCGCCGTTTCCAACCGGACGTCATGTTTATGACCGGCGGCTACGTGGCCGCGCCGGTGGCCCTGGCCGCTCGGCGTCAGGGCGTGCCCATCGTCATCTATTTGCCCGACGTGGAACCGGGCAGCACCATTCGCCTGGTCGTCCCCCTGGCGCGACGCATTGCGGCCACCACCGACGGCTCGCAAGCCTACGTGCCGGCCGAGAAGCTGGTCGTCACCGGCTATCCGGTGCGGCCCGACGTGCGCGCCGCGCGGACACTGACCAAGGCCGAGGCGCTGGCAACGTTTGACCTGACCCCCGCCCGCCCGACGCTGTTCGTCTTCGGCGGCAGCCGCGGCGCGCGCAACATCAACCGGGCGCTGATGGCCGCTTTGCCGGCGCTGCTGACCCAGGCGCAGATTATCCACGTCAGCGGCGAATTGACCTGGCCGGAAGTTGAGGCCCACGCGGCCACACTGCCGGCCGAATTGCGCGCTTTCTATCGCCCCTATGCCTATTTGCATGAGGAGATGGGGGCGGCCTTCCGCGCCGCCGATCTGGCCTTGGCCCGCGCCGGGGCCAGTATGCTGGGCGAGTGCCCGGCCTTTGGCTTGCCATCCATCCTCGTGCCGCTGACGTTCGCCTGGCGCTATCAGAAAGTGAACGCCGACTATTTGACCGAGCGGGGCGCGGCCGTCCAGTTGGTCGATGAAACCCTGGGCCAAACCCTGTTGCCGACGGTGCAGGAACTGCTCTTCGACCGCGAGCGGCTGGCCCGGATGGCCGCCGCCGCCGCCGCCCTCGACAAGCCCGACGCGGCGGCCGATTTGGCCCGGCTGATTCTGGCCGAGGGCAACCCGGACCCGGGCCACCCGGACCCGGGCAGCCCGGACCATCGCGCGCATCCGTCAATCGCGCGCGAGGAGACACTATGTTGAGCTTGACCGCCGCCTTCTGGATCATGGTCTTTATCTTCGCCTTTGTGGGCATGATGCGCGGCTGGAGCAAGGAAGTCGTTGTCACTTTGTCGGTCGTTCTGGCGCTCTTCACCATCAACCAATTCTTCCCCACCATCTTCGGCTTTATCGGCTGGCAGGATAGTGTCAACCCACCGCCTATCCCGACGGACGACGCACGCCGCTGGGAATTCGCGGTGATGTCGGCTTTCCTGTTGTCCCTGGCCTTCTTCGGCTATCAGGGGCCGGCGCTGGCCCGCAGCAGCGTGGGCGCGCGACTGACTCGGCACGACAACATCACCGATAAGGTGTTGGGCTTTCTGGTGGGCGGCCTCAACGGCTGGCTCATCATCGGTTCGATCTGGTCTTTCCTGGAGTTCCAGCTTGTCGAAGCCAGCAAGTGGGTACGCTTCACGTCGGATATTCCCTATCCGTTTGATCCGGCGCGCATCTCCCGGCCCGCGTCGGACATCGCGACAATCATCGACAATCTGCCCATCCCGTTTCTGACGCAATCGCCCTACATTTTGCCCTTGCTGCTGGTAGGCGTGGTTATCTTTGTGCTGGTGGTACTGGTATAAACGAATGGCCCAATCACTTGCGACGGAAGCCATGACCGTTCAGATCACACCCGGAAGGCGCGTCCACATTGTGGGCATCGGCGGGGCCGGCATGTCGGCCATCGCCCGCGTCTTGCTGGGGCGTGGTCTGCGCGTCTCCGGCTCCGACTTGCAGGCCAACGCCCAGACCGAGGCGCTGGCCGCCGAGGGTGTGGTGGTCTATGACGGCCACGCCGCCGAACACATCGACGACGCGGAACTGGTCGTCATCTCCTCGGCCGTGCCCCCGACCAACCCGGAATGGACGGCGGCGCTGTCCCGCGGCATCCCCGTGCTGAAGCGGGCCGATCTGCTGGGCCAATTGATGCTGGGCACGACCGGCATCGCCGTGGCCGGTTCGCACGGCAAGACGACGACCACCGGCCTCATCGCCCACATCCTGCTGGCCGCCGGCCTGGACCCGACGGTGATTGTGGGCGGCACGCTGCCCGAACTGGGCGGCAACGGCCGCTTCGGGCGCGGGCCGCACTTCGTCATCGAGGCCGACGAATACGATTACACCTTCCTCGGCCTGCGGCCGGAGATCGCCGTCATCACCAACGTCGAGCACGACCACCCCGACCTGTTCCCCACGGCCGAAGCCTACCGGGATGCCTTCCGCCGCTTCGCCGCGCTGTTGCCGGCCGGCGGGCGGCTCATCCTCTGCGCCGACGATCCCGGCGCCATGGCCCTGGCCGCCGAGTTGCCGTCCGGCACGCCCATCACCACCTATGGCCTGGGCGAAAACGGCGGCGCGCAACCGATGGCCCGCGCCCTCGACGCCCGGCCCAACCAGTTGGGCGGGACGGATTTCGTGGTGGAGATCGACGGCCAGACGGTCGGGCTGGCGCGCCTGCGCCTGCCGGGGCTGCACAACGTGCGCAACGCGCTGGCCGCGCTGGTGGTGGCCCGCGAATTGGGCATCGACTTCGCCCAGGCTTGCCGGGCATTGGCCGATTTTGGCGGCGTCCAGCGGCGCTTCCAGATCATCGGCGAGGCCGGCGGCGTGACGGTCATCGATGATTACGCCCACCACCCGACGGAAATCCGGGCCACGCTGGCCGCCGCCCGCCGCCGCTATCCCGGCCGCCGCCTGTGGGCCGTGTGGCAGCCGCACACCTATAGCCGCACGCGCCTGCTGCTGGACGAATTCGCCGCCGCCTTCGACCAGGCCGACCGGGTGGTGGCCCTTGATATTTATCGCAGCCGCGAGGCCGTCGACCCCAGCCTGACCACGGCCGATGTCCTGGCCCGCATGGCCCACCCCGACGCCAGCCACGTCGGCGACCGGCGCGCGGCGGCCGATTATTTGCTGGAGCGGCTGCGGCCCGATGACGTGGTGCTGACGCTGGGCGCCGGCGATGGCGACGCCGTCGGCCGCTGGGTATTAGAAGGCTTGTCAACTCAACGCGGGATGAAGAGATAACCGACCCCATGAACCTCATGACGACTGTGCAGACCGTAGAGAGATTGCGACAGATATTCGGCGACCAGTTGCAGGTCAACGAATCGCTGGCCCGCCACACCACCGCCCGCGTCGGCGGCCCGGCCGAGCTGTTCCTGACGGTCAACTCGGCCGAGCAGTTGCAGACGGCGGTGGAGATGGCCTATAACGCCGGGGTGGGCTACTTCCTGCTCGGCGGCGGCTCCAATATTCTGGTGGCCGACGCCGGCATCAGCGGCCTGGTGATCCTGAACCGGGCGCGCAAGGTCAGCTTTCGCCATAGCGGCGCGGGCGTGGTCTGCACGGCTGAGTCGGGGGCCAATTTCTCGGCGCTGGCCCGCCAATGTATCAGCCGCGGTCTGGGCGGGCTGGAATGGGCCATCGGCATCCCCGGCACGGTCGGCGGCGCGGTAGTGGGCAATGCCGGAGCGCATGGCGACGATATGAATGGGGTCTTGCTGGCGGCCACGGTCTGGGAACCGGGCTTCGGCGTGCGCGTCTACAACCGCGAGGAGATGGCCTACGCCTACCGCGACAGCGTCCTCAAGCGCGATCAGGGCGCGGCGCGGGGGCGGCGGGTGGTGCTGTCGGCCGAGTTGCGGCTGCGGCCCGAGGCCGTGGATGTGCTCTCGGCCCGCGCCGAGGGCTTCAACGCCCACCGCAAGGAGCGGCAGCCCGGCGGGGCCAGCACCGGCTCCATGTTCAAGAACCCGGAGAATTATTACGCCGGCTATCTGATCGACACCGCCGGCCTCAAGGGCTTCCGCGTCGGTGACGCGGCGATCTCGGAGAAGCACGCCAACTTCTTCATCAACGACGGCCAGGCCACGGCCGAGGACGTGCGCGCCCTCATCGCCGAAGCCTGGAACAGCGTCCGCGATCAGTTCGGCATTGAGATGGAACTGGAAGTCGAACTCGTGGGCGATTGGACGTTTGAATAATTAGGAATTACGAATTAGGAATTAGGAATTAAGAACGAGAGCAACTGGCACATGGGCTTACTGACCACTGACCACTGACTACTAACTACTGTAATGACTAATCACCGCAAAATCCACATCGGCGTCATCTTCGGCGGGCGCTCCGGCGAGCACGAAGTATCGCTGCGCTCGGCGCGCTCGGTGATGGCGGCGCTCGACCCGGCCAAGTACGAGGTCACGCCCATCGGCATCACCAAGGACGGCCGCTGGCTGGCCGCCGACGCTGCCGGCGCGCTGGCCGACGGGGACGCGGCGCGGGCGGTGACGCTGTTGCCGGAGCCGGGCGACGCGGCGCTAATGGCTGTCGATCATCCCGGCGGCGGCGCGTCGAATCTGTCGGTCATGGCCGAACTGGACGTGGTCTTTCCCGTGCTCCACGGCCCGTATGGCGAGGACGGCACGGTTCAGGGTTTGCTGGAACTGGCCGGGCTGCCCTACGTCGGCGCGGGGGTGGTCGGGTCGGCGGTGGGCATGGATAAGGCCATCTTTAAGCAGGTCATGGTCGCCGGCGGGCTGCCGGTGCTGCCCTGGCTGCTGGTGACGCGCGGCCAATGGCGGCGCGACCCCGACGCGGTGATTGCCGCCGTCGAGACCGCCCTGCCCTACCCCGTCTTCACCAAACCGGTCAATCTCGGCTCCAGCGTCGGCATCAGCAAATGCCGCGACCGGGCCGAATTGCGGGCCGGGCTGGCCGAGGCGGCGCGCTTCGACCGGCGCTTGCTCGTCGAGCAGGGCATCGACCGCGCCCGCGAGCTGGAAGTGGCCGTGCTGGGCAACGAGGAGCCGCGGGCCAGCGTCGTGGGCGAGATTCGGCCGCGGCGCGAATTCTACGATTACGTCGCCAAATACATGGCCGAGCCGGGTTCGGAGGATGAGTCGGAACTAATCATCCCCGCCGTGCTGGCCCCGGAACTGGCCGAGGCGATTCGCGATCTGGCCGTGCGGGCCTATCAGGCCATCGATTGCGCCGGGCTGGGTCGGGTCGATCTGCTGCTCGACGACCGCGCCGGGCAGATTTATCTGAACGAGATCAACACCATCCCCGGCTTCACGGCGATTTCCATGTATCCCAAATTATGGGAAGCGACCGGTATGAGCTATAGCGAACTGCTGGATCAGCTCATCGCGTTGGCGCTGGAACGCCACCGGGAAAAGTCTGAATCGGAAACGACGATCAACGTAAATACGTTCAACGAAGCGGCCATCGCGGCGGGCGAGGAAGGGACGAGATGAGCGAGCGCAAGACCGACGGCAAACCACGCCTGCGCAAACAGCCGCGCACGCGCCGCGTCTACACGGCCACGTCCGCGCCGTTGACCCAGCTGTCGATGCCCAAGACGGCCAAGAAGCGCAAGGCGCGCAACAGCCGGCAGCGCTTCAGCCGCCCCCTGGCCGGGGTGCGGAGTATTATTTTCAATGCCCGCTGGGTCAGTCTGGCCGTGGTCGGTCTGACCGTCTATGCCCTGTTCGTCATCGGCGGCGACGACCGCTTCTATCTGAACTACATCCCGGTCGAAGGATCAGCGTCGATTGAGATCAACCACGTGGTCGAGGAGAGCGGCCTGGCCGGGCAACACGTCTTCGCCGCCGACCCGCAAGAGGCGGCCGACCGCATCGGGGCCATCGGCGGCGTGGTCACAGCCACCGTCACCCTCCACTGGCCCAATGACGTGGTCATTCGCATCCGCGAGAAGCCGCCGTTGGCGACGTGGCAGGAAGGGGACGAGACGTTCTGGATCGACGAGGACGGCCATCTGAGTCCGGCGCGGGCGGCCACGGTCGGCCTGTTGAGCATCATCGCCGAGGAGCCGGTCGCCACGGCCGATGACCTGTCGGCGGCGGCTGTGGAAGAAGAGGAAGCGGCGGCCCTGGCCGAAGAAACCGAAGCGGCCGCCGATGAAGACGCCGCCGATGAGACGACCGCCGAGACCGACGCGGCGACGGAGGCCCAGACCGAAAGCGAGGCCGCCTTTGTGCCCGAAGCGGTGTTGGCCGGCGCGCTGCAACTGCGCGAGTTGCGGCCCAACATCGACAAACTGTATTACCAGCCGTCCGATGGCCTCGGCTATCAGGACGGCCGCGGCTGGACGGCCTATTTCGGCGCGGGCCGGGATATGCATCAGAAGTTGGTTGTCTACGAGACGATTGTGGCGAATTTGCTGGAGCGCGGCGCCCGTCCGGCCTACATCAGCGTCGCCAACCAGTACAAGCCGTATTACCGGCTGGCCCCGTAGACGGGAGAAAGAGGCATGGAAGAGATCGTATTAGGCATCGACATCGGCACAACCAAGATCTGCGCTCTGGTGGGCGAGGTGCGCAACCGGGAGATGCGCATCATCGGGCTGGGCATGCAGCCCTCGGCCGGTATGCGCAAGGGGATGATCGTCGACGTGCCCTCGGCGTCGGTGGCGCTGGCCGCGGCCCTGGAAGCGGCCGAGCAGACCTCCGGCTACCAGCTATCCCAGGCGCTCATCAGCGTGGCCGGCGAACACATCAGCTCCACCAACAACCGGGGGCTGGTGGCGATCAACCGCAACGAGGACGGGGTGACGCCCCAGGACATCGACCGCGCGCTGGAGACGGCCCAGGCCATTGCCATCCCCAGCAACCGGCAGATCGTCCACCTCATCCCGCGCCATTACACCATTGACGATCATGCCGGCGTGCGCCAACCGTTGGGCATGCACGGCTACCGGCTGGAGATCGAGGCCCACATCGTCACCGCCGCCACCTCGGCCATCCAAAACCTGACCCACTGCGCCGAGACAGTGGGCATTAAGGCCGAGGAGATGGTGCTCAACGCGCTGGCCTCCGGCGAGGCGGTGCTGGAACCGGCCGAGCGGGAGATGGGCGTGCTCATCGCCGACATCGGCGGCGGCACGACCGACCTGGCCCTCTATAAGCAGGGCACGGTGTGGCATACCAAGGTCATCCCCATCGGCGGCTATCACATCACCAACGACATCGCCATTGGCCTGCGCGCCCCCTACGAGGTGGCCGAGAAGGTCAAGATTCAGTATGGCGACTGCCGCCCGGCGGAGATCGACCCCGATTTCGTCTTCATGGTCGAGCCGTTCGGCGGCGAGAAGATTCAGGTCGGCCGCCAGGATTTGGCCCAGGTGATCGAGGCGCGGGTGGAAGAGATCTTCCATCTCATCCTGAAGGACATCCAGCAATCGGGCTACGACGAGTATCTGCCGGCGGGCATCGTGCTGACCGGCGGCACGGCCCTGTTGCGGGGCATCACCAGCGTGGCCGAGCGCGTGCTCAACGTGCCGGCGCGGGTGGCGACGCCCAAGAATCTGGTCGGCCTCGTCGATTCGCTGCACAGCCCGGCCTACGCCACCAGCGTCGGCCTGCTGCGCTGGGCCGGCAGCGAACACCATCGCTATCAGACGCATGCCCAACCGGCCGGCCTCTGGGGCCGGCGAATGGGCAGCTTTATCAGGACTTTGCTGCCGGGGTAGTGGCCGGCAGTTTGTCAAAATATTCGTTTTATTGGGTAGTTCAACATTAGAGGGGTCAAGAGATATGAACGCGGACTATCGTGGGAGAGATGCACAGAGAATGCCGGCCACCGAAGGCTCGGCATTGATCCGGGTCGTTGGCGTCGGTGGCGGCGGCAGCAATGCCGTCAACCGCATGATCAACGAAAACATCGTTGGCGTCGAGTTCATCGCCGTCAACACCGATCAGCAGGCGCTGTTGGGCAGCAACGCGCCGATCCGCATCGCCATCGGCGAGCGGACCACCCGCGGGCTAGGCTCCGGCGGCGACCCGGACACCGGCGCGCGCGCGGCCGAGGAGTCCCTGGAAGAGTTGCGCCAGACGCTGCAACTGTCTCTTATACACATCTAGATGTGTATAAGAGACAGCTCAAGGGCTTCCGCGTCGGTGACGCGGCGATCTCGGAGAAGCACGCCAACTTCT
>OEOE01000175.1_pt1 | contig 10124 bp, 9 predicted proteins | sample 1539681 | NCBI WGS metagenome assembly OEOE01 (sample SAMEA3611561, study PRJEB22512) | activated sludge metagenome | biome: Urban; feature: Wastewater Treatment Plant; material: Activated Sludge | place: Slovenia | collected 2012-09-24
GCGTGGAGAGATTCGAACTCCCGACATCCTGCTCCCAAAGCAGGCGCGCTACCAGACTACGCTACACGCCGAAGAGGCAGCAATATAGCGCAAAGCGGTCTTGAGGTCAATTCGAATATGCTAAAATAGCGAAGTTTTTTAACTCGAATTCAAAATCCAGCATGACAGCGCACATCATTCACGGCAAGACCATCGCAGAAAACCTGCTGCAAGACATCAAACAGCGTGTAGACGCACGCTCGAGTTCCGGCAAGCGCCCGCCATGCCTGGCCGTAATCCTTGTTGGCGCCGACCCGGCTTCTGCCATTTACGTGCGCAACAAACGGCTGGCATGCGATAAAGTCGGCATACGTTCCATCGCCTATGATTTGCCCGCCAACACAACCGAAGCCGAGCTGATGGCACTGGTGGACAAGCTTAATGCAGACAACGGAGTAGACGGGATACTGGTGCAATCTCCATTGCCAGACCACATTAATGAAGAACATCTGGTCGAATGCATTAGCGTAGATAAAGATGTGGATGGTTTTCATCCGTATAACATCGGTCGGCTGGCGGTGCGTCAGCCGACCTTGCGCTCTTGCACGCCTTATGGTGTCATCAAAATGCTTGAAACCACCGGGATCGAGCTGATGGGTCTGGATGCTGTCGTAGTGGGCGTTTCCAACCACGTGGGCCGTCCGATGGCGCTGGAGTTGCTGCTGGCAGGCTGTACCGTCACCAGCTGCCATCGCCATACAAAAGACTTAGCTGACAAGATTCAACATGCCGACCTGATTGTCGCAGCTGCCGGAAAACCGGGCTTGATAAAAGGCGAATGGATTAAACCTGGTGCGATTGTGGTCGATATTGGAATTAACAGGTTGCCGGACGGGAAAATTACGGGTGATGTCGAGTTTGACGTCGCCAAAGAAATAGCCAGCTACATCACCCCGGTACCCGGTGGTGTAGGCCCCATGACAGTAGCCACATTGATGGAAAACACACTGCTGGCGCTGGAACTGCGCGAAACAAAATAGCAATTGCAATCTAGGCACAATGGGCGTATGCTCAGCAGGGTTTTGGATGTACTCAATTGCAGTTTAAGTAGTTAACTTTATTAGATTTGATTAGCCGTATGCCAGAAACACTCAACAAAAGTTTTACTCCTTACGTCGTGCAACCCGGCGAGGAGTACATGAACAGCAACCAACTCAACCACTTCCGCAAAATCCTGAACGACTGGAAAGCCGAGCTGAGCCAGGACATTGACCGCACTGTGCATACCATGCAGGACGAAGTCACCATGTTCGCCGACCCGAATGACCGTGCCAGTCAGGAATCCGACATGGCACTGGAACTGCGCAATCGCGACCGCGAACGCAAACTCATCAAAAAAATTGACGAAACCCTGCGCAATATCGACAACGACGAGTACGGCTATTGCGAAAGTTGCGGCGTAGAAATCGGCCTCAAGCGCTTGGAAGCGCGCCCCACAGCTACACTTTGCATCGACTGCAAAACGCTGGATGAGATGCGTGAACGCCAAGTAGCCAAGTAGCTATTTTCCTCTCTCACGCGCACGCGCGTTCATTACCAAAACCATAGCTCTGCAAGCCAAGCTAGATGCGGCTTCCTGAGCATCTATTTGCATAATGAAAAAACGCCTCGATAGAGGCGTTTTTTGTTTTGCAGCTGATGATTACTCGTCGGATTCCGTTGGCGCTTTGTCTGCTTTCGCAGGCGGTTCTATCAGAGCTTTCATGCTCAAACGCACTTTGCCCTTCTCGTCCATTTCCACCACTTTCACGCGCACGACATCGCCTTCTTTCACGTAATCGCTTACAGCTTTCACGCGGTCATGCGAGATTTGGGAGATGTGCACCAAACCATCTTTGCCCGGTAGCAGGGAAACCACTGCGCCAAAGTCCAGCACTTTAACAACCGGGCCTTCGTACACCTGGCCGACTTCCACTTCTGCAGTGATTTCGGCGATACGGCGTTTAGCCTCTTCACCGGCCTCGGCAGAAGTACAAGCGATCTTCACTGTGCCATCGTCTTCGATATCAATGGAAGTGTTAGTTTCTTTGGTCAATGCCTGAATCACAGCGCCACCCTTGCCAATCACGTCGCGAATTTTGTCCGGATTGATCTTCATAGTGATGATACGTGGCGCAAATTCGGACATTTCGGTATTGGCATTTGCCATCGCCTGTTTCATGATGCCCAAGATATGTGCACGGCCTTCTTTGGCTTGTGCCAATGCGGCTTGCATAATTTGTGCGGTGATTCCGGTGATTTTGATGTCCATTTGCAGCGCAGTCACACCGTTGTCAGTACCCGCCACTTTAAAGTCCATATCGCCCAAGTGATCTTCGTCGCCGAGAATATCGGTCAACACGGCCACACGATTACCTTCTTTAATCAAGCCCATCGCAACGCCCGCTACATGTGCTTTCATCGGCACACCTGCATCCATCAATGCCAGACAGCCACCGCATACGGAGGCCATGGAGCTGGAACCGTTGGATTCGGTAATCTCGGATACCACACGAACGGTGTAATCGAACTCTTCCTTGCCAGGCAAAGCCGCCAGCAAACCACGCTTAGCCAAATTACCGTGACCCACTTCGCGGCGTTTAGGGGTACCGACACGGCCGGTTTCGCCAGTCGCATACGGGGGCATATTGTAATGCAGCATAAAGCGCTCGTTGTATTCGCCTTGCAGTGCATCAATGATTTGCTCGTCTTTGCCTGTACCCAAAGTCGCCACCACCAAAGCTTGTGTCTCGCCACGGGTAAACAGGGCGGAGCCATGTGTACGCGGCAACACGCCGGTGCGAATAGTGATAGGACGCACGGTACGTGTGTCACGACCATCGATGCGTGGCTCGCCATTCAAAATCTGGCTACGCACAGTTCTCGCTTCCAGCTTGAAGAACTCGTCTTTCACCTTGTTGGCTTCCAAAGTGGAAGTTTCCTCGGTAATCAGCTCAGCCATCACGCGGCTCTTAATCTCGTCCAGCTTGGCAGAACGCTCTTGCTTGGATTTGATTTTGAATGCGTCATTGACATCTTTTTCCGCCAATTGCGCCACTTTCTCAATCAAAGCAGTATCGGGCTCCGGCGATGTCCAATCCCAAGCGTCTTTGCCGGCTTCTGCGGCGAACTCGTTAATCAGCGCACATAATTTTTTGATCTCTTCGTGGCCAAATACGACTGAACCCAACATCACCTCTTCGGATAGCTCTTTCGCCTCGGATTCCACCATCATTACTGCGCCTTCGGTCGCAGCCACCACCAAGTCCAGCTCGGTCTCCACCAACTGGCTAGCCGTAGGGTTCAGCACATATTCGCCATTAATATAGCCCACGCGCGCCGCGCCCAGCGGACCATAGAACGGGATGCCGGAAATCGCCAGCGCGGCAGATGCGCCAATAATGGCTGGAATATCCGCATCGATTTCAGGGTCGGATGACATCACAGTTGCCACTACTTGCACTTCGTTATAAAACGCATCTGGGAAAAGCGGACGCAATGGGCGGTCGATCAAGCGGGAAGTTAAAGTTTCTTTCTCACTAGGGCGGCCTTCACGCTTGAAAAACCCGCCTGGAATCTTGCCGGCTGCATAAGTTTTCTCTTGATAATCCACGGTCAATGGAAAGAAATCCTGACCTTCTTTTACTTCTCTTTTACCGGTAACAGCCACCAACACCACGGTGTCACCATAACTTACCATCACCGCACCATCGGCCTGACGGGCGATTTCACCGGTTTCCAATGTCAGGGTATGTGCGCCGTACTGCATGCTTTTTTTTGTAATATTGAACATAGTTTTCTCTCTCTTTCTCCATTGGCTGCAACTCACTACCCAGTTGCAACCCTACAATAAAAAAAGCCGATGCAATCTGCGATCGGCTTTTTGCGATTTATAAAAGCGGATTGATAATAACCACTTTTATAAAATTATTTACGCAGACCCAAACGCTCGATCAGCGCTTGATAACGGCTTACGTCTTTACGTTTCAGATAATCCAGCAAACGGCGACGTTGACTAACCAGAGCCAGCAAACCACGGCGTGAGTGATTGTCTTTTTTGTGGGATTTGAAATGCTCGGTCAGGTAGCTGATACGGTTGGTCAACAATGCCACTTGCACTTCCGGGCTGCCTGTATCGTTAGGCGCGCGTTGAAAGTCTTTAACGATTTTTGCACTTTGTTCTGCTGTAACTGCCATCTTTAATTTTCCTTTAGTTAGCGTCAATGCAAACGCAGTTTGATTTAAGCCAACCGCAAATGCATTCAATTTACAAATGAGCGCGCATTCTAGCACAACAGGATTACAATACCAAGTTATTATTTGTTGTTTTTATTGAGGTTTTTACTTGTCATTCCAAAACCAGCAAACGCTTTGGCGCGATTTTGCCGTTGCCTAGCCGATAACCCAACCCTAAAAAGTGGTCAGCTTCATCATACAATCGCATTTCGCCTTGCGGCACCTTGCCGGGTATCCACACCGCTTGCCCTTGCAGTAAGAAATAAGCGGCATCGGCATCCAGCTCCATCTTGGGCAAATTGGCAATCGCAGAATCCACCGGCAGCAGGCAGGTATCCCGCGCGCTCATGTCCATCGCCTCCAGCGCTTCTATGGTATATGCATGCTCCAGCGTGTATCCGGCGGTGGCCGTGCGGCGCAGGCCTGCAAGGTGTGCGCCACAGCCGAGTTGCTGGCCGATATCTTCTGCCAGTGTGCGTATGTAGGTGCCTTTGCTGCACGTCACCTTGATTTGCGCTACATCGCGATCAAAGGCCAGCCGTTCTATCGCATGAATCGTAACTTGGCGCGGTTTGCGTTCTACCTCTTGCCCGGCGCGAGCGTATTCGTACATGGGCTTGCCATCTACCTTGAGCGCGGAATGCATAGGTGGGATCTGGCTGATTTCGCCCAGAAACAGCTGGCAAGCCGCGTCGAACTGAGTCTCTGTCACATTCACAGACTTGGTTTCCAACACTTCGCCTTCGGCATCGGCCGTGGTAGTGGTTACGCCCAGTTTTATCGTGGCGATATAGGTTTTATCCGCATCGGTAAGCACTTGCGCAAACTTGGTGGCTTCGCCTAGGCAGATAGGCAGCAGGCCGGTTGCCAGCGGATCCAGTGTGCCGGTATGTCCGGCCTTGGCCGCCTGATAAAGCCATTTGACTTTTTGCAAGGCCTGGTTGGACGAATACCCTAGCGGCTTGTCCAATAGCAGCACACCACTGACTGGCCGTTTTACACGCTTGGTTTGCATGCGAAAATTAAGAATTGGTGTCGGTTTTGCGGGCTGCGTCGATCAGGGCATCCATTTTCATGCCATTATCGATGCTGTTATCGTACTCAAAATGTAATTGCGGCACGATGCGCAACATCATGCGTTTGCCCAGTTGGGAACGCAAAAAATTGCTGGTGTTTTCCAGCCCGGTTTGCTGGCTGGCACTTTGCTTGGAGGCCGTGTAAAACACCTTGGCGTGTGCCATGTCGCCACTGACCTCTACCCCGGTAATGGTAATCATGCCGATGCGCGGGTCTTTTACCTCGAACATGAGCAAATCAGCCAGTTCGCGCTGAATCTGCTCGGCTACGCGGTCGGATCGGGAAAATGCTTTTGCCATGAGTGTTAAAGTTTAAAGTTAAAAGCGTCTAAAAATTCATTGCCAAAACTGATGCCCTGGAAGGCAAGCAGGACGCGGCTTCCAAGGCAACGTGTTTGACAATGAAGCGCGCGCATGCGGCTTTAAAGCGTACGCGCCACCTCGACAACTTCATAAATCTCCAGCAAGTCGCCCACTTCCAGATCGTTATAATTTTTGAGCGATAAGCCGCATTCGAAGTTGGATTTGACTTCTTTGACGTCATCTTTGAAGCGTTTCAGAGAATCCAACTCACCGGTATGGATAATGACATTGTCACGCAACACACGCACTTTGGCATTGCGTTTCACCATGCCATCGGACACATAACAGCCGGCCACCGTACCCACTTTGCTGATACGGAAGACTTCGCGCACTTCCACTGTGCCAATCATTTGTTCTTTCTGTTCCGGCGCCAGCATGCCACTCAAAGCAGCTTTCACTTCATCTACAGCTTCGTAAATAATGTTGTAATAACGCACGTCCACATCGTTCGATTCGATCAGTTTGCGTGCACCCGCGTCTGCACGCACGTTAAAGCCAATCAGCACCGCTTTGGATGCAATCGCCAGATTGACATCAGACTCGCTGATAGCACCCACACCCGTGTGGATCACGTTGACTTTCACCTCGCTGGTGGAAAGTTTTTGCAGCGAGGTTGACAACGCCTCATATGAACCTTGTACGTCGGATTTAATAATTAGGCCCAAAGTCTTCACTTCGCCCTCGGCCATTTGCTCAAACATACTCTCAAGTTTGGCCGCCTGTTGTTTGGCCAGTTTCACATCACGGAACTTGCCTTGACGGAACAAGGCAATCTCACGTGCCTTACGCTCGTCGTTCAGCACAATGACTTCTTCACCGGCATTCGGCACTTCGGAAAGCCCTAGCACCTCGACCGGAATAGATGGTCCGGCCTCCTTCACCTCGCGACCATTCTCGTCTAACATGGCGCGCACCCGGCCATAAGTCGTACCTGCCAACAGCATGTCGCCGCGACGCAGCACACCAGACTGCACCAGAATGGTGGAAACCGAGCCGCGACCTTTATCCAAACGTCCTTCAATCACCAAGCCTTTAGCCGGTGTATTACGTGGCGCCTGAAGCTCCAACACTTCCGCTTGCAGCAACACCGCTTCCAGCAATTCATCAATGCCCTTGCCGGTTTTGGCCGACACTTCCCGGAACATAGTGTCACCGCCAAACTCTTCCGGCACAACCTCATGATTGACCAGTTCCATCTTGACGCGCTCCGGCTGCGCCTCCGGCTTATCAATCTTATTGATTGCAACGACCAAAGGCACACTGCCTGCCTTGGCATGGTGAATCGCCTCAATGGTCTGCGGCATCACACCGTCATCGGCAGATACCACCAGAATCACCACGTCAGTTGCCTTGGCACCGCGCGCGCGCATCGCGGTAAACGCCTCGTGGCCAGGCGTATCCAGGAAAGTCACCATCCCGCGCGGTGTTTCTACATGATAGGCCCCGATATGCTGGGTAATCCCGCCCGCTTCGCCGGAAGCGACGCGCGTACGGCGAATATAGTCCAGCAAACTGGTTTTACCATGGTCAACGTGACCCATCACCGTGACAACTGGCGGACGCGCCTCCAAAATCGGTTCGGCATGTTCTGCCTCTTCCAAGAAAGCTTCAGGATCATTGGCCGCAGCCGCTTGCGCTTTATGCCCCATCTCTTCGACAACGATAATGGCCGTTTCCTGGTCAAGTACCTGGTTAATGGTCACCATCATGCCCATTTTCATCAAGGCTTTAATCACCTCACTGGCCTTCACGGACATTTTGTGCGCCAAATCCGCCACGCTGATCGTTTCAGGCACGGCGATTTCATGCACGATAGGCTCGGTCGGTGCATTGAATGCATGCTGCTGCTCGTCATCCTTGTGTTTATGCTTAGTCTTGGGCGCACGCCAGCCTTGTGTCATACCAACATCGCCGCGTGCTTTTAATCCGCGCTTGCGATTTTCGTTTTCGTTCCAATCGCGGTTATCTGCGCCCTTGCCTTTTTTTGCCTCTTTCCCTTCTGGCTTTGCACTACCTTCTTTTGTCGGTTTATGCAAAGTACCTTCGGATAATTTGCCCACTTTCTTCTCAGCTTCAGCTGATTTTCTGGCTTCATCCTCAGCTACGCGGCGCGCCTCAAGTTCCTGCTTACGACGCAAATCTTCGGCCTGCATCGCAGCTAAAGTTGCAGCACGTTTCGCCTCTCTTTCACGTAATGCAATCTCTTCCGCACTCAAAACGATCTTTCTCGCAGATGGCGCTTCTACCGCGATAGGCTGCTGCTCAATAACAGGAGCAATCACCTCTTCTTCTATAATTGGCTCTTGAACAACAGCAGGCTGCTCTTCATCCAAGGCTTGTTGCGCTGAGGCGTCCTCTTGCATCTTTGCTTCGGACAAAGGCTCAGCCACATCATCTCGACGCATCAGCACGCGTTTCTTGCGCACTTCAACTTGAATGGTTCTTGCACGACCAGCGCTATCAGTCTTTTTAATTTCCGTACTTTGCTTGCGCGTTAGCGTAATTTTGCTTCTAGGTGCGGCAGCCCCGTGTTCTTTGCGCAAATAATCCAGCAAGGCGGTCTTGTCTGCCTCGCTAAGAATGTCATCTACCGCATCTTTGTTTACGCCGGCATTTTTAAGCTGTTCCAACAGCGATGAAACCGGCCGACCTAATTCTGCGGCGAATTGTGCTACGGTTGATTGTGCCATTTACTGCTCCAGTATCCTATTAGCTTTACCTTAATTCGATTAGCTGAACCAAGGCTCACGTGCAGTCATAATCAATGCTTTTGCACGTTCTTCATCCATATTGGTCAATTCTACCAATTCATCTACAGCAAGTTCCGCCAAATCATCTGCCTTGGAAATGCCTTTAGATGCCAGCAAGTGCGCTGTCGCATCGTCCATGCCTTTTAAGTTCAGCAAATCTTCCGCCGCTTCTTCCACTTTCTCTTCCTTGGCAATCGCCTCAGTTAACAAAGCAGCACGGGCGCGCGAACGCAACTCGTTAATCGTATCCTCATCAAACGCCTCGATCTCGGCCATCTCAGCCAGTGGCACATAGGCAATCTCTTCCAGTGTGCTAAAGCCTTCTTGCACCAGAATGTCGGCAACTTCTTCGTCCACGTCAAGTTTTTCCATAAACAGCTTGCTGACGCTTGCGTATTCATCCTGATTCTTCTGCGCAGCTTCTTGCTCGGTCATGATATTCAATGTCCAGCCAGTCAGCTCTGAAGCCAGGCGGACGTTCTGGCCGTTACGACCAATCGCCAGCGCCAACTGTTCTTCGTCAACCACCACATCCATGCTATGCGCATCTTCATCAACAACAATACTGGACACCTCTGCTGGCGCCATCGCGTTAATGACAAACTGCGCAGGCTCCATGCTCCACAATACGATGTCCACACGCTCACCTGCCAACTCACCAGTAACAGCTTGCACACGTGAGCCGCGCATCCCTACGCAAGTCCCTACAGGATCCAAGCGTTGGTCATTGGTTTTAACCGCAATTTTGGAACGCAAGCCCGGATCACGGGCAGCAGACCGAATTTCCAGCAAACCTTCTTCGATTTCCGGCACTTCCAGCTCGAACAAGCGAATCAGAAACTCCGGTGCAGTTCTGGATAATATCAATTGAGGGCCGCGACCACCACGGTCAATACGCGACAAATATGCACGAACACGATCACCTACGCGCAAATTCTCTTTCGGAATCATGGATTCACGTGGCAACATACATTCCAGGCGCCCCACCTCAATGATCGCATTGCCTTTCTCCATACGCTTGATCACACCGGTAATGAGCTTCTCATCTCTAGCCAGAAAGTCTTGCAAAATCTGCTCGCGCTCTGCTTCGCGCACCTTTTGCAAAATGACTTGTTTAGCAACTTGCGCACCAATGCGACCAAAGGAAATTGATTCCAACGGCTCTTCGTAATAATCGCCGATCTTGCGATCTTGCGCACGCGGGTCTTCCTCGTCAAACTGATACGCAGAATTTTCTAGTAAGTCATATTCGACATACTGCCAGCGACGAAATGTCTTATAGTCGCCTGTCTCCTTGTCAATCTCGACACGGATATCGGCGCCTTCTTCGTGATTTTTCTTGGTCGCGGAAGCCAAAGCCAGCTCAAGTGCTGTAAAAATTACCTCCTTACTCACATTTTTTTCATGAGCAAGCGCATCTACCAACAATAAAATTTCACGACTCATCACATTTCTCCAACTTTAAATTTTATCCCTCAAAACTGTGGACTCAATCTCGCCTTTTCTATATCTGCCAAAGCAATTCTTTCTATTTTTCCATCCAGCTCCAGCAATACCTTATCCGCTTCTATGCCACGCAAAACTCCCAGAAATTTCTTTCTGGGCTCGCCACTGGCTTGCGGCACAGGTATACGCAATCTGATTTGCGCATGCTCCCCAACAAACCGTGCAAAATGCGCTG
>OEOE01000178.1_pt1 | contig 10058 bp, 11 predicted proteins | sample 1539681 | NCBI WGS metagenome assembly OEOE01 (sample SAMEA3611561, study PRJEB22512) | activated sludge metagenome | biome: Urban; feature: Wastewater Treatment Plant; material: Activated Sludge | place: Slovenia | collected 2012-09-24
GTAAGGCATAACGCATGTCGTCTAGCTTATAGGCGTCGTGCACAGACAGGAAGGGTGATCACTCATCCTCGGTGATGATCAGGGCCACATCCACCTTGGCCGCGAACTCGCCTTCGTGTACCAGTTTGGTCGTGATTTTTTCGGTCATGGTTTTCTCCGCAAGAAATCGTCGGACCATCGTCAGCGATGATAATTGAATCCCATACGAACGTCAAAACGGTTTCATAGGGATGCGTTGCCAGGGCTAGGAAGAGCAGTTCGCCGCCGTTGGCGCTGGAGCCGAAGCCGGACGACTTGGGCGGAATGGTGATGGAGTGGGCGGTGTCGTTGGTGGAGAAAATGATGTGTTGGTTGTGGGTGATATTGACGTTCTTTGGTTACTCCATTTCCTGGTCTTTAGCTTGGAGCTCGCCTTATTGGCCCGCATGCGGGATTAATCCTCTATACCAAGCGATTCTGGTGGGTGTAGCTTGATCAATGCGTTTATCAAGGCTTTTTCGGAGAGATCACATTTAACGCTGGGAAACTTGACTAAAACCCGATCCCATCCATACGACCCTTTCTTTTGCCAAAACCTAGTGTTTCGGTACTTCTTCCGCCAAACTCCTGAACGCCCACATAAAAAACCTGTTGGGCGATTCCGATCATCAAAAATGAGTTCTACCCCTACTTTGCCTATCCAGCTCACTTTGTAGTCATCCCAAGACTCTTCCCCAATGCTCCAGCAAATGCAGGGTTCGTAAAGGGGCGGCCCGAAGCGAACAATATATTCTGGATAGAAAGCCTCTTGCAAACGATTCAGTACTCCCCTGACCATTCCGTCGAAACCTTCAGCCGATGCGATCTTTTGGTTCCAACGTTGCTGCGCTTGTTCCTTTGTGCGCTTCTCGGCTTCGAGTTGCCGCTGGACCTCACGCTCTTTTTCCTCTCTATGATATTTAAGGTATCTAAAGGGGTTTGACATACTCTTCAGGCCTCCCTTTTGAGGTAAACAAAGAAAGCTAAGGTGGCGGCCCTTAAAATCAAGACGACGATATAGTAAAACTGAATTGAATCATCGCGTCACAAGTTTCGATACCTCAACCGCAAAATGAATATCGCCTGGGTTACGCTAACCGAGGTTCTCCTGCGACCGCTACACCACATGAAACGTGGAAGGACCAAATGGGCGGGCATCACGCCCGCCCATTCAAACTCACGCATACTCCTCAATCGGAATACAAACACAAAACAAATTCCGATCCCCATACACATTATCAATCCGGCTAACCGTCGGCCAGACCTTCCCCCGCCGCACCCAGTCGGCCGGGTAGGCGGCCTGCTCGCGGCTGTAGGGGCGGTCCCACTCGGCGGCCAGGACGACCTCGGCCGTGTGTGGCGCGTGCTTCAGCGGGTTGTTGTCGTGGTCCATGCGGCCTTCTTCGATGGCCCGAATCTCCTCGCGGATGAGGATCATGGCCTCGATGAAGCGGTCCAGTTCGGCCAGCGACTCGCTCTCCGTCGGCTCGATCATCAGCGTGCCCGGCACCGGGAACGACAGCGTCGGCGCGTGGAAGCCGAAGTCCATCAGCCGCTTGGTGATGTCCTCGGCCGACACGCCGGCCGTGTCCTTCAGGTGGCGCGGATCGACGATGCACTCGTGGGCGATGCGACCGTTGGCCCCCCGGTACAGCACCGGGTAGTGGGCCTCCAGCTTCTCGGCCACGTAGTTGGCGTTCAGGATGGCGATCTCCGTCGCCACGCGCAGCCCCCACTCGCCCATCATGGCGATGTAGGCGTAGGGGATGGGCAGGATCGACGCGCTGCCCCACGGCGCGGCCGACACCGTGCCCAATGATTCAGCCCCGCCCACACCGGGCACGACGGCATGACCCGGCAGATAGGGCGACAGGTGGGCGGCGACGCAGATCGGCCCCATGCCCGGCCCGCCGCCGCCGTGGGGGATGCTAAACGTCTTGTGCAGGTTCAGGTGCAGCACGTCCGGCCCGAAGTCGCCGGGGCGGCAGATGGCGACCAGCGCGTTCATGTTCGCGCCGTCCATGTACACCTGCCCGCCGTTGTCGTGGATGATCTTGCAGATCTCGCCGATGGCCGCCTCATAGACGCCGTGGGTCGAGGGGTAGGTAATCATCAGCGCCGCCAGCTTATCGCGGTGCTGCTCGGCCTTGGCCCGCAGGTCGGCCACGTCCACGTTGCCGTGGTCATCGGTGGCGACCACGACCACGTCCATGCCCGCTAACGCCGCGCTGGCCGGGTTCGTGCCGTGGGCGCTGGCCGGGATGAGGCACAGGTGGCGGTTGCCCTGGCCGCGCGCGATCTGGTAGGCGCGGATGGTCAACATGCCGGTATATTCCCCCTGCGCCCCGGAGTTGGGCTGCAAGGAACAGCTATCGAAGCCGGTGATCTCCGTCAGCCACGCCTCCAGATTGTGGAACAGTTCCTGATACCCCTGGGCCTGATCGAGCGGCACGAACGGATGCAGCGCGGCAAAGCCGGGCAGGGTGATCGATAGCATCTCGGCCGCGGCGTTGAGCTTCATCGTGCACGAGCCGAGGGGGATCATCGAATGCACCAGCGAGATGTCGCGGTTTTCCAGCCGCTTCAGGTAGCGCATCATCTCCGTCTCCGACAGGTAGCTGTTGAAGACGGGATGGGTCAGGAAGTCGCTCTCGCGGCGGAAGGGGGCGTCGTAGTCGAGGTTCACGCCGTCGGCCAGGTCGGCGATGTCGATCTCGCCCTCCTGCGCGCCGAAGACGGCCAACAACGCTTCCAGGTCGGCCACGGTGACCGTCTCATCGAGGGCCACGCCCACGCCGGTCGTGCCGTAGTAGCGCAGGTTGATGCCGTGGCCCAGCGCCGCGCCGCGCAGTTCGATGTCGCTGCGCCGGCCGCCGCTGACGGTCAGCGTGTCGAATACCGCCGGCGCGCCCTGATTCACCTGATAGCCCATTTGCTTCAGCCCCGCGGCCAGCACGCCGGTCAGCAGTCGCACGCGGGTGGCAATGCGCCGCAGCCCGACCGGGCCGTGGTAGACGGCATACATGGCGGCCATGACGGCCAGCAATACCTGCGCCGTGCAGATGTTGCTGGTCGCCTTCTCGCGGCGGATGTGTTGCTCGCGGGTGGTCAGCGTCAGCCGGTAGCCTTTCTTGCCGGTGGCGTCGATGGTCACGCCCACCAGCCGGCCGGGCATGATGCGCTTGTACTCATCCTTGGTGGCGAAGAAGGCGGCGTGCGGCCCGCCGTAGCCCATCGGCACGCCGAAGCGCTGGCTGTTGCCCAGGGCCACGTCCGCGCCCCATTCGCCCGGCGGCGTCAGCAGCACCAGCGCCAGCAGGTCGGTGGCGGCCACGACCAGCGCCCCGGCCTTATGGGCCTTCTCGGCAAACGCGCGGTAATCGTGGATGTCGCCGTTGGTGGCCGGATATTGCAGCAGCACGCCGAAGGTCGCCTCGGCGAAGTCGTACTCCTCGTGGTTGCCGACGACAACCTTGAAGCCGAACGGTTCGGCGCGGGTGCGGACGACGGCGATGGTCTGGGGATGGACGAGTTCGGAGACGAAGAAGACGTTGGCCGTGGAGCTGCGCGGCATGGCCCGGTGGCAGAGGGTCATGGCCTCGGCCGCCGCCGTGGCCTCATCCAGCAGCGAGGCGTTGGCGATCTCCAGGCCGGTCAGGTCGGTGACCATCGTCTGGAAGTTGATCAGCGCTTCCAGGCGGCCCTGTGAGATCTCCGGCTGGTAGGGGGTGTAGGCCGTGTACCAGCCGGGGTTCTCCAGCACGTTGCGCTGGATGACCGGCGGGGTGATCGTGCCGTGGTAGCCCATGCCGATGAACGAGCGGTAGACTTTGTTTTTGGCGGCCATTTGGCGCAATTCTTCCAGCACGCCCGACTCGCTGCGCGGCGGGTCGAGGGCCAGATAGCCGTCCATGCGGATATTGTCGGGGATGGCCTGATCGATCAGCTCATCGAGCGAGTTCAGCCCCAGGGTGCGCAGCATCTTGGTCACGTCGTGGCTGCGCGGCCCGATGTGGCGCTTCACAAAGCGGTCGGCGGGCAGCAGCAAATCGCGGTTGCTCAGGTGAATGGCCCCATTGCCGCGTTCCTCATCGTGGGCCTCGATAATATCCTGCCAGTTGGCGCGGGGAGTGGGAGTTGTCATGGTTTTATCTCCATTAAATGACCGCCGACCACAGACCGCAGACCACAGACCGCTAGAAGAAGGTCAACCGCGGTCTGTGGTCTGTGGTCGGTGGTCGGCGGTCAATTCCTAATGCTCGCGCGTGGCGCAATACGCCTCATACGCCGTCGCGTCCATCAGCTTGTCCACTTGGGACGGGTTGCTCATGGCGATGCGGACGAGCCACGTGGTATACGGCTCGCCATTGAGCGATTCGGGCGAGTCGACGGCGGCGTCATTGACGGCCACCACTTCGCCGTCGATGGGCATCAGCACGTCGGACGCGGCCTTCACCGATTCGACGACGGCGAACGGCTTGCCGGCCTCGAACGTCTCGCCGGGGCCGGGCAGCTCCACGTAGACGATGTCGGACAGGGCATCCTGGGCGTAGTCACTGATCCCGATGACGGCTTCGTCGCCCTCGACGCGCACCCACTCATCGGTCTTGGCATAGCGCAGGTCGGGCATAATCTTGATACTCATCGCTATTTCTCCTTATTCATCAATTAGGAATTACGAATTAGGAATTACGAATTAAGAGTCTGGAATCAGGCTGGGCAGCCATTCCTAATTCATAATTCCTAATTCCTAATTAAAAAAGGACGCCGGGCAAGGTCGCCCGCGCACGGGACGACATTGCCGGCGTCCTCTGTCATAAACCTGAGAGATTCACGGCGGCCACGCTGCCGGCCCGCCCGCTTGCCCCTTCGGTAGAACCTTTGTAGGGCGGGTTGGCAACCCGCCCAGCAACGGTATCACTTTCCAGAAGAAACCCGGCCACTCGGTCCTTTGTGCCTGAGAGATTCGCGGTGGCCACTCTTCCGGCCCACACGCTTGCCCCTTCGGCGACCCCGCGCTGTAGCACAGGTCTCGTAACCTGTGGGGAGATTAGGATACTCTCCCGGGCGGCCGCTGCATCCTATTTGGTTGGCAACAACTACTATCCCCTATTCTAGTATACGAGGGGGATAATCGCAATCGCTATCGCTATCGCTATCGCAATCGATTTCGATCTTCGATTGCGATTGCGACAACGATTGCGATAGCGATAACGATGCCTACTTACCGTTTGCACCCGGCCCAACACTCTGCTACGCTTTTCGCCCATTCAAGAGACAGGTGCAACGCACTTCAGAAAGTGCGTCGCACCCGGACACCACCACCCTCGGAGGTTCCCATGCGCGACTTGCTATCCGACTCCGCCCAACGAGCGATTGCCTATCTGGAAGGTCTGGAGGATCGCGCCGTCGCCCCCTCGGCCGCGGCAATCGCCGACCTGGCCCAACTCGACGGGCCGCTACCGGCCCATTCGACCCCACCGGAAGACGTATTGCGCCAACTCGACGCGCTTGGCTCCCCGGCCACGATGGCGATGGGTGGCCGGCGCTTCTTCGGCTTCATCATCGGCGGCGCACTGCCGGTCACGCTGGCCGCCAACTGGCTGGCCGGGGCGTGGGATCAGAACTCGGCCCTCTACAACGTGACCCCGGCCACGGCCAAGTTGGAACAACTGGCGCTCAGTTGGCTGTTGGATCTGTTCGGCTTGCCGGCCGATTGCGGCGGCGGCTTCGTCACCGGGGCCACGGTCGCCAACTTCACCGCCCTGGCCGCCGCCCGCCACGGTGTGCTGGCGCGTGCCGGCTGGGATGTGGAAGCCGATGGCCTGATCGGCGGGCCGCCGGTCACGGTCATTGTCGGCGAGGAAGCCCATTCGACGCTCTTCAAGGCGCTGGGGCTGGTCGGTCTGGGCCGCAAGCGCGTGGTGCGCGTGCCGGTCGACCGCCAGGGGCGGATGCGCGCCGACGCCCTGCCGCCGATCAACGGCCCGACCATCGTCTGCGCCCAGGCCGGCAATCTTCACTCCGGCGCGTTCGACCCGCTGGCCGACATCTGTGACTGGGCGCACGCGGCCGGGGCCTGGGTTCACGTCGATGGCGCGTTCGGTCTGTGGGCGGCGGCCGTGCCCTCGCTGGCCTATCTGACGCCCGGCCTGGCCGACGCCGATTCGTGGGGCACCGACTTCCACAAATGGCTCAACGTGCCCTACGACAGCGGCCTGGCCGTGGTGCGCGACCGCGACGCGCTGCGGGCGGCCATGTCGATCACCGCCGAGTATCTGCCGACCGACAGCCCCAATCGCAACCCGTCCGACTTTGTCCCCGAACTGTCGCGGCGGGCGCGGGGCGTGGAGGTGTGGGCGGCGTTGCGCCACCTCGGCCGCGCCGGGATCGTTGACCTGATCGAGCGCACCTGCCGCCACGCCCGCCGCTTCGCCGAGGGGCTACAGGCGGCCGGCTACGAGGTCTTGAACGACGTGGTGCTCAATCAGGTCTGTGTCGCCTTCGGCGACGCGGCCACGACCAACCGGGTCATCGCCGCCATCCAGGCCGACGGCACCTGCTGGGCCGGGCCGACGGTCTGGCAAGGGCGGGCGGCGATGCGTATCAGCGTAAGCTCGTGGGCGACGACGGAGGAGGATGTGGAGAGGAGTTTGGGGGCGATGATACGGGTGGCTGGAGCAGGAAAATGAAGTTATTTGCAATATGAAAACTTGTCATAGACAATATAGTGGCAATATGCTAATATTTAGGAATTTGAAATGTATCAAGTGTCGTTTTCAAAGGAAGCTCAAAAAGCACTTTTGAAGCTTCCACGCCCGTTAGCGCTTAAGATTCGTGAAAAGTTAACGGCAGTGGCGAGAGACCCATATGCCCAACACAACAACGTATCGAAGCTACAGAACCGGCCTGGTTACCGACTGCGGATTGGCGATTGGAGAGTCATCTATGAAATTCGGGGCGACGAATTGGTGATTCTAGTAGTCAAGATTGCACCGCGTGGAGAAGTGTATCGATGAGTATCCAACTAATCCTGAAGGAAGGTCAACCTGAATATGCTGTCCTTCCCTATGAAACGTATCTGCGCTTAGTCGAAGATGCTGAGATGCTGGCCGACGTGCGCGACTACGACGCGGCCATACAAGCCATCGCCGAGGGCGAGGAACTGATTCCGGCTGAGGTCGTCTACGCCCTGCTCGACGGCGCAAATCCAATCCGCGTTTGGCGTGAATATCGCGGGCTAAGTCAGGGCGAGTTAGCGGCGAAAGTCGGTATCAGCCCGTCTTATCTGTCGCAATTGGAATCAGGGAAGCGGGATGGAACGATGGAGGTGTTGTCGGCTGTTGCTGCTGCCTTAGACGTGACGTTGGACGACTTAGCTGGCTAACGACGGGATAGATGGTATCTACCACCGGATGGTACAATGTCCGGTGTCAATGAGTTTACCGGAAGGGGAAACATGATACAGACCATTGTCCGCGCCAAAGCAATTGTGCAATCAGAGGGTCAGATCGCTATCACTGATCCCGCTCTCCACGTTGGTGAAGAAGTTGAAGTGTTGATTCTCTTGCCCGAACATTCTCCTGAACCTAAGCTCTCGTTACTTGATGTACTGAACAGTGCTGGCGACCACCGTCTCTTTAAAACAGCCGAAGAAGTTGACCAATATATCCGCGAAGAGCGCGACTCGTGGGACTTCTGAGGTAGCATCGCGGCGTTACAATGCTTAACTATCCTACAATCTCTCACACGACCGACATCCTCCGCCCCACCCAAGTCGAAATCAACCTCCCCCGCCTGGCCGCCAACTACCGCGCCATCCAGGCCCACGCCGCCCCCGCGGCCGTCATGCCCATCCTCAAGGCCAACGCCTACGGCCACGGCCTGGTCGAGGTCGCCCGGCTGATGCAGTCGTTGGGCGCGCCTTATCTGGGTGTGGCCTTCCTGGAGGAGGGCATCCTGCTGCGCGAGGCGGGCATCACCATCCCCATCCTGGTGCTGGGCGGCATCATCGGCAACCAGATTCCGCTGTTCCTGGCCCACGACCTGACCCTGACCGCCTCCTCGGTCGACAAGCTGGGCCAGATCGAGGCCGCGGCGCGGGCCATGGGCGTGCGGGCCAAAGTCCACCTGAAGATCGACACCGGCATGGAGCGCATCGGCGTCCACTACTACAGCGCCGGGCCGCTGCTGGAGGCGTCGCTGGCCTGCGATCATTTTCAGGTGGAGGGCATCTTCTCCCACTTCGCCAACGCCGACGCCGCCGACCAAAGTTACTCCCAATTGCAACTCGACCGCTTCCACGGCGTGCTTGACTTTTACGCCGCGCGCGGCCTGCCCCCGCCGCCGCTGCGCCACATCGCCAACAGCGCGGCCATCGCCGGCTTCCCGGCCAGCCACCTCGACATGGTGCGGGCAGGTATCCTGCTTTACGGCGTCTACCCGTCGGCCGACGTGCCGCGCACCATCGCCGTGCGCCCGGCGCTCAGTTGGAAGTCGCGCGTCGTCTACTTCAAGGTGGTGCAACCCGGCCACCCGGTCAGCTACGGCTCCACCTGGCAGAGCGACCACCCGGTGCGCGTCGTCACCGTGCCCGTGGGCTATGGCGACGGCTACTTCCGGGCCATGAGCGGCCGGGCCGAGGTTATCATCCGCGGCCAACGCTATCCGGTGGTCGGCCGCGTCTGCATGGATCAGATCATGGTCAACATCGAGTGGGCGACGGCCTACAACGGTGACGAGGTGATCCTCATCGGCCAGGCCGAGGACGGCGCGGCCATCACCGTCGAGGAACTGGCCGAGTGGGCGGGCACGATCCCGTGGGAAATCCTGACCAACGTCAATACGCGCGTGCCGCGGGTGTTTGTGGAGGCGCAGGGGGTCGGTGGGGGAGCAGGGGAGCAGGGGTGAACGGGAGCAGGGGAGAAAGGGAGAAACTCGTTTGAGGCTATCTGCCACCCGCCACTCGCTACCTGCCACTTGCCACCCGCCACTCGCTACCTGCCACTTGCCACTTGCCACTCGCTACCCGCTACTTGACGCCCGATGAGGATTATGGGTAAATTCCATGCAGAGTACCCAAAAGGAGAGCCGAATAACGAATGGATGCCCTGATCACATTACAAGAAGATTTATTTTTCACCGCCGTGCCCGATAGCGGCGTCGTCGTCAACATGGAATCGACTCCGCCGGAAGGCAAAGAGCGGCGCGGGGCCAGCCCGATGGAACTGCTGATGATCAGCCTGGCCGGCTGCACGGCGATGGACGTCGTCTCCATCCTGCGCAAGAAGCGGCAGAATATGACCGGCTTCGAGATTCGCATCCACGGCGATCGCGCGGCCGACCACCCCCGGCGATTCACCGACTTCGAGTTGGAGTACATCGTCAAAGGGGTGGGGATTGACCCGTCGGCCGTCGAACGGGCCATTCAGCTTTCGACCGAGTCCTACTGCTCGGTCCACGTCATGCTGGAAAAAGCGGCCCACATTCGGACGCGCTTCACCATTGTGGAAGATTAAGACCGGGGGTCTATGTCCTTAATTACCCTGCTGGAGAATGAAGGTGAGCAGATCGTGGCCGAGGCCGGCGATGCGCTGGGCCGCTCCGACCTGGCGCACTATAAAGAGGCCGGTCAGGCCGTCGGCCAGGAGCGGTTGGCCGAACTATTTCGCCTGACAGTCGCGGCCGTTCGCGACCGCAACCTGGCGCCGATCATGGATTACATGGCCCAGGTGGCCGACGACCGCTTCCACGCCGGCTATGCCATCCGCGAGGTGCAGATCGCCATCAACGTGCTGGAGGAAGCGATCTGGAACCACATCGTGCGCAACACCCCGCCGGACGAACTGGCCGAGGCGCTGGGGCTGGTGGGCACGGTGTTGGGCGCGGCCAAGGATGCGCTGGCGCGGGCTTACGTCTCGCTGGCCGGCAAGTCCAAAGCGCCGTCGCTCGATTTGTCGGCTCTGTTCGAGGGGCGCACCAGTGGCTAGAGCCTGTTATGAACTTTTGTAAGGCTGGGATATGCTGGGCGAATGGCACGG
>OEOE01000180.1_pt1 | contig 9986 bp, 12 predicted proteins | sample 1539681 | NCBI WGS metagenome assembly OEOE01 (sample SAMEA3611561, study PRJEB22512) | activated sludge metagenome | biome: Urban; feature: Wastewater Treatment Plant; material: Activated Sludge | place: Slovenia | collected 2012-09-24
CGGCCGTGGCCCCGATGAAGCCGGTCACGACCGGGATGGCGTCGTTGTCCAGCAGGGGCAGCAGGCGCGCCTGCGTCCGTTCGCGCGTGCCGGCCGTCTGGGGCGTGGCGTTCTGGAAATTGCTGTCGGTCAGAATGAGTTCCGTGGCGTCGATGGCCTCGGAGTCGTAGCCCAATTCGCGCAGATAGGCGGCCAGGATGCGCACGCTCATCTGCTCGCCCATGCCGCTGATGGTATCCAGCGCGCGCGGCGTCAATTCGCCCAGGATGCTCACCGCGCCGCACAGCGAGGTGAAACGCTCGACAAAGCGCTCGATCTCGGCCAGGATGATCTGCCGCTCGCCGTCGGGCGAGAGCAGACCGTCGATGGCCTCATAGTGGATGTCGCGCAGCAAACCGGCCAGCCGCGGGTAGGTCTCGCGGTCGCCGGCGAAGGCGGTGTCGGCGCCTTGCAGCAGCAGGTCAGTCACCTTGACCGGCTTGGAACCCATGGCCGAGGCGATGACGACCACGTCGCCCCAGGTATCGCGCGCTTGCAGGATGAGATCGGCCGTCTCGCGCATGGCGGCGGCGCTGCCCACCGACGTGCCGCCGAATTTCATTACCAAGGTCATTGTATACTTCCTAGAACGGACTACAGACTTCAGACCACAGACCGCCGGTTGGGGCTATGGCGATTGCGACCAGTAAGTATAGCGGGGGGCTGATAGCGGGCAAGCAGGGGTGCAGGTTCCTCTCCCTGTGGGAGAGGTTAGGAGAGGGTTCTTCCGGTTCCTCTCCCCTTGGGAGAGGTTAGGAGAGGGTTCTTCTTCTTGGCGTTTTTCTTCCGGTCGTCGGTGGTCGTGCCCCATAAGGAAACGGCCGATCCCATTACCGGGATCGGCCGTTTCATGCTAACTCTGGCGGCAGGAGATTGGAAACAGTAAATGGACGCCAGAACAAGCCAAAGAAATGGGCCCCGGCGCGACGGCCGTCCTACCAGTAAGGGATCAAACCGACGGGCCGCGCCGGGGTTGCCGGTAAGCAGCGCGGTTACGAACCTTTAATGACAATCTCTTCCTCGTTGAAGGCGTTGGCCTTGGGGGTTGCGTCCGCTTCCTGGGGCATGATGATCGCCAGCACGAAGTAGACCAGCAGGCCCACGCCGTTCCACAGGGTCAGCAATACCATCAGCAGGCGGACGATGACCGGATCGACGTTCAAATAGTCGGCCAAACCGGCGCAAACGCCGAAGAACATACGGTTGTTACGGGAGCGAATCAGACGTTTATCGTTCATTGCAATACCTCACAAAGTTGTTGATATTCTGTGAAGCTATACGCCGCCGATTCGACTAAGTTGCACATGGATTTGTTGTAGGGCGGGATGGCATCCCGCCCCATCCCCCGGCGAACTGAAGCCTGGGGAAGGGCCGCGCTCCGCTTAGGCCGGGGGGCGGGATGCCATCCCGCCCTACATCTACTAAGGAGTCAGTCCGTCCACGTAGGCGCGATACACCTCGCCCAAGGGTGTCAGCGCGTCCCGTTCGGCATCATAGAGGTTGCCCGTCGGGTATTCGCCGTCATCGTAGAGACTGAACCAGAAGGCATATTGCACCAATCGCCCGCCGTCGGCGGCCAGACCCGTCGGCCCGCTCGCCGTCCGAAAATATTCGTAGGCTTCGACCAGATAGGACTGGACGAATTCCGGCGGAAAGCCGTAATCCTCCGGCAGCAGGATGCCGAACTCGGTCACCGCCAGCGGCTTGTCGCTATAGCCGTTGGCGGCCAGCCAGTCGCGGAAGGCGACGACGTAGCCCTGCATCAGCGCCAGGTCGCCGTGGTCGGCTATCTCGTGCAGCGCGCCGGACGTGGCGTCCATGCCCGGCGGGATGTCGATACCCCAACTGCCCGCCTCCTCGCGCAAGACGAACAAGTGAACGGCCCACAGATCGGCCGGCAGCGCCACCCCGTACCGGTCGCGGTAGGCGGCCAACACGTTATCGAGATAGGCCAGTCGCAGCGGCGTGGGCAAAGAAACGCCGCCCGCGCCGACCTGGGCCGTGGGGTCGCGGCTCTTGATGAATTCGTAGATGTCGTGATAGGCCGCGGCATACTCCTCGGCCGTGGCGTTGTCCTGCCAGATCACGTCCGGCTCGTTGCCGATCAGCCAGAACCCGCCGGGATGATCGCGCAGCGTGCGCGCCATCTCGTCTTGCACGGCCGGCCATTGCGCCCATTCCTCGATCTGCCCCAGCCGCACCGTCTGCCAGATGGCCGTGCCCGGCGCGTCGGGCAATTCGGGCGACACGCGCCAGAAGGTGAACTGCCCGGCGCGCAGCCCCAACCGCGCCGCCGGCTCGACGTGATCCAGCGACCCGGCGATGCCGATGCGTTCCAGCACGGCGGCCTCGCCGGCGGTCAAAAGGGGGATGGCGTCAGGCGTGGGCGTGGCCGCCGGCGCCGTGGTGGGAGCCGGGGCGGTGGCCGTGCTGCTCTGCGCGACCGCCTCTCCGGCCGCGGGCGTGCGGGTGGGCACGAGCGGCTCCGGCGTCGGCTCAAACAGCGCCAGGCCGCAACCGCTCGCCAGCCAGGCGACCAATATGACGCAGCATAAACGGATGGGGACAGCTTTTTTCATCGTCATCGGTGGTATAAAAAGAAAGATCGGCCGCGACTGCATCGCGGCCGATCCTGATTTGTGGGAGTTGGAACGAGCCGGGTTAGTCGGCCAGGTCCTTCACGTCCTCGGCGGCCACGGCTTCGGCGGCCTCGGCCGGCTTGGGCTGGTGGATGACAACGCGCGTCGTCACGCTTTCCACCACGTCGCGCGTGCCCTTCACGTTCAACTGGTCGAACAGGAACTCAAACTGCTCCTGCAACACGCCGCCGATCTCGGCCAGCTTGCTCTCTTCGAGGTTCCACCACTGGGCCTTGAAGGGGCCGATGGCCCGCTTGCGAGCCGAGTAGAGGCTTTGCTCGTCGGTCTTGCCCGCCTTCCACTCGTCCTTGTGGTTCTCGCGCAGGTAGGCGTAGGCTTCATCGACGACTTCCCGAGGCAGGTAATCGAAGACGATGTTCTGGAAGTTGGTCGCCAGATGGATTTCCACCGTGCCGATTTCGGGGAACTTGTTGAAGGCGCTCGGCGGCAGCGTCGACGCGCCGTGCTGCACCGCGCCGCCCATCCCGTAATCGTCGCGCGCCACGCGGCTCAGGTCGCGGAGCGTTTCGAAATCGACCTTCACCTGGGCCAGCGTGCCGTCGGGCAGCACCACGCCGCCGTGGCTCGTGCCCGTCTGCACCGAAATCTTGGAGATGCCGGGGATGCCGCCGGCGGCGCTGTCGGGCAGCACGCGGCGGTAGCCTTGCATGAAGGCGTCCAGTTCCTCGACGGTCGAATTCTTGTGGCCCACCTCGCCGATTTCGCCGCCCAGGGAGACGGTGATGCCTTCCGGCTCAATCGAGCGGACGTAGCGGGTCAGTTCGGCGCACAGGGTGTAGTTGGTCGTCTGCTGCTCATCGAGCGTGGCATAGCTCAGATCGACCAGGGTCGAGGTATCGATGTCGATGTTGAAGAAACCGGCGGCCACGGCCTCGTCCATCAGGTCCTTCACGGCCTGCACTTCGGCGTCGGGCGTGCTCTTGTAGCGGCTGAGCGAAATCTGGAAATGGTCGCCCTGGATGAAGACCGGGCCGCGATAGCCTTCCTTGATGGCCGCGGCCAGGATGCTGGCCGTGTACTCCATCGGCCGCTGGCCGGTGTAGCCGATCTCGCTGCGGGCGATCTCGAACAGCATGGCGCTGACGTTGTGCTTGTTGGCGGCGCGGAAGACGGCGCGCGACGAATTGTAGTTCATGGCGCGGATGTTCATGGCCGGCACGGTGAAGGTGGTCGGCACGTCGCCGCGGCCGATCGCCATGTAGAGTTGGTGGATCGACGCCGGATAGATGCCCAACCCCTGGGCGATCTCCCAGATGAGCCAGCGGGCCGTGTCGCGGACGAGGCCCTCGCTGAAGACAGCGGTCTGGATCAGGCCATCGATCTTGTCGCGCAGCGCCGCTTCGTCGCGCACAGTGACGATTTCGCGGTCAACGGTGACGACGCCATCGAGATGGCGCAACAGTTCGTCAACAGAATGTGACTTCATGCTATCAATCTCCTTATGGATAATGGTGTCAAATTGCGGTGTGGCCGCGCCGGCGGCCGATGGAACTGCGGTTGAATCGTCTACGGTTCAATCACCTGCAAGCATATCATACTCCGGCGGAAAGGTTCACGACAATCAGCACCTCTTAAAGGTGATCAATGTCACGTCCATAGCGCGCGGCAGTTCAAATCATCACAGGCGGTCAATGCCTTCTGTAACTTTGGTAACCACACGTGCATCATTTGCTGGTTGATGCCATCGCGGCACCAGTTGGTCGCCACGTAGACGCCCATCGCCACGGATAAACGGTAATCATCCACTAATTGCCGCCAAGGATAATTGCTCACGCCGCGGGCCAACAATTGGGCGTGATAATGGCGCAGAATGTCCATCTCATGGCGGCGGCGCAGATCAACGTCCCAGTCGAGGACAACGGCGATAGCCAGATCATAGACGGCCAGCCAGACGGTCAGGCTCCAGTCGAACGGCTGGCGGTCGATGAGATAGAGCGGCCGGTCGCCCGTCCGCGGGACGAGGATATTGGTGCGGTTGGTGTCGCCATGAATGAGGCTAAAGCCGTTGCCGTCGGCCGTCCGCGCCCGCATGGCCGCCGGATGCCGTTCGAGCAGTTCGGCCAGGGCCGCCGGCCAATGTGGCTGGAGTTGATCGGGCATGGCGGCGACGATGTGGCCGGCCCCTGGCCGGGTGATGGCTACGAAGCGATCGATCTGGGCGGCGCTTGGTAGCCGGTCGCCGGACTGAGCGATACGCTCCGCCCCCCACCAGTGGGCATGGAGACAGGCCAGTGCCTCGGCCAATGCCAGACCATACGCCAGGGTTGGCGTTTTCGTGCCGGCCTCCACGTGGCTGTCCGACAGGTCATCCAGCAGGAGATGGTAGCGGCGCTGCTCGGCCGAAAAGACGCCGTCGTAGCAACGGATCAGGGGGGCCCCATCGACGCCGACGTAATCCCGCACGTAATAGGTCACTTCGGACGGGCCGAAGAAATCGTCGTCCTGGTCGGCGTTGACGGTCTTCAGGAAGAGATAGGTTGGCTTCGCCCCATCCGATTTCTCTGAATAGGCTATGCGAAGCCTATAGATGGACGACAAGCGGCGGTCGTCGGCGTTGATCTCGACGGCCGCTACCTCCCCGTTGGTCAACGCCCCGCTGCGAATCAACACCTGGGTCAGCCATTCGCTGCTGATCTGCTCCCGGCTCGATAGGACTTGAGACGTCATGGCAGACAGGATACCGCTAGGGTGCGGACAATTCAAGCAGATCCCACCGGTTGCCGTATAAATCCTCGAAGACGACCACCGCGCCATAGGACTCGCGGCGCGGCTCTTCCATGAAGCGAACGCCGCGCGCGCGCATTGCTTCATAATCGCGCCAGAAGTCATCGGTATGCAGGAACAGAAAGACGCGGCCGCCTGTTTGGTTGCCGATGCGGCTCGCTTGCTCAGGGCCGACCGCTTTGGCTAACAACAAGCTCGTCCCGCCCTCGCCCGACGGCCGCACCAGCACCCACCGTTTGCCGCCGCCCAGGTCGCTATCCTCGATTAATTCAAAGCCCAGCCCTGCCGTGTAATAGGCAATGGCCTCATCGTAATCCCGCACAACCAAAGCGACGTAACCAATCTTTTGGGCCATGTATTGCGCCACCAATCAATAACAGGCGGGCTCACCTAACCAATTCTCTAAAAAATCTGCGTAATCTGCGAAATCTGTGGATTCTCTTCTTATCCAGCCACAGGCTTGGTCATCGAGTAGACCCAGTAAGGCCCATGTTCATCGACGCACTCCTTCTCGAACGCCATGCCCATGCTTTCGGCGACTTTGACCGAGGCCACATTCTCCGGGTAAATCATGCAGATCAGGCGCGACAGGCCCAACTGCTGGAAGGCGTAATCGCGAATGCCGCTCGCCGCCTCCGAAGCGAGGCCGCGCCGCCAATAAGCTTTGTCGATCATGTAGGCGACTTCGACCTCGTCCTGGCCGTCAATCGTCCACGGCAGCAGGCCACAGCGGCCGATGAACGCGCCGTTGTCCTTGAGAATGGTCGCCCACAGCCCCAACTCCGGGTGGCGCGGGTGGCCGTTGAGGAACCACTCCAGTTCTTCCCACGTCTCCTCGCGGGTCAGCGTCCGGTCGGGCGACGCGCCCTCGGGCGGGAAGTAGCGCCGCATCTCCGGGTCGCGGTAGAGGGCGTAGAGAGCATCGAGGTCGTCGGGGATGAGGCGGCGGAGGAGAAGGCGGTCGGTTTCCAGAATGTTCGTCGGTGTATTCATCTTAGCGGACATGATACAATAGATGGGATGAGTATGGAAACAATATCGGCTGTTGGGTCGCTTGAAGACTTGATCGACACCATCCGGGTCGAGAAGGCCGCGCTGGCCGACCAATACGCCATCCGGTCGCTCGGCGTGTTCGGTTCGTTCGTGCGCGGCGAAGCCGCGGCCGAGAGCGATCTTGATCTATTGGTCGAGTTCTCGACCCCACCCACCCTCTTTGAATTCGTTCGCCTGCAAAACGAACTGTCTGACCGGCTGGGCTTGAAAGTAGATTTGGTTATGAAGTCAGCGCTCAAGCCAACCATCGGCAAGCAAATTCTTGAAGAAGTTATTTTGATATGACGCGTTCTTACGTCGATTTTTTACGGGACATTCTGAACGCAATTCAGGATGCACAATCCTTCGTTAAAGGTATTGATCTCGAGGATTTCCTAGCCAATAAAGAGAAGCAGTACGCGGTCATTCGCGCGCTAGAGATCATTGGGGAAGCTGCGGCCCAAATCCCGCAAGAGGTGCGCGCGCGCTATCCAAAACCCCCTTGGCGCGAGATGGTCGGGATGCGCAACATTGTTATTCACAATTACTTTGGAGTTGACGAGACGGTTGTCTGGCGAACCGTCCAGGAAGACTTACCTTCCTTGAAACGGGCAATTAATGCCATGTTGAAAGACTTATCGAAGAATGCTTGATGGTCGGCCGTGTGGCATTAATCACATTGATTAAGCTGTTGCCGTTGATAATTTTCTACAGTTCGCTCAAGTCGAAGCTGATCATCATTCAGCCCCTTTACCCTAGCCGCATGGATAACGAGTTCCCAAGCCGCCTGAAACCTTGCCGTGGGTGACTGCGCTTGCCAAAATTGGATGTCAAAGCTGCGATCTGAATCATAGAGCCGACCCTTGCGTTCCATATTCAGTAGTTCCATACCGATCCGATCTTATCACAGACGCGGACTTTGACCTTCTCCCTGTCGCTCACAGGTGATAAAATGAATGGCAATTAGTGGAGCATAACCATGCCAGGGGAAGCCACGACGATTATCACTTCGCATCTGTCGCCCGGCGAACGGCTGCTTTGGGCCGGGCGGCCGAAGCAAGGGTTGCTTCTACGTGGCGAGGACGCTTTCCTTATCCCGTTCTCGCTGATTTGGAGCCTGCCAGTTCTCTCCCGGCTGTCCTCTAGAGCCGTTCTGTCTAATCCCATCGATCTTCTCTTCCTGGTCATGGGACTTTACTTACTGGTCGGTCGTTTCATTGTTGATGCCTGGCTTCGCTCGCGAACTTACTACGGGGTGACGGACAGGCATGGGGTTATTATTAGACTGTCAACCGCTGCGGAGATGCAATCCGTCAGTTTAACTTCTTTAAGTTATCTGAAGTTGACCTTACGGCGGGGAGGGACAGGAACCATCGAGATTGGAAGACCAAGGAAAAGTAGCATTTTTGGCCCACGCGCCAGTCGGGCTTTTCCTTTTCCGGGAGCGCATGATTATCTACCTCCGGCCTTCGAGGCGATCCCCAACGCGCGTGAGGTCTATGACCTGATCGTTCGGACACAACAGCACACTTTGCAGGCCCTATGAGCATCCCTTCATCGCGCGATGCAACTGAGATCGTCAATGCCCAACTCGCCCCCGGTGAGCAGTTACTTTGGGTCGGGCGGCCAAAGCAAGGGTTTGCCATTAGGGCTTCTGACTTGCTGTTTATCCCGTTCACTACCCTCTGGCTCATTGGCGCGATATGGATCAGCATTGCGTTATTGAGGCAAGATGGTGTAGCCTCTCTACGGTTTACCTTTCCTTTCATTCTCTTCGGAGCCGCCTTTATCATCTCGCGGTTTTGGTTCGACGCCAAGCTGCGTGGTCGCACATTCTACGGCGTTAGTGATCGGCGCCTTATCATCATCACTTATTGGCTCGGGCAGGAAAGCGACTTCGTTAACCTGAAAGAGCTTCTCGAACTACGCTACACTCATCGCTCGGATCGAACCGGGACGCTGGAGTTTTTTACGCATTTTGGCGGGTTCAATCGCTTGCGGGGCTTGGGCTTGGGCTATAACCGCGGCGGGCTTTGGTGGCCAGGCACTCGGCACTGGCGTTTCATGATTCCTCCCGCATTCGAGATGATTGCCAACCCGCTTGAAGTTGAACAGCTAATCCGGCAGGCGTGGGACAAGGCCAAGACGGCTGTCAATTGACTCCAACCATGCTCGACTGATGTAAGGACGATAGAGCGAGGGACTCATAAGCCCTACGTCTATGGTTCAAAACCTGTTGACGCCCACCTCCGTAACTGCTATAGTATCCCCATGTTGAACGTTCCGTTTAAGCACGTGAATTTCGCCGCCGCCGCCCAGACAGCCAGTCTGGTCGGAATCGTTGCTTGACGCGAACTCAACCCTAAGCGAAACGGCAACCGCCAGACTGAAACCCTCAGTCTGGCGGTTTTTTTATTTGTGGGAGGTGGAATGATGACACATCGTGCGTTGGCTAGTCGGGGAGAAGGCGAGACAGGGCGAATTCCCCTGCTCCCTTTCTCCCCTGCCCCCCTGCTCTTCATCGGCATCCACACACGTTTTTGTTAAAATTCTCCCGGAGATACCATGAGACCAACGACCAGTAACGAAATACGCAAAGCTTTTCTCGATTATTTTCACGAGATGCGGCACGAGATCGTGCCCAGCGCCCCGCTGCCCCAGAAGGACAACCCGACGCTGCTGTTCACCAACGCCGGCATGAACCAGTTCGTCGACGTCTTCCTGGGCAAGGAGAAGCGCGCCTACAAACGGGCCACCACGGCCCAGAAGGTCATGCGCGTGCAGGGCAAACAGAACGACCTGGAGAACGTCGGCCCCTCGGCCCGCCACCACACCTTCTTCGAGATGTTGGGCAACTTCTCCTTTGGCGATTACTTCAAGCGCGAGGCCATCGACTACGCCTGGGGCTTCCTGACCGGCGTCATGGAGCTGGAGCCGGAGCGCCTCTTCGCCACCGTCTACACCGACGACGACGAAGCGGCCGACCTGTGGACGCGCTACCTGCCCGGGGAGCGCATCCTGCGCTTCGGCAAGGATGACAACTTCTGGGAGATGGGCGACATCGGCCCCTGCGGCCCCTGTTCGGAGATTCACTACTACTCCGGCGACCTGGCCGACATCAACCCCGCCGGCGTCAACAACGACAACATCCCCGGCTACGTCGAGGTCTGGAACCTGGTCTTCATGCAGTTCGAGCGCCAGAAGGATCAATCGCTCGTGCCGCTGCCCCATCCCTCGGTCGATACCGGCATGGGCATGGAGCGGCTGGTGCGCGTCATCCAGGGCGTGGAAAGTAATTACGATACCGATCTCTTCACCCCGGTGCTGAGCCGCGTCCAGCAGCTTCTGGGCGACAGCGACGCGCAACGGGACGCCAACTACGTCGGCTACCGGGTCATCGCCGACCACGGCCGGGCGGCCACTTTCCTCATCGCCGACGGCGTGCAGCCGGGCAACACCGGCGCGGGCTACGTGCTGCGCATGATCATCCGCCGCGCGGCGCGCTTCGGCCGCAAGATCGGCTTCCACGAG
>OEOE01000181.1_pt1 | contig 9975 bp, 6 predicted proteins | sample 1539681 | NCBI WGS metagenome assembly OEOE01 (sample SAMEA3611561, study PRJEB22512) | activated sludge metagenome | biome: Urban; feature: Wastewater Treatment Plant; material: Activated Sludge | place: Slovenia | collected 2012-09-24
TTGAGCGGGGCGGAGACGATCAGCGCCCTGGCCTTCCATCCCGCCCGGCCCAACAGATGTGTATAAGAGACAGGGCCTGGGGTGTGCGCCGGCTGCTGCGCGTGGCCGCCGATGAGGAACTGGAGACGGTCGAGGAAGTGCGCGAGGCGCTCCTGGCCGCCGCCCAACGGCTGGCCGACGAGGACGTGGCCCTCAACCGGCGCATGGGGTTCCACGGCGCGGAACTCATCGGCGACGGCGATACCGTGCTGCACCATTGCAACACCGGCGCGCTGGCCACGGTCGATTGGGGCACGGCGCTGGGGGTCATCTTCGCCGCCCACGAGCAGGGCAAGCGGCTGCACGTCCTGGTCGATGAGACGCGGCCGCGGCTGCAAGGGGCGCGGCTGACGGCCTGGGAGTTGCAGCAGCGCGGCATCCCCTTCGACCTGATCGCCGACAACGCCGCCGGCCACTTCATGCGCGCCGGGCAGGTGAACCTGGTCCTGGTGGGCAGCGACCGCACGGCGGCCAATGGCGACGTGGCTAACAAGATCGGCACCTACCAGTTGGGCGTGCTGGCCCGCGAGAACGGCGTGCCCTTCTATCCCGTCGTGCCCACCAGCACTATCGACCTCGATCTGGCGACCGGCGACCTGATCCCCATCGAGGAGCGCGACATGGACGAGGTACTGCGCGTCGGCGGGCAGGCCATCGCCCCGGCGGGCATCACCGCCCGCAACCCGGCCTTCGACGTGACGCCCCACCGCTACGTGACCGGCATCGTCACCGAGGCGGGCATCGTCTACCCGCCCTTCGTCCAACACCTGCGCGCGGCCGTGGCGCGGGCGCGGGCGATTGATTGGAGTGAGAAAGGAGAATCCACAGATTACACAGATGGCACAGATTGAAGAGCGTGGTCAGTGGGCAGTCTGAAAACTGACCACTGACCACTGACCACTTTTCTTATCTGTGAAATCTGTGTAATCTGTGGATTCTCTTAAAAGCCTTATGAACAACGAAAACATCCCCGTAATCATCTTCTGCGGCGGCGAGGGCACGCGGATGCGCGGCGGCACGCTGACCAAGAAAGAACTGGTCGAGATCGGCGGGCGGCCGATCATCTGGCACGTCATGCGCATCTACAGCGCCTACGGCTTTCGCAAGTTCGTCCTGCCGCTGGGCTACGAGGCCGGGCAACTGAAGCGCTACTTCCTCGACTACGAGGCCATGACCCGCGACTTCACCGTCACGCTGGGCGACCGCTCGGCCGAGATCGATTTTCGCGGGCCGGAGGAGCACCCGGCGTGGCAGGTGTCGCTGGTCGATACCGGCCTGCGCACCGACAAGGCCGGCCGCATCGCCCGCGTGGCCGATTATCTGACCGCCGACCGCTTCTGCGTGACCTACGGCGACGGCGTCGGTAACGTCGATCTCGACGCGCTCATGGCCTTCCATCGCGCCCACGGCAAGCCGGTGACCATCACCGCCGTGCGGCCGAAGCATTACCAGTACGGCACGATGGTCGCCGCCGACGACGGCCGGGTCAGCGAATACGTGCAATACCCGGAACTGCCCTACTGGATCAACGCCGGCTTCATGGTCTTCGAGCGCTCGGCGCTGGAATGGATGCGGGGCGGCGACGGCGTGGCTCTGGAGACGGGCGTCTTGCAGGAGATGATCGCCGCCGACCAGTTGATGATGTACCGCCATCATGGCTTCTGGCAGTCGATGGACACGCTGAAGGACGCCAACGACCTGGAGCGCCTCTGGGAGCGGGGCGCGCCGTGGAAGATTTGGGATTAGCGCCCCACGCGAAACCGAGTTTTTTCTTGAAAACCCGGTTTCTTTTATTGCGCCCACGAGGCTAGAAACCGAGTTTTCAGGAAAAACTCGGTTTCTTTAGAATAGGCACTTTGACATTGGCAACCGGCGGCGTATCTGAATTATAATGGTAACGGCTGGCAGAGTGCTTCCAGCCGGGAGAAGAGGGAAGTGAGGAATCTACCGTTGACGGGCGCCTTATTGGCGCTACTGTTCATCGTGTTGACGCAGGCGGTCGGGGCGGGGTTATTTGAGTGGTCGCGCCTGGGCCGTCTGACTGACGACCCCGGCCCGCAGCCTTACGTCAGTGTCATTACCCCCCATCCCACCCGGCCCGAAATTCTCTATGCCGGTTCGCTACTGACGACCGACGCCGCCGCGCTGGTCTTCCGCAGCGCCGACGGCGGCGACACGTGGTCGGCCAGCGCCGCCGGACTGCCCGCGCTGCCCGCTTTTACCGGGGTCAAGGCCCTGCTGTTGTGGCCGGGCGAGGAAGACGCGGCCGATACGCTGCTGGTGGCGCTGCAAGGCGGCGGCATCTGGCGCAGCAGCGACGGCGGCGCGACGTGGGCGTCGGCGGTGGGCGGTGGGCTGGACGGCGGCGCCACTGTCATCGCCCTGCAAAAGACGGCCACGCGGGCGCTGGCCCTGACACCCGGGGGCGTGTATGGCATGCTGCGCAACGGCAATTGGAAATTGCATGCCGTTGGACTGCCGCCGGCCGGGGCCACTTTCTACTATGATCTGGCCGCCGACCCGAGCGATCCCGACGTCGTCTACGTCGCCGTCGGGGCGCTGGGCATCTTTCGCAGCGCCAACGGCGGCGGCAGTTGGGCGGCGGCCAACGGCGACCTGCCCGGCCCGCCCTACAACGCCCGCGAGGTGTCGGTCAACCCGCTGACCGGCGAACTGTTCGCCAGTCTGCGCGGCGCGGGCCTTTTCCGCAGCGCCGACGGCGGCCGAACGTGGGTCGCCTCGCAAACGGGCATCACCTTCGAGACAACCGCCTATGGCGCGGTCGGCGCGCCGGTCATCAGCCCCGACGATGGGCTGGCGGCTTACGTCTTCAATAGCGACGGCATCTTCCGCAGCGAGGACGGCGGCCGCACCTGGTCGCCCTATGCCGAGGGGTTGAGCGGGGCGGAGACGATCAGCGCCCTGGCCTTCCATCCCGCCCGGCCCAACACCATCCTGGCCGGCACGTCGATTTCCGGGGTGTGGGATCTGACGTTGGCCCCCGGCGGGCGGCAGTATGTGCCGTTGATCCGTTGATCGTTTTCTACTCTCTTCCACCAGGATTCTGATGTTCGTAGTCAGCAACTTCAGTTGCGTTCTTCAGCGCCGTCGGCGGACAGGAGTCCGCGCGGGGAACGCAACTAAAGTTGCTGACTACAAACCTCGGAGAAACCCGCCCATTACCCCACCAGCGCGCTCAACTCATCCGGCGTATTGACATTGACGAACGACCGCCCGTCGGGATCGTACTGTTCAATCTCGGCCCGCTCCACGAAACGGATGCTGACCCGGCCATAGAAGGCGGTGATCTTGAACACCTGCGCGTCGAGCTTCTCGCGGATGGGTTCCAGGCAGCCCTGGCTATAGATGGCGTGGAGCGGCTCGGGGAACTTGTCCCAGCGGGGCACGATGACGTCGGCCGTCTGGCGTAGCCCGGCCATGTAGGCCAGCAGCGGCCGGTTGAGCCAGGGCATATCGCAGGCCACGGTCAGCACGTGGGGGTGGGCGGCGTGGTGGAGGGCGGTGTAGATGCCGCCCAGCGGCCCGGTGTCGGGGTACAGGTCGGCGAACATGGGCAGGCCCAGATGGGCGTAGGCGTCGGGCTTGTTGGTGATGAGGATGAGTTCGTCGCCCAGCCCGGCCACGGCCTCGCGCACGACCTCGATCAGCGGCCGGCCGTTGTACAGCACAAACGATTTGTCCGTGCCCATGCGGCTGCTCTTGCCGCCGGCTTGTATGGCTACGGTTAGGTTTTGTTCCATTTAGATTCCCTTCTCAAGCGCAGGGGAGCAGGGGGGCAGGGGTGCTCTTCTCTCCCCTGCTCCCCTGCTCCCCCGCTCCCCTGCTCCCCCGCCCCTACACTTTACACAAACCGATAAAAGACCTGATTACTCAGAAACCGCCCCTTCTCAGTCAGCAACAACCGATCCCCCCGCCGCTGCAACAGTTCCCACGTTTGCAACTGGCTCACCGTGTCGCCATAGACCTCATCGAACGACTGGCCGAAGCGCCCGGCAAACGCGCCCAGGCTCAGCCCCTCGTCCAGCAGGCGCAACTGAGTGATGGCCGTGTCGGACATGGCCTCGTCGCGGCCGACGCGGTGGTAGTCGGCTACGGCGGGGGAGAGGGGGAAGGCGTTAAGAGCAGGGGAGCGGGGGGGCAGGGGAGCAGGGGGGAAAGCGCCCGCTTCATTCCTAATTCCTAATTCGTAATTCCTAATTCTCTTCACGTAGGCCCGCGGCTGGCGCACGACGTGGTAGCGATAGCCGCCGGCCGAGCCATGCGCCCCCGCGCCCAGGCCCAGGTAGGGTTCGTTGCGCCAGTAGACCAGATTGTGGCGGCATTCGCGCCCCGGCCGCGCCCAGTTGGAGATCTCGTAATGCTGGAAACCGGCGGCGGCCAGGGCGCGGCCGGCGGCCTCGTACTGGTCGGCGGCCGTGTCGGCGTCGGGGGCCAGGATCGTGCCGTTGTGGAGCCAGCGTTGCATGGGCGTGCCCGGCTCAATGGTCAGGCAGTAGAGGCTAATATGTTCGACGTTGAGCGGCAAGACGGCGTCGAGCGTGCGCTGCCAGTCGGCCACACTCTGCCCCGGCAGGCCGTAGATGAGGTCAAGGTTGAGGTTGTCGAAGCCGGCGGCGCGGGCGGCCTCCACGGCGGCCACGGCCGCGGCGAAGTCGTGGGCGCGCCCCAGCAGGGCCAGCTCGCCCGGCAAGGCGCTCTGCACGCCGAAGCTCAGCCGGTTGACGCCCAGGGCGCGAATGGCCGTCAGATAGGCCACGTCCACCGTGCCGGGGTTGGCCTCCAGGGTGATCTCGGCCGCCGGATCGACGGCGAACGCCGCATGGGCCGCGCTCAGGATGGTTGCCAGTTGGGCCGGGGTCAGCAGCGAGGGCGTGCCGCCGCCGAAGAAGATGGTGTGGACGGCGGGCCTGCCCCCCACGGCCGAGGCGCCCACCTGCCGGATTTCGGCCGCCAGCGCGGCGACGTACGCGGCCTGGAGGTCGCTCAGCGTGGTGTAGGTATTGAAATCACAATAGCTGCACCGTTGGCGGCAGAAGGGGATGTGGAGATAGAGGGCGTAAGCGTCCATTAGAAAGAAAACCACAGATTACACAGATTTCACAGATTGCCTGCGGCTTGCCGGCTACTGCCCACTGCCCACTATCCACTGTTCACTGTCCAGGCGTATGGCCGCCGGCGTCCTCGTGGGCCAGGCGTTGCTCGTCGCTCCAGAGGGAGTGGACGAATTCGAGCACGGCCGCTTCCTGTTCGGCGCTCAGCGCGTCGCCCAGGGGGGCCATGTTGCCGCCGCTGGCCGCGCCGCCGTCGATGATGGCCGCCAGGATGGCCGCATCGGTCAGGGCGTGGCTCTCGCCGTCGGCATTCAGGGCCGGGGCGTCGAGCGCATTGATGAAGCCCTCGCCGGCCGCGCCGTGGCAGGGGACGCAATACTGGACGAAGGTGCGCTCGCCCAGCGTGGCCGGGTCAGGCGCTGTCTCTTATACACATCTAGATGTGTATAAGAGACAGGTCTGAAAACTGACCACTGACCACTGACCACTTTTCTTATCTGTGAAATCTGTGTAATCTGTGGATTCTCTTAAAAGCCTTATGAACAACGAAAACATCCCCGTAATCATCTTCTGCGGCGGCGAGGGCACGCGGATGCGCGGCGGCACGCTGACCAAGAAAGAACTGGTCGAGATCGGCGGGCGGCCGATCATCTGGCACGTCATGCGCATCTACAGCGCCTACGGCTTTCGCAAGTTCGTCCTGCCGCTGGGCTACGAGGCCGGGCAACTGAAGCGCTACTTCCTCGACTACGAGGCCATGACCCGCGACTTCACCGTCACGCTGGGCGACCGCTCGGCCGAGATCGATTTTCGCGGGCCGGAGGAGCACCCGGCGTGGCAGGTGTCGCTGGTCGATACCGGCCTGCGCACCGACAAGGCCGGCCGCATCGCCCGCGTGGCCGATTATCTGACCGCCGACCGCTTCTGCGTGACCTACGGCGACGGCGTCGGTAACGTCGATCTCGACGCGCTCATGGCCTTCCATCGCGCCCACGGCAAGCCGGTGACCATCACCGCCGTGCGGCCGAAGCATTACCAGTACGGCACGATGGTCGCCGCCGACGACGGCCGGGTCAGCGAATACGTGCAATACCCGGAACTGCCCTACTGGATCAACGCCGGCTTCATGGTCTTCGAGCGCTCGGCGCTGGAATGGATGCGGGGCGGCGACGGCGTGGCTCTGGAGACGGGCGTCTTGCAGGAGATGATCGCCGCCGACCAGTTGATGATGTACCGCCATCATGGCTTCTGGCAGTCGATGGACACGCTGAAGGACGCCAACGACCTGGAGCGCCTCTGGGAGCGGGGCGCGCCGTGGAAGATTTGGGATTAGCGCCCCACGCGAAACCGAGTTTTTTCTTGAAAACCCGGTTTCTTTTATTGCGCCCACGAGGCTAGAAACCGAGTTTTCAGGAAAAACTCGGTTTCTTTAGAATAGGCACTTTGACATTGGCAACCGGCGGCGTATCTGAATTATAATGGTAACGGCTGGCAGAGTGCTTCCAGCCGGGAGAAGAGGGAAGTGAGGAATCTACCGTTGACGGGCGCCTTATTGGCGCTACTGTTCATCGTGTTGACGCAGGCGGTCGGGGCGGGGTTATTTGAGTGGTCGCGCCTGGGCCGTCTGACTGACGACCCCGGCCCGCAGCCTTACGTCAGTGTCATTACCCCCCATCCCACCCGGCCCGAAATTCTCTATGCCGGTTCGCTACTGACGACCGACGCCGCCGCGCTGGTCTTCCGCAGCGCCGACGGCGGCGACACGTGGTCGGCCAGCGCCGCCGGACTGCCCGCGCTGCCCGCTTTTACCGGGGTCAAGGCCCTGCTGTTGTGGCCGGGCGAGGAAGACGCGGCCGATACGCTGCTGGTGGCGCTGCAAGGCGGCGGCATCTGGCGCAGCAGCGACGGCGGCGCGACGTGGGCGTCGGCGGTGGGCGGTGGGCTGGACGGCGGCGCCACTGTCATCGCCCTGCAAAAGACGGCCACGCGGGCGCTGGCCCTGACACCCGGGGGCGTGTATGGCATGCTGCGCAACGGCAATTGGAAATTGCATGCCGTTGGACTGCCGCCGGCCGGGGCCACTTTCTACTATGATCTGGCCGCCGACCCGAGCGATCCCGACGTCGTCTACGTCGCCGTCGGGGCGCTGGGCATCTTTCGCAGCGCCAACGGCGGCGGCAGTTGGGCGGCGGCCAACGGCGACCTGCCCGGCCCGCCCTACAACGCCCGCGAGGTGTCGGTCAACCCGCTGACCGGCGAACTGTTCGCCAGTCTGCGCGGCGCGGGCCTTTTCCGCAGCGCCGACGGCGGCCGAACGTGGGTCGCCTCGCAAACGGGCATCACCTTCGAGACAACCGCCTATGGCGCGGTCGGCGCGCCGGTCATCAGCCCCGACGATGGGCTGGCGGCTTACGTCTTCAATAGCGACGGCATCTTCCGCAGCGAGGACGGCGGCCGCACCTGGTCGCCCTATGCCGAGGGGTTGAGCGGGGCGGAGACGATCAGCGCCCTGGCCTTCCATCCCGCCCGGCCCAACACCATCCTGGCCGGCACGTCGATTTCCGGGGTGTGGGATCTGACGTTGGCCCCCGGCGGGCGGCAGTATGTGCCGTTGATCCGTTGATCGTTTTCTACTCTCTTCCACCAGGATTCTGATGTTCGTAGTCAGCAACTTCAGTTGCGTTCTTCAGCGCCGTCGGCGGACAGGAGTCCGCGCGGGGAACGCAACTAAAGTTGCTGACTACAAACCTCGGAGAAACCCGCCCATTACCCCACCAGCGCGCTCAACTCATCCGGCGTATTGACATTGACGAACGACCGCCCGTCGGGATCGTACTGTTCAATCTCGGCCCGCTCCACGAAACGGATGCTGACCCGGCCATAGAAGGCGGTGATCTTGAACACCTGCGCGTCGAGCTTCTCGCGGATGGGTTCCAGGCAGCCCTGGCTATAGATGGCGTGGAGCGGCTCGGGGAACTTGTCCCAGCGGGGCACGATGACGTCGGCCGTCTGGCGTAGCCCGGCCATGTAGGCCAGCAGCGGCCGGTTGAGCCAGGGCATATCGCAGGCCACGGTCAGCACGTGGGGGTGGGCGGCGTGGTGGAGGGCGGTGTAGATGCCGCCCAGCGGCCCGGTGTCGGGGTACAGGTCGGCGAACATGGGCAGGCCCAGATGGGCGTAGGCGTCGGGCTTGTTGGTGATGAGGATGAGTTCGTCGCCCAGCCCGGCCACGGCCTCGCGCACGACCTCGATCAGCGGCCGGCCGTTGTACAGCACAAACGATTTGTCCGTGCCCATGCGGCTGCTCTTGCCGCCGGCTTGTATGGCTACGGTTAGGTTTTGTTCCATTTAGATTCCCTTCTCAAGCGCAGGGGAGCAGGGGGGCAGGGGTGCTCTTCTCTCCCCTGCTCCCCTGCTCCCCCGCTCCCCTGCTCCCCCGCCCCTACACTTTACACAAACCGATAAAAGACCTGATTACTCAGAAACCGCCCCTTCTCAGTCAGCAACAACCGATCCCCCCGCCGCTGCAACAGTTCCCACGTTTGCAACTGGCTCACCGTGTCGCCATAGACCTCATCGAACGACTGGCCGAAGCGCCCGGCAAACGCGCCCAGGCTCAGCCCCTCGTCCAGCAGGCGCAACTGAGTGATGGCCGTGTCGGACATGGCCTCGTCGCGGCCGACGCGGTGGTAGTCGGCTACGGCGGGGGAGAGGGGGAAGGCGTTAAGAGCAGGGGAGCGGGGGGGCAGGGGAGCAGGGGGGAAAGCGCCCGCTTCATTCCTAATTCCTAATTCGTAATTCCTAATTCTCTTCACGTAGGCCCGCGGCTGGCGCACGACGTGGTAGCGATAGCCGCCGGCCGAGCCATGCGCCCCCGCGCCCAGGCCCAGGTAGGGTTCGTTGCGCCAGTAGACCAGATTGTGGCGGCATTCGCGCCCCGGCCGCGCCCAGTTGGAGATCTCGTAATGCTGGAAACCGGCGGCGGCCAGGGCGCGGCCGGCGGCCTCGTACTGGTCGGCGGCCGTGTCGGCGTCGGGGGCCAGGATCGTGCCGTTGTGGAGCCAGCGTTGCATGGGCGTGCCCGGCTCAATGGTCAGGCAGTAGAGGCTAATATGTTCGACGTTGAGCGGCAAGACGGCGTCGAGCGTGCGCTGCCAGTCGGCCACACTCTGCCCCGGCAGGCCGTAGATGAGGTCAAGGTTGAGGTTGTCGAAGCCGGCGGCGCGGGCGGCCTCCACGGCGGCCACGGCCGCGGCGAAGTCGTGGGCGCGCCCCAGCAGGGCCAGCTCGCCCGGCAAGGCGCTCTGCACGCCGAAGCTCAGCCGGTTGACGCCCAGGGCGCGAATGGCCGTCAGATAGGCCACGTCCACCGTGCCGGGGTTGGCCTCCAGGGTGATCTCGGCCGCCGGATCGACGGCGAACGCCGCATGGGCCGCGCTCAGGATGGTTGCCAGTTGGGCCGGGGTCAGCAGCGAGGGCGTGCCGCCGCCGAAGAAGATGGTGTGGACGGCGGGCCTGCCCCCCACGGCCGAGGCGCCCACCTGCCGGATTTCGGCCGCCAGCGCGGCGACGTACGCGGCCTGGAGGTCGCTCAGCGTGGTGTAGGTATTGAAATCACAATAGCTGCACCGTTGGCGGCAGAAGGGGATGTGGAGATAGAGGGCGTAAGCGTCCATTAGAAAGAAAACCACAGATTACACAGATTTCACAGATTGCCTGCGGCTTGCCGGCTACTGCCCACTGCCCACTATCCACTGTTCACTGTCCAGGCGCTGTCTCTTATACACATCTAGATGTGTATAAGAGACAGGACGAGGTACTGCGCGTCGGCGGGCAGGCCATCGCCCCGGCGGGCATCACCGCC
>OEOE01000182.1_pt1 | contig 9970 bp, 10 predicted proteins | sample 1539681 | NCBI WGS metagenome assembly OEOE01 (sample SAMEA3611561, study PRJEB22512) | activated sludge metagenome | biome: Urban; feature: Wastewater Treatment Plant; material: Activated Sludge | place: Slovenia | collected 2012-09-24
GCCAATCATGCTTAAGTTCTGGCATTCACCCAGCACTTCTGGCACATGCGTAAACTGGTTGGATGAGCAGAAAAGGATGCGGAGCTTGAGTAACCGGTTCAGGTCATCCGGTAGTGATGAAAGCGCATTGCCCGAGAGATCCAGAATCTCTAGCGTGTCGGCTAAATCAAAAATCTCCTCAGGGAAGTGACTTAGTCCGCAAGAAAGTTTAAGTTGCCTGCTGCCTTGCAGCTTGCCAGCTTTAAGCAGGGATAAAGAATCATGCGACTGACTGGAATCCACAGAATTTGAGGGTTAGAGCTAGTGGTGCGGGACGCGCTCGCCAGCCTTAAGCTTGTACTTCGTCCCGCAGTAAGGGCAAGCGGCTTGCCCCGTTGCCATGATGTCCAGAAACACGCGTGGATGCGATGACCACGCCGCGACTGCATCGGTGGGGCAGTGCAGCGGCAGGTCTTTAGCAGTGACTTCTATTTCTTTGGTGTTAGACATTATTTGTCTCGCAAATTAAACCCGTAAATTAAACCAACGTCAGCCAATGTGCGTGCTTGGCTGATTTGCCTTTAACGACATCAAAATACAAACTCTGCAGTTTTTCGGTCATCTCGCCGCGGCTGCCCGTGCCGATGGCGCGGTTATCCAGCTCGCGAATCGGCGTCACTTCAGCCGCTGTGCCGGTAAAGAAGGCTTCATCCGCGCCATAGACTTCATCACGCGTGATGCGTTTTTCGATGACAGGAATACCCAATTCACCCGCTAACTGGACGATGGTGTCGCGCGTAATACCTTCCAGCGCGCTGGTTAAATCTGGTGTATAGAGCTTGCCGTTGCGGACGATAAAGATGTTCTCGCCGGAGCCTTCGGCCACAAATCCGTCCACATCCAGCAGCAGGGCTTCCTGGTAGCCATCGTGTGCGGCTTCCTGATGGGCGAGGATAGAGTTCATGTAGTTACCGTTGGCTTTGGCCTTGCACATGGTGATGTTCACGTGATGGCGCGCGAACGATGATGTCTTAACGCGGATGCCTTTGGTGATGGCTTCCTCGCCCATGTAGGCGCCCCAGCTCCATGCTGCGCAAATCACATGTGTTGAAAGTGTTTTGGCGGCGATGCCCATCGCTTCCGCGCCATAAAATGCCATCGGACGGATATAGGCGGATTCCAGATTGTTTTCACGCACCGCAGCGCGTTGAGCTTCAGAAATTGTAGCTTTATCAAACGGCATTTTCATGCCCAAGATATGCGCACTGCGGAACAGGCGGTCGGTATGGTCTTGCAGGCGGAAAATTGCCGTGCCTTTGTCGGTTTTGTATGCGCGTACACCTTCAAACACGCCCATGCCGTAATGTAACGTGTGGGTGAGCACATGGGTGGTGGCGTCACGCCAGTTAACCATTTTGCCGTCGTACCAAATAACGCCGTCGCGATCTGCCATAGAGCTAGGAATTGCCATGTTGCTGCCTTTTAACGAAATTTTGTAAAAGCGATATTGTAAACCAAGCTGTGAATTTATTGCTTATGTTAGAATCAAATGCTGATTAATTAGGGTGCTTTGCCATGAAAAAACTGCTCGTTTTCATATTCTTTCTGCTGGTTTCTGCATGCGGGCTCGCAGAGCCGCCAACCCCGTTTGTAGGCACCGACATTACCGGCGCAGATTTTCCGCAACCGCTGAAGCTGACCGACCATACCGGAAAGCTGCGCACCATGGGCGACTTTAAGGGCAAAGTGGTAGCGCTATTTTTTGGCTATACGCATTGTCCGGATGTGTGCCCCACCACCCTGAGCGATATGAAGCAGACCATGAAACTGCTGGGCGACAAGGCAGACCAGGTGCAGGTTTTGTTTGTAACGGTAGACCCGCAGCGCGACACGCAAGAAGTGCTGGCGCAGTTTGTGCCCCATTTTGACAAGCGCTTTATCGGCTTGCGCGGCAGCCTGCAAGAGACAGCCGAAACATTGGGTAACTTCAAAATCTACTATTCAAAAATAGAAGGCAAGGGTCAAAATGACTATACCATTGACCATAGCGCCGGAACCTATGTGTTTGATAAAGAAGGAAAAATCAGGTTGTACATGCAGTACGGGCAAAAACCGGCCGATATGGCGAGCGATATTAAAAAATTGATGTAATAAAAAAGGGAGCAGTCGCTCCCTTTTTCAATTCAAGTTCTAATTAGCAGGTGGTGCGCCGTATTGGTTATCGCCAGCATCCCCTTGCTGAACAAGCAGGTAAATCATGGCAATCCAGCCTAAAATCGGAACAATCCATAGGATCTGCAGCCAGCCACTTTTGTTGGTGTCATGCAGGCGGCGAGCCCCTACCGCGAGTGATGGCAATAATGTCGCGACTGAGAACGCCCATGAAATATAGCTGCCAACCATTTCCAGGATCAGGGCGCCACCAAAACAGAATAATGCAAACCACCAGAATTCAGGTAGTTTGGCGCGGCCATTAAAATCTGCGTATTTAGCAAAGCAAAGCTTGATTGAATCTGCAAAAGACATCATTTCCCCCTTATGAATTAAGCCACAGATAACTGCAATGCTAACTTAGCATAAATTTTAAAGCGGGTGCAAAATATGGGATAGGCTACATACGATGCAGGTGCGGCGACAAGGCTTTCAGTTCTTTTTCTGCTGCCTTGTAATTGGGAAACAGGCTTTCCAGCACCGCATAGAATTTGGCGGAATGGTTCATTTGCTTTAAGTGCGCCAGCTCGTGGCAGATCACGTAATTGATGATGTGCGGCGGTGCTTGCAGCAGGCGCCAGCTCAAGCGTACTTCACCGCGGCTGTTGCAGCTGCCCCAGCGCGATTTCGCGTTGGAAAGCGTAAGTGGTGGTGTCGCCACACCGAGTTTTGCAGCTAAAATTTCCAGCCGGCGACTAAAATCTGATGCTGCTTGCTTTTTATACCATTGAATTGTCATGCGGCTGCAGGCCGCATGGATATTGGTTTCTGGCAATGCCATAAATAAGACGTTCTGATCAAGAAATGGTACTTTCTTACGGACGCTTTGCGTAATTTGTAACTGAATATCATTGCCTAAATACAGCAAATATTCACCATCTACCCACTGGATTTTTTCGACCTGATTCGCTTCGCGTGCTTGCAGTTTGTTCAAAATCCAGTTCGATTTTTCCTGCAGAATCTGATTGAGCTGAAACTCAAAAATGCGTTTTGGCGCATGCACCACCAGACCATCCGCAGTGATTTTTAAGCCTATGGTGCGGCGCGGACGGCGTTCGAGCAGATAAGAAATCGTCTCGCCACTTCGCAGCGTGAGTGTCTGACGAGTCAAAGTTTAAGCAATCTCACTTGAGTTTGAGCATTTCGGATTCAATCCAGTCTTCTACTTGCTGGTTAAGTGCGTCTGCCTTTAAGCCGGCTGTTTCAATCGGTTTGCCGATGCTGACTATAATTGTGCCTGGCCGTTTGATGAATGCGTTTTTGCGCCAAAATAATCCTGCATTATGCGCGACAGGCACAACAGTAGTCTGCGTATGTGCGGCCAGCCAAGCGCCGCCAATGTGGTATTTACCACGCTTGCCCGGCGCGATGCGCGTGCCTTCCGGGAATATGACCACCCATAATCCTTTGGCTAATCTATCTTTACCATGTGCCACTAGTTTTTTGAGCGCTTCGCGGCCTGCGCTGCGGTCAATCGGGATGGTAGAAAGTGCAATCCAAGCCCAACCCAGAAAAGGGATGAATAAAAGCTCGCGCTTCAACACCCAGATTTGCGGTGGAAAAATTACTTGCAGCGCAATGGTCTCCCATGCCGATTGATGTTTGCACAAGATGATAGACGGATGATTGGGGATGTTTTCGCGGCCGCGCACTTCAAAACCGAGATTGCAAGTAAGTTTGAGCCAGAATAAGGCACAGTGCGCCCAGTAACTGGCCATGCGCGAGCGGGTAATGTTGCTGAGAGGGAACATTAAGATGACCAGCAAGGCAAAGATCGGCGTAATGATGAGCATGCCCAGGAAAAACAATAGTGAGCGCAAAAACAACATCAATCATGCTCCGAAATGATATGTTGCACCGCTTCGTTCAAGTCAGCAAAAACCAAGGTGCCTTCCGGCAGGTTTCCTTGCAGCAGGGTTTCTTCTCCTTTGCCGGTAAGCACCAGCATGGGCTTGCAGCCAGCATTGGCAAAAGCCTGGATGTCGCGTGGCGCATCGCCTACGGCATATACGTCACTCAAATCTACAGAAAACCTGCGACTGATGTCTTCTATCATGCCGGTTTTTGGTTTGCGGCAAGTGCAATGGTCGTCGGCAGAGTGCGGACAATAAAACAACGCATCTATGCGCCCGCCCACATGCGCCAGGGCACGGCACATTTTGTCGTGAATGGCGTTAAGCGTTGCCATGTCAAACAATCCGCGTGCGATGCCAGATTGGTTGGTGGCAATCGCCACGCGAAAGCCGGATTGGTTGAGCAGGGCAATCGCTTCCAGACTGCCGGGTATAGGAATCCACTCATTCGGATTTTTGATGCAGTTGACGGAATCCTGATTGATGACGCCGTCTCTATCAAGAATGACAAGTTTCACGTTAGCCCGCCAATTTGGATAAATCTGCCACGCGGTTCATGGCAGCATGAAGTTGTGCAAGCAAAGCCAAGCGGTTATTTTTTAAATCCGCGTTTTCAGCATTTACCATCACGTTGTCGAAGAAGTCATCCACAGGCGCTTTCAAAGCGGCCAATGCTTTGAGAGAGGCCGTGTAATCACCATTTTCAAATAACTTGTCGGCTTCTGGTTTTACTTTGCTTAAAGCTGCATTGAGTGCGATTTCGGCAGGCTCCTGCAGCAAATTAGTTTTCACTTCCGCCTTCACTTCACCCTCGACTTTCTTGAGGATATTAGTGACGCGCTTGTTGGCGGCCGCCAAGGCGGGCGCTTCCGATAGATTAGCAAACGATTTCACTGCTTCCAGACGCCTCGGCACCTCGCTCAGTAAGCTGGGAGTCAAAGACAGTACAGCATCGACCTGTTGCTGGCTAGAACCCAGGTCGCGCAGGTTATTTGATAATCTATCCCATAAAAATTCTTGTATGTTAGATAAAGAGTTGGGGTCTAATTGTCTTTTTACATGCACAAATGCATGCGTTACAAAACTATCTTTGGATTCTGCGGGTTTTTTAGTGTGTTCAATGTCTCCCATTTTCTTGCTCCAAGCTGCTTGTAACTCATCACTATCAATAGTGTCAACTCCAAGCTTAACTAACTCGTCTAGTTTGAGTGGCAAGTCACTTTCGATTAATAGACGAATAATACCCAAGGCCTGACGTCGCAAGGCAAACGGATCTTTGTCACCAGTCGGTTTTTCTCCGATGCTGAATAAACCGACCAATGTCTCCAGTTTGTCGGCGAGTGCCACCACGACACCGACCTGGCTGCGCGGCAGCGCATCACCGGAAAAACGCGGACGATAATGGTCTTCAATCGCAAAGGCCACGTCATCATCCCAACCTTCATGTTGCGCGTAATAACGTCCCATGATGCCTTGCAGCTCCGGGAACTCCCCCACCATGTCGGTGAGCAAGTCAGCCTTGGAAAGCTTGGCGGCAAATTCGACTTTGCTCACCAGATAGTCATCACCAAGCTGTTTGGCGATTTCGGTAGCAATTTTGACTACACGCGCATTACGCTCGCCCTGACTGCCAAGCTTGTTTTGGTATACCACTTTATCAAGCCCATCCAGACGGCTTTCCAGTTTCTTCTTGCGATCCTGATCGAAGAAGAATTTGGCATCGGCCAAGCGAGGACGCACCACACGCTCGTTGCCGCCAATCACGGCACTTGGATCGCTTGGTGAAATGTTAGAAACAATCAAAAACTTGTTGGTGAGTTTGTTGTTGGCATCAAGCAGCGGGAAGTATTTTTGATTGGCCTTCATGGTCAAAATCAAGCATTCTTGCGGCACCTCCAGAAATTCTTTTTCAAACTCGCCTAGCAGCACATTCGGGCGCTCAACCAGCGCGGTTACTTCATCAAGCAAAGCATCGTCTTCGATCGGTTTCAGGTTTTCCTTCGCTGCGGCAACATTGAGCTGGCGCACGATCTCGGCACGACGTTCTTCAAAGCTGGCAATCACAGCACCTTCAGTTTTCAATTGCTCGGCGTAGCTATCAGCATTTTTAATGGTGATATTTGGTTTTGCAGTTTCAAAGCGGTGGCCTTGTGTGGTGTTGCTGGCAGTTAAGCCAAGCGCTGTAACAGGCACAACTTCACTGCCATGCAAGGCTACTAAACCGTGTGCTGGGCGCACGAAATTGACGCTTTCCCAGCCATCGGCCAATTGATAGGTCATTACTTTTGGAATCGGTAATTTTGTGAGTGTTTCTTCCAAGGCTTTTTGCAAGCCATCTTGCAGCGATGCGCCAGTTTGAACAGTATCCAGAAACAGAATATCTGTTTTGCCATCGTTTTCTTTTTTGAGTTTTGCAACTGCACTTTCATCTGCGCCTAAAGCCTGTAATTTTTTAATCAGCGCAGGCGTGGCTTTACCATTCGCATCCAAACCCACGCTTGCTGGCATGAGTTTCTGCGAGATTTGTTTATCGGCACCTTTAGCTGCAACAGTGGTGATGTGCGTTGCCAAGCGGCGTGGTGTGGCAAAAAAGGTAACCGTTGAATTTTCTGCGGTTAAGCCTTGTGTTTTCAGTGATTCGAACAGGTTACTGCTGAATGCATCGCCAAGTTTTTTTAATGCTTTTGGCGGCAGTTCTTCTACCAATAATTCGATGAGTAAATTTTGACTTGCCATTATGCTGCTTTCTTTTCTTTTTCTAATTTTTCTTTTGCCAGTTTCTCTAGCACTTCAGTCGCACGTTCTTTTGAGGCAAGCGGGAAGCCAAGTCTGGCGCGGCTATCGAGGTAGCTCGCTGCAACGGCACGTGCTAAATTACGGATACGGCCAATATATGCGGCGCGCTCAGTTACCGAGATTGCACCCCGTGCATCCAGCAAGTTAAAGGTATGCGCTGCTTTTAGCACTTGTTCGTAGGCAGGTAGAGCGAGCTGATTTTCCATGAGGTGTTTGGCTTGTTTTTCGTGCGCGCTAAATGCGGTAAATAGAAAATCCACATCGGAATGTTCAAAGTTATAAGTGGATTGCTCAACCTCGTTCTGGTGGAACACGTCACCATATTTTACGTTTTCCGAGTACTGCAAATCGTACACGCTATCCACGCCTTGCAGATACATGGCGAGGCGCTCCAGGCCATAAGTGATTTCACCGGTGATCGGTTTGCAATCAATGCCGCCGACTTGCTGGAAGTAGGTGAACTGTGTCACTTCCATACCGTTAAGCCAGACTTCCCAGCCTAGGCCCCACGCACCTAGTGTCGGATTTTCCCAGTCATCTTCTACAAAACGGATGTCGTTCTTTTTCAGATCAAACCCAAGTGCTTCCAGTGAGCCTAAATACAGATCCAGAATGTTGGCAGGCGCGGGTTTCAGTACCACTTGATATTGGTAGTAGTGCTGCAGGCGGTTTGGGTTTTCACCATAGCGGCCATCCTTGGGGCGGCGGCTGGGCTGCACGTAAGCGGCTTTCCATGGCTCCGGACCGAGCGAGCGCAGGAAAGTGGCAGTGTGGCTAGTGCCTGCGCCCACTTCCATGTCGTAAGGCTGCAACAAGGCACAGCCTTGTTTATCCCAATAAGCCTGTAAATTAAGAATAATTTGTTGAAAAGTAAGCATTATTTTGTTTCTAAATTAAAAACTATTTTTTTGAGCGGTGTCCGATGGTAGGTTGCAACAAACAGGCTGGCTCGTGAGCCCTGAATTTTACCTGAATACGAGATTGAATTTAATAGTATTTGTTTTGTTAAAGGTTTTTTGTTAAATTGGACGTATGTTAGTTGGCCAACATAAAAAGTTGCTGAAAATATTGGTGTTATGGTTTGCATTATTGCAAGCCATTTCTCCGTTTCTGCACGCCCATGTTGGCAGCAGCTCAGCGCATGGCAGTCAGGCAATGCACATGCATGATCCAGGTCTTGGACATCCAGATATTTTCCCCACGCTTCAGGATGCCGCTTCTCATGGATACGTAGTTGATTTAGGCCAGGCCATTACGCAAGATAGCAGCTTCAAGTTGCTTATAGCCTTGTTGCTAGTGGTGTTGTGGATGCCTCTTATAGTCAAGCAAGGACCTCCATTACGAACCTCTGTATTATTCAAACTTCCTCCCCGGTTTGAGCGCACGCGCTTAAATCCACGCGCACCGCCACACTACTAAATTTTTCAATTGACTTGGGCAGTAGTCCCAGGTTTTTTGTTTTATTTTTAGGAGTGCAATATGAATACCCCTCTTATGCATGTAGCTTTGCTGGCATGCATGCTGTTGAGTTCTCAGACTATCTATGCAGCAGCGCATGAGCAGGAAACAGGCGTGCATGTAGACGTGCTGGTAGTGAGCCCCCATCTTAGCTTGCGCGATGTGCTGGAAAAAACCATTACGCGGCAGCCGCAGCAGCTGAGTTTGCAATCTAAAACCTTTAATGTGCAGGCTAAAGAAACGATGGCGAAAAGCATGCTGCCGCATGCGCCGGCGATTTCGCTTTACCTTCAGAACGACACTATCGGCAGCGGGCGTAACGAGCGTGATTGGCAGGCTGAGCTTGAGTTGCCGGTGTGGCTGCCCAAGCAGCGTGGCGCGCGTGAAAAAGTGGCCGAACTAAGTGCGCACAATCTAAGCGCCGACCGCGAAAGTTTAAGTTTGCAAGCTGCTGGCTTATTGCGCGATGCCGTGTGGGATATCGCCATCAACCGCAATGAAGTCTCGCTTTATAGCCAAAAAATGGCGCAAGCAAAGCGTCTGGAAGCTGATATAAACAAAACATTTAGCGCGGGCGAGTTAGCAAAAACCGACTTGATGCTGGTGCAGCAGGATACTTTGCTGGCACAAAAAAATCTGTTACGTGCTGAAACAGAGCTGATGCATGCGCGTTTTCGCTACACGTTGCTGACCGGCTTGAATGAAATCCCCGAGAATTTTGAAGAAAAGCAGTCTGAACTGGAAGGCTTTGAGCAGTCACCTTTATGGCTAGCGGCCGAATCCAGGGTGACATTGGCGCAAGGCGAACGCAACCTCACACAAGTAGAAAAGCGCGAGAACATGCAGGTGATTTTGAATGCCCGCAGCTCGCAAGGCGCATTTGATAATCAGTATAACCAAAGCGTGGGCGTCCGCGTGCGCATTCCGCTGGATAGTGCAGTGCGCAGTGCGCCCTTGCAGGCGGCTTCCGAGCTTGCGGTGGGGGAGGCGTTAAGTCAGCGCGAAGCTTTGCGCTTTGCGCTAGAAGCTGCCATGCATGAGGCTGAGCATAATTTATCCGTGAGTAAACAAGAGCTGGAAATTGCCGCGCAGCAGCTGGAAATAGCTAAAAAAAGTGCTGAGCTGGCTAAAAAGGCTTACACCCTTGGCGAGCTGGATTTAACCAGCCTGCTGCGCATTCAATCCCAAACCTTCGAAACTGAACGCAGCTATACCCGCCGCCAGCTGCAGGTGGGGTGGGATATTGCGCGCTATAACCAGGCCGTAGGAGTTCTTCCATGAAAACTCACTCTCTGGGCACATCGCTGCGTTACGCGGCGCTCGCTCCCTCGCTGTACAAAAACGTACTATCTCGGGTCCTGCGTTCCGCACGCCTTGCGCTGCATCCCAAATCTTTGAGTTTTATTGAGGTTTTTATGAAAAAAATATTAATTGTAATGATGTTAATAACCCATCAAATAGCATCTGCAGATGTCATCACGTTAAGTCAGTCGCAGCTGCAGGGCATGCACATCAAGCTGGTTGCGCTTGATGCCAAAGCTGCGCCACTATCGCGCAAATACACGGCAGAAGTGGTCGTTCCGACCACGCAAGTGCGCATGATCAGTGCGCCGCAGCAGGGGTTGATTGATGCAATGCATGTGGCAACAGGGCAGGGGGTAAAAAAAGGCCAG
>OEOE01000183.1_pt1 | contig 9964 bp, 8 predicted proteins | sample 1539681 | NCBI WGS metagenome assembly OEOE01 (sample SAMEA3611561, study PRJEB22512) | activated sludge metagenome | biome: Urban; feature: Wastewater Treatment Plant; material: Activated Sludge | place: Slovenia | collected 2012-09-24
TGCAATGTAGTTATTTAATCCTGCTTCTATGCTGGCCAGCCCCTGAGCGTTACCCAATGGAAATTTTCTGCATGCATCAATCACCATCACGTTTGCCATAGCATGTCTTCTATTGATTGCTTCGATTAGAATATTCAGTCCTACAGCATTACTCACACTATTCCCAATATCTATTGGCGCCAGATAGTTATTGCCATGATATTGAAAACCATATCCATTGAAATAAAATAGACTGATGTCACCAGGCTGTATGGCTTCGATGAATTGTTTCAGTGCAAACTCCATATCCTGCCTGTTGCCATCTTTGATAACCTTGACTGCAAAACCTATCTGTTGAAGCTTACTGGCTATATCAACAGCATCCTTAACCGGACTATTCAGTGGTGAGTTTGGATAAGCCTGATTGCCAATTATTAGCGCTTTTCTTCTGGAGTCTGTTCTAAATTTGACCGTGCTGGGTTTCCCAGAAACGGCTGGGCCAATGGGATTTCTGTCTTGTGCAATCAGTGTATTTAGTAATTCGTTCTGAATAGCTATACTTGTGCGCAGTTTATCAACTTCCATCAATAGCGCGTTGCGCACGAACTCATTATCCAATCGCTTCTGTAGGTTTACATTTTGCATAATGTTTTGTGAATACAGCTTTTGGTATATTGATAGTAGTAAAGGCTGTGAGAAAATTATGGCGATGAGTAAAAAAATGACAATCCGGATTGGGTGCGGTCGCCATGATTTGATCTCATTAGAATTTGCCGAACACCAAAGGCCTGTAGCATTGACAATCAACGCTTGGAGCACTAACAGGCTGATTGTGATGATTATTGCTACGATGGATGCTGTCCGCACTGTTGCCCCGCTAAGGTTTAGGAGGTTGTACGTAGAAAATCCGCAAAGCAAAATTCCCAGGCATGCCCATGTGTTCTTAAGATCAAAAATTAATCTGATCTCGGAAGGAAGATTTGACAGCGGCAACGATCCAAAGCCGCTCAGCCTGGAAAAAATAGGAGGCATATTGATAGGTCTTTTGCTAAGTCTATCGAGCGGTTTTAGTCAGCCTGAGTTTTATCTGAGATATATTTATCAGGGTTTTTTTCGATATCTGCACTTACTTTCTTCTTAAATGCCTCACGTGCAATACTGGCTAAAGCATTCTCGACTTCGAAGCTTTCTACTACATGCTCCCTGATAGTATCCGCCTGATGATATATTTCCTTAACTTCCTGTGTGGAAGATCCGTTCTGATTGGCATGTATATTGGTTTGAACTTCTATACCATATCTTGCCAATACAATACGGTTCTGGTTATCCACCAGAAAGTCATAAGGACCGCGTATTAGCATTAATTTGATAAATATGGGAGTAATTTCGATACAGATCAGAAGGCCCATCAGCGACCAAGCAATCCATGGGGCAATTTCATGAGCTATACTGATTCGCCTGGACAGACCATCCAAATTCTTTGCTTCACGTTCAATACCTTTTTTTTCTATATCTAGATTGGTACGAAGCGCTTCAATATCTTTAATAGCCTGAGCTGAGTCCGCATTCAAACGTTCTTTTTCAGTTTTAAATGCTGCAACTTTGGCTTCATATTCGCTCTCCATTTTATTTAAATTCTTTTCCTTGGATCTGTACCCGGGGCCTTCACCTGCCTGTTTATTGGCTGCGTGACCAGAAGCTTCATCGTCTAAATCATGTCTTTGTTTGAGTATTTCTAGCCGAATCTTTTCAAGTTCATCATCCCCTTGCACTACCTTCTGATCCACTTCGTTTTTTTTCTGCTCGTAGTGTATTTTTTTTGTGTCAAACTGACTCTGTGCATCAGCAGTTCTTTGCTTGATGTGTTCATATTGAATTTCGTTAAGTTTGGCCTCAATTTCAGTTTTCATGACGCGAATTTCGAGTGGAGCCGAAACAGTTAAACCAATAAAGGCCGCCATGATTAATCTTGGAATTGCCTGAGCAAATTCCTGCAAAGAGATATTCTCAGTACCATTACCATGGCCAGTGGCAGAGACAATAAATCTGTCTAAATTAAATATTATTAATGACCAAATAATAGCGACAACCGCTGCTTTTGTGGCAACCCACCAATCCAGAGGCTGCTCAACTCCCATGCCTTCCCTTGGGCCGAACACGGTATACATTGCAAACCATGCAGAGATTAGTGCCAGTACCGCCGTTGCGAGTACGACTCCACCAAGTCCCTCGAATTTGACACGCTCTGAGTGTGGACAACGCTCTAGTATTTTTTCATCGGCAGCTGCGCAAAACCATAGGGTTCGTCTTATCCAGCCTCGCAGGCCACGTAGTTCAAGCTTGTAATCGTATTGGTCTAAGTGTTGAGGATCATAAAGTTCTGTTGTGCTCATTGCGGTGGGCCCTTTGATGATATTGATTGGCAAAAAAACTCGGTATTTTTTATTAGTAATTCATTTAATTGGGATTTTTCATAACGTATTTTATACAACAGGAATGTTGTCGAAATATTCAATAGATCTGTCCTAGCTACCCAGGCAATTAAAGGTTTGTGTATGTATAACCAAGGTTTGATTCCAGAATGAGTCAATACAAGAGATTTTGAAAAAGCTGGAATAATCTTTAAGGGTTTAGTCAGGATTAATTTTTGTGATCTGAAGTTCTTAATTTTCGGTGAGCTGATTGGTTTAAGCAAAGAGTTAATGAGCGGAGTTCTAATGGAAAGTGATGATCTGCCAAAAAGATTAAAACACAGTATTTCCAGCGATGCATTGGCAGGGGCCATGAAATCCAACTCATTTGTTCCCATGTGCAGACTTTGACTTATGCCAGGCCAATCAGGATGTTCTAGCGCTTTGATATATAAGCGCCCCCAACCTTTGATTAGCAGCGACATAGAAGCCATCTGACTTTCGCAAGTTAACTCATGGTTAGCTTTGCAAGAAATGATTTTGGGCTTTTTTAACCAATTCAGCATATTTTTGAATTTTCCCCACTATTTAAATTTTCCATCAGTTTACTCCTTCCTCTTGCAGCCAACTTTAACCTCCACTCTGCGGTTCAGTTCAAATTGATCCGTCATGCCTGTCAGGGGAAACTTGCTGCCAGCACCTCGAACTTCGACCTGCTCAGAATTTATTTTCCCGTTTTCTGTTAGCCAATTTGCAACAGCCATTGCTCTTCTTTCGCTTAGGTCTATATTGTGAACAACCCCCGCAGGGGTTTCATCGCCAGTGCTATCGGTATGCCCAGTAACAATAAGGTATCTGTCGGGGTATTCTTTTATTAAACCAAGCAGTTTTCGCAGCCCATCTTCAGCTGATGTCTTGATTATATCCTGATCAAGATCAAACATGCTGGCCTGGGGAAAGTAGATGCTGTTATTACAGTTACCAACCAAATTTGGATTGTTAATGGCATCATCAATTGAAATGAGTTGATTATCTGTCTGCTCATTAGTAGCTTGGCTACTTGTGTTTGTAGAATTGTTATGATTTTCAAGAATATTCTTAGCTGATTCTTGTAATTGGCTTAAGCTACTTGCAATTGGTAGGTTAAAACCGTCATTGTTTAATTCGCACCCACCTATTCTCATACCGCACCAACAAAGCAAGGCAATAATGTAGAGAATTAATAATATAAATTTGATCACGCAGTTATATAACCATGCTCCCAGCAATAGCGCTATTGCGGGAAGTAATAGGGGCCAAAGCGGGGCATTTATGCATCCAGCCTTATTTAGTAAGTAGTTAAAAAGGACGATGCCACCGACTGATAAAGCCAACAATGCTATTGCAAAGTAAAGGCGTAATGTTTGTTGGTGAATTTTCTGTCCGTTGTTATCTAGCTGCTTATCAACAGCACAGGTTACCGTCATTACGCCAAAGCCAGCCAATGCAAGTTTCCAGCCACAGGCTATCCATAAAATTGCGGCAAGGATTAAATGTAGAGTCAGCCAGCAACTTGGACAAGGGGGGGTATCAACTGCTGAGGGAAATGACTGTCTTGAATCAGAAGGGATTTCATTATCTATGAGTGGCACATCAGGTTTTTTAATAATAGGCGGAATGTATGCATACGCTTTGCCAGTTATACGTCCATTCAGCTGTTGTTTCGAAAGCAGTTCTTTATAGGCGATTTTATTTGGGTTATGTAATCGGAAATCATATAAATCCGTGGATACAGCCTCGTTATAATTTAGATTTTCTAATTGTGCATTAACAATATACTGACGAATTGGCCATGATTCTTTGCTCTCTAGTCTTGATGGAGGGCCGTCAACTTTAGAAATATTCTTTAAAACCCCTCCCTGAATCCTGAGACCATAAAGTCTAAACTTTTCTGCAGGTGTAATTGAATCAACAGAAGTTGAGTCGCCTAAGTAATTACCATCAAAATCCCCAGAAATCCATACCGCATCTTCTGGTATATCATTTGCTAAATCTAACTGCGGTTGTTGCCATTCATTTAATGCTGGATTGTACCAATGTAATTCTGGACTGTTACAATGAGGACAGACTTCCGGGTTCTTAGGAAGTGGAAAGGTAAGTTGGCACTTATGACATATTGCTCTTGGATTAAATCCTGCTGGATTGCTTTCAATGAGCCCATCTACTAATCCACAGCTCGGGCATAATAAATGAGGAAAATAGAAATCGTTGTCGCATGATTTACAACGTAAAAGATAATTTAAGTCTTCTGGGGTAATATTCATGCTATTTGTTGTAGAGTCACAAAAAACAAGGATTATTTTGATTATATAGTAATTTTTACGTTAGCTAGAGTGAGCATGAATAGGAGTGCATTCAAGTGGATTTAAATTCAATTCCCCCAAGAGTTTTGAAAGCTACCGAACTTCGTATTAAAAAAATTTCTAATGATAAGTTTCATGTAGCCTGTGGTTTTGAATTGGCCAGCTATGCAGTTCCTTCTAAGTTTGACTCTACCAATCAAAATGCAAATTCAATTTCAGAACAAAGTTTTCCAGGCGAAAGCTCACTTGCCAAGGAAATACATGGCGCCTTGTTACCATTTCTAGAAAGTATCCCAGATGGGGCAGCTCTAATTGTAGAATATCATTTTTTGCCTGTATCTGAGGGGGTCGTCAGTTTTAAAACTTACATTCTTGTCGAAACGTCAGCAACAAACGAAAGTGAGGCAACTGCTGAAACCACAAGGTTGTTTAAAGAGTTGGAGCAGGCTTTAAGTGTATTATCAGATTGGTATTCTTTTAAACCAGCGAGTTTTTCTGCAGTCGTTCCTTTAACAGCAAACACACACGTTGTGCAAATTCTTCCTGGTAGCAGAGAAGTGCATTCAAATAGTCAAATTGGATTTTCTCTAAACAAAAAACTACATAAACGAGTGCTTGTTCCTGCTATCTTGCCAACTGATATAGCTAGAAGGGGTAGACCCACATTACTATTTAGATCTGGTTGGTCTGTAACTGTGGGCCGGATTCTTCTTTCTGCTCGCGCACTAAGCCAGCCAGCTGTAGTAAAGATTAGTTTGATACGCGAAAGCATTCCCGCGGCATTGTATGATCTTTTTGATATTGCAAAAAAAGGCAAGGTTGGAAAGGTGTATGACGGAGTTGAACATGAAGCACCTGATCAATCTGGTTTAAAAGAAACAATCAATATGGATTTAGATCTTGCCGGAGACAATTTTCTGGACGATTTGGCGGCGCAATCTATCGCTACACGCCTCAAAGTAGAGGTCACTTCAAACCAGTCCATTCCAGAAGTTTTTTTACGAGTTCTTGGACTGGATATGTTCCCAGGAGCGCCGATAAGACTTAAATATGAGGGTGCTGAAAAAACGACGAAGAATTTGGAGCTCAATGTTTTTGATTTGTCGGATATGTTGCCATATCCACACTGGCTTCCTCCACTTCTTCCAAGCCCCTATTCATTGGAAAGGACACACTTTCCTAGACATTACTCAAACACAGATATATTGCTTCCTAACGAGGGCTTGGAATTAGGTAGGATGCAAAGCGGTGGATTTGAACGTCCGGTATTTATGGCGCAAGCAGATCGTTCACGCCACATGTATTTACTTGGCGCTACAGGCACGGGCAAGTCCACACTTATTTACAATATGGCGCGTCAGGATATGGAGGCTGGTCATGGCGTTGCCGTGGTTGATCCACACGGTGATTTGTTTGAACAGTTGTTGAGTGCTGTTCCAAAAGCTAGATTGAAAGATGTCGTGATAATTGACCCGAGTGATAGAGATTTTCCGGTTGGTCTGAATCCACTCGATTTTCCCAAGAATGTAAGCGCTTTTATTGTCAATCGAGTGATAAACAACCTATTAGATATATTTGGGAAACTCTACAATATGGATGTAGCAGGAGGCCCAGCATTCGAGCAATATTTTCGAAACTCATTTAAATTGGCGGTTTCAGCCCCACATGAAATATATACAGATCAACCATTAAGTCTTTATAGTATTACACGCATATTGCGAGATGGAGCTTTACGCGAAAAAGTTCTTTTAAGCCTACCTCCTGATGATCAAGTTAGAACTTTTTTTGAACAGGCATTGAAAACACGGGGGGACTCACATTTCGAGAACATGGTGCCTTATATCACGAATAAATTGACACGATTTGTCGATAACCCTTTGCTTAAGAGCATGCTCTGTTCACCTAAACGTACTATCAATTTTCGTGAAGTAATAGACAAGAAAAAAATCTTACTTGTTAATCTGGCAAAAGGTGATATTGGCGCTTTTGATGCCAGATTGATTGGAATGTTGGTCACAAATTATATTTTTGAAGCTGCGTTGGAGCGTGCTGATACACCACCATCTGAACGCACACCATTCTATTATTATCTTGATGAGTTCCAAAATTTCACAACCGATACAATTGCTGATATTTTGGCTGAAGCGAGAAAGTATGGTTTACATATGATTTTGGCCAACCAAACGCTCAGTCAATTGATTAATCCTGATTTGATTCATAAAAATGCGTTATTGGATGCAGTATTAGGGAATGTCGCAACCAAGCTTTGCATGAGAGTTGGATTGGAAGATGCCAAATTGTTGGAGCCACATTTCCTTCCACAATTCAACAAAGAAACATCGTCGCAACTACCAGATAGATATGTAATCAGTCGAATGCTGGTGAATGGTTACCCAAGTAAACCTTTTGTATTTTCTACATTGCCACCCAAACCATTACCGCAGGAAAATTCAACAAATGACATCCGGACACAAGCTATAGAATTTTCGAGGAAGAAGTACTCTATTATGAAGCTATTTAAGCTGTAAGTAAGTACAGTATTAGATATCTATATTGTTAGAAAAATCATATTGTTGAAATAGAATTGAAGAAAGTAATTATGAAAAAACTGTAAGTTGTGACTCAGTTCAAACTCCAAAGATTATCGTTGAGGACACCCTAACAAGTTATTAATTAATAGAAATGATAATGGATTAGGTTATTCAATTCGGCTAAGGCCTAATAACTTTGTCAATTTAACAACTAACTTCGAATAAAACTAATTATGAAGCCGCGCCTTTTGCTAATTGAAGACAATGTTGAGCGAATTGCACAATTTCGCAACTGGCTTGATGAAACAGAGTTTGTTTTAATTGAGGCCTCCAGCGGTGGTCGTGCCAAGGGCATTTTACGTAAAGGCGCAACAGATGGCATCGCTGGCATCATGCTTGATCATGATTTAGAACAGCAACCTGTTATTGAAAATGATTTAAAGATGTCATCATCACACCTAATGAATGCAATGTTGCTAACAATTCCACGATTTGTCCCTGTGCTAATACACTCAATGAATATATCCAAGCCAATCCATATGGAAAGGCAGCTTAAAAGTGCTGGCTTTAGTGTTACACGTATAAATATGGATAACTTAACTCGATCAAGCTTTCATGAGTGGCTTCAAGATGTGCGAGACAATTGGGATGATTCTGCATGACAACAAATACTGGTTCGGTGGAATTAGCCCTTCTATTGTTGTAGACTTTCCATAATAAGGGGAAAAGCGCATAATCGTATGGCTTACGCGAGGCCAATAAAAAATCATGTCGATAACTAAGAAAAATACAGCAGATTCATATGAAAGTGCGTCAGCTCCTTATGTATTCATCAGCTATTCATCGAAGAATGCTAATGTGGCTAGTCTTATATGTAACACTTTAGAGAATGCTGAGGTCAAGTGTTGGATGGCTCCTAGGGATGTACTTTCTGGGCTTGATTACGACACTGCCCTAATGGGGGCAATTAGTGACTGCAGTGTGTTCCTCCTTATATTTAGTGAGAACTCTAGCAAGTCCAAGGAAGTTCGCAAAGAAGTCGAATATGCTGCAAAGAAACAGGTACCTATTTTACCTTGCCTGATTGATCACACCAACCCAGATGATACTTCGTTCTCCTACCACTTAGGTAGTCAGCATAGATTTGACGCATCAAATGGACCGATCGAAACTCATTTGCAGCGACTCGTAGAGCAAATGAAAAAACTTATCACCCTGATTCAACCTGAAAGTATAAATTCCAAAACACATTCTTCCAGCGCTAATTCCCCAATAATTGGGGATTTAGAGCATAAAAAATCGGGACAAGTCATTGGTATTGATGTGGGCTCAACAAAGATTCGAGGTTGTGTCCTGGATATTGAGAGACTTGATTCATATACAGACTCTTCGCATGACTATATTGAAGATGTGCGCCGCCCAGCAACAGCGAGTAGCATCCTCATTCAAGTCAAAGCTATGATCGCAAAAATCGTCGATGAAAAACTATTGGGAAATCATCCCTTAGGTATTGGCATAGCTGTTCCTGGTCAGGTTGATTTACGTGCAGGTATTCTTAAATTTGCTCCAGGGCTTGGAGTAAGAAGCGTTCCTTTCAGAACATATTTTGCGAATTTATATCCTGGTGTGCCGATACGAGTTGACAACGATGCAAGGTGTGCAACTCGATGCGAATTGCATCTAGGTGTTGGGCGTGAATTCGACAGCTTTGTCTGCATATTTGTGGGGACGGGTGTTGGCTCAGGCACTGTAATCAATAGACATGTCCTTTTTGGACATAACTACTGTGCTGGAGAGATAGGCCACATCAAAATTAGTTCAAACGGCCCTCCATGTACTTGTGGACAAATTGGATGCTTGGAAACGTTTGTGAAGGGACCGGCTATTTTAGATCTTGCGAGGGCAAAAGCGATTGAATGGGAAAGTCGCGGGCTTCTAACACTGCTCCAAAAACAAGGTGAATTGCTTGATACAAGAGGCATCGTGGCCGCTATGGACGAAGGTGATGAAGCAGCTAAAGAAGTTATTGAAGAGGTCGCAGCAAAATTTGGAATGGGAATAGCCAGCTATCTAAATATAGTTAATCCTGCAGCAGTGGCATTAGGTGGTGGGGTAATGTCAGGATTTTTTCTCCATATGGTAGATGGTATAACAAGGGCTATGCAAAAAAATGCGCTTGCTGAGGTGGCAAATACGCCACTGATACAGTCACAACATATGGATGATGGGGCGGCATTAGGGGCGGCTCTTCTTTTTCATGCTAATGAGGACTGGCGTTTTTGATGTCAGGCTGGAAGGCATTATTATCCGATGCAGACATTGCGGATGTCGTGACTTACGAACGCTACTCCTATGGCAATAACATGGGGGATATTGTTAAACCTGAGCAAGTTTTGGCTGTAAGATAAATATGCAACTATATATTCCAAAATTAAGAGATATTCTTACTAGATATTACCAACATATTTTAGCAACCTGTTGTCAGCTTGTTATTGTTGCTGGCTTATGTCTTGCCATTATGTTTTTTCTGATCAATTCTGCTAACGCTGCAACTCCCAACATCGCAGAAAAGTGGCATGGGTTTTACTTTTATGCGAATAAAAAATCAGTCCCATTTGATATGCAAATTCAGGTTGCGAATGGAATAGTTGTTGGTCAGACTTCCGAAAAAATAGTATCAAGCAATGGTTCAGTTAATGAA